>Ga0315321_10004282_pt1 | contig 10989 bp, 10 predicted proteins | sample M180m21515metaG_FD_203464 | JGI IMG/M metagenome (GOLD analysis project Ga0315321, IMG submission 203464) | Ammonia-oxidizing marine archaeal communities from Monterey Bay, California, United States - M1 80m 21515 | ecosystem: Environmental > Aquatic > Marine > Intertidal zone | place: USA... | reverse complement strand
GCGGAGGAGGCCGCCGAAGGCGGGACCCGAAGGGGCCGAGCTGCCCTCGGGAGACGCTGGAGCTTGCGGAAGCGGCTCCCGGGGTTCCAGCAGCGAGCCTCCGCAAGCACCGGGTCCGAGCGCAGCGAGGAGGCGCCCAGAGACAGCCCTCGACAGGCTGCCAGGCGTGGTCGGCCGATACTGCCGATACTGCCGATACTGCCGATACTGCCGATACTGCCGATACTGCCGATACTGCCGATACTGGACTGGCTGTGCGGGCGATGCGGGCGTGTTGGTTCGGGTCGACATAGTGTCTCGCCTGTGACGCTGGCCAGTCACCACCGCTGCAACCCGGAGTGCAGATGCGCGACTATGAGCTGAGCACCCCGATTCTGGCTTCGGCGGCAGTGGTCTGGACTGCCTTGGTCGAGCTGGAGCACTGGGGGGAGTGGAACAAGCTGGTGCCGGTGGCGTCTGGCGAGGTGCGCACCGGCGAGGTGCTGGCATTCAAGATTCGTCGGGTGGACGGCACCTTTCGAGACCACCGGCCCACAGTAGATGCCATCGAGCCCGGTCGGGTGATTGTGTTGTCCGCGGCCTTTGGACATCGACATGCAGTGAAGCTGGTGCACACGTTTACGATCGACCAGCTTGGGGACGGTCACTGTCGCCTGCATCAGCGCTGGGACGCCAGTGGTGTGTTGGTGCCGTTGCTGTGGCGGTCTCTCACGCAAACAATGGCGCGATTTTCCGAGCTAGGCGAAGACCTCGCCGCATGGGTGAAGCCCGCTTCACAGGTGTTGCCGCCCGCGTTGTAGGCAGGCGCTCCACGCGGGGGTCGAACCGGCAGGCGGCCGCATTTCCGGCTTGGATGGCGGCTTCCAGCGACGACGTGAAGTAGGGCGCGAGGCCGTGGAGGTTGGTCGCGATGTACACCGATGCGCCGGCCGACTTCACAGGCAGCGCGCCGTGGCGGGTGATCTGGGTGGCCGCTGAGGTGCCGTAGATCTCGAATCGGGTGGGATCTGGCAGGGTGGGGTCTTTGCGTTGCTCGTCTTGCCAGAGGATTCGCGCCAGCTCGGCAGGGCTGTGGTCTCGGGCCTGGGTGCCGTAGATGGGATGGACGAAGTCGGTGTCGAGGCTGACCGACGCCACGACGGCTGTGACGGCATCCTTCAGGTAGGGCGCGTACTGGGAGTGTTGGACCAGGATGGGGAACCAGCCCTCGCGCACGTTGTGCCCGCCCAGCGGCAGGTCACAGGGGATGGGACGGTCGAAGAACCAGGTGATGCCCAGGTGTTCGTACTTGGACTCCGCGAGCATGGTCTGGAGAGACGCGCGGGTGTGGCCGAAGCCTTCGGCGATGTCGTCGTCGCTGTGGGCGAGCACCTTGCCCAGGGCGGGCGGAGGAAGCGCCAGGAACACGCTGTCGGCGGCGAAGCTGCGGCCATCGGTGAGCTCGACCGCCAGGTCTCCGGTGGTCTGGCTGATCCGCTGTACCTTGGCTGTCTTGTGAATCTCGATGTGGGTTGCCCGCAGGGCTTTTTCCCAGATTGGGATGAAGCCCAAGTCTGCGTTGGGTGGCTGGCGATTCCAGTAGAGGGCGTCTTCTGTGATCTCGGACATCTCCTTCAGGTTGCTGCTGAAGCGATGCAACATCTCCCAAGTGGTCATCCGGAGGGTGCCCGTGATTCCGCCCAAGGCGGTGGCTCTCAGCCATGCCTGACAGGTCTTGCTGACGTGGTTCTGGTGGAGCCAGCCTTCCACAGAGAGGTCTTTGTAGTCCCGCGCGCCGCTCTTGAACATGGCGAAGGCCATGGCTATCTTGAGGATGTCCTTGGCGGTGGAGTCTGCAAGAAAGGGAGAGAGCCACTGAGACTGCAGGTCGTGGCGGGCGTAAAAGTGGTCGTTCCAGTCGGCGCCAATCAACGCGAACAGGGCGGGGGCCGTGTGGTAGTTCTGTTGGTAGACCTTGCAGGAATTCTCGCACAAGTAGTGACCGTCGTGCATTCGGGTGGACCACAGGCCGCCAAGCTGGGAGTCGCCTTCCAACAAGGTCACGCGGTGGCCGGCACGCGCCAACAGAAGGGCGCTGGTCATGCCGCTTGGCCCACCGCCAACGACGACAACGTGGCTGGGGTATGTGGGGAGTCGGGGAACCATCTGGCTGTCCTATGAAGCATTCCAATGTGGGAAGGGTCGCTGCTATGTAGAGACCTTATACCACGTCGGCCGTGTGGGTCTTTCCGTTGAAGGGCAGGTGCGGCACGTTGGGCCGGTGTGTAGCGTAGTGATGCCCCACCCGACATGGTGTATGGTCGCGCTCGGGTTTCCTATCCGTCTTAGCAGCCGACCCTCTGCCGAGCAGGGTGGACCTCTCGGGCACTGATACGCCCTTCTGTGTCGACCCCTCGCCCTCGTCCAAAGATGTGCAAGCGCTCGCCCACGTCATCCAGGCGGGCAGCGAGTCCACGGTGCGACTCGGGCACCTCCAGCTCCGGCAGCAGCGACTCGGAGGCGATGGTGGCCTCCACATCTTCACGAAGCGCAGAGACGCTGGCGTAGCGTTCGCTGGGTTGCACTGCGAGGGCGCGGGACAGGATGGCTTGGAGGTCACGCGGCAAGGCCCGAACGCTGGCCCGGTTCAGGGCCACAGGCTCGGTCGCCACCACGGCCCAAGTGGCGTCTCCCTCCCGCGGGTTAGCGCGGAGATGCGGACCTCCCGGAGGATAGCGCTCCACATCGTCTGCACCGGCCTGGTCGAGGTGCTTGACCGTGACGACACGGTCCAACAGCCGGTCGCGGACCTCCACCACCAGCCCGCCCCCGCCCGCCCGAGGATCTGATGGACTTCATACCGGGCGTCCGCGTCGCGGGTGTCGCGCACCTGCTCCAGGAAGCGGGCCGCTTCGTCGGAGGGGTCGTCTGAGCCTGGGAACGTCCATTCGGGGCATGCTAATATCGCCGCCACCGGGCCCTGCCCCCCCCCGGCTGCCAGAGCACCCATGCCGTCGCACTGTTGGCTCGAAACACCATCTGGACTGCGACTCTCTGTCGGGCCGGCGGGCGTGGTCATCGGACGCGCCCCCGACTGCGACCTCGTCATCGCGGCATCCACGGCGAGCCGCAAGCACGCCCTTGTGCGACTCGCAAGCGACGGTCCGGAGCTGGTCCCTTTTGGGCGCGGCCCCACCCTCCTCGACGGCCAGCCCGTTCGAGGGTCGGCCGCTTTGAAGCACGGCTCTCAGCTGCAAGTGGGCACCGTATCCATTCGTGTGGGGGTGGCCGAAGCGGTGCCTCAGCCCACCCGCTGGCTGCTGGCGGCCCCCACCCAAGAGCGCATCCCCCTTCCGCAAGGCCGCAGCAGTGCCGGTGGCAGCCTCGCCGACGACGTCGTGATTCCCTGTGTTCCGGCGGGTTGGATGGCGCTGGATGCCGGCCCGGACGGGGTGCGGGTTCAGATTGACGGCGAGCCCGACCGGATGTTGTTGGCTGGCGATGCGCTCCACGTGGCCGGCCGAGTGTTTAGACTGGAGCGTGCAGCACGGGGCACCCAGGAGACCACCCGTCTCGACAGCGGAGGCCTGCCCAGTCGGGTACGGCTGGCGTTCTTGCCCCGTGGTGGCCGCCTGCATGTCATCGACGGTCCCCACCCGGTGGAGCTGTACCTGACCGAGCGCCGCTGCGCGCTGGTGGCCGTGCTCCTGCAGCCCCCCGCCGGCCTGTCCGCGGGCGACCCTGTGCCCGACACCCTCCTGCGTCCTCGAATCTGGCGCGATGGCGGCGACCGGCATGGACTCAACGTGCTCATCGCGCGGGTGCGACGCGACCTCCACAATGCCGGTCTCAACGGTCACCTCCTCATTGAGCGACTCAAGGGTGGGGGCGCGACCCGGTTTGCATTGGCACCCGGCGGCCAGGCCGTCGTGGTGTGAAGCCTCCCCAGCGAGCACGGCGCATCAGTAGTGGTGGCAGAAAAGCTGCACGAGGTGCTCTGCCTGGTCCGTGGCGCCGTCGGGATCGGTGACCTTGAGGCCCAGCGTGTGGGTGACCGAACCCTGCGCCTCTCGACAGGCAAGCTCCGCGTAGAAGCTGACCGTGCCGTCGACGGCGGGGTGCTCGGGAAACACACACGTGGAGCAGGTGGCCGACTCCGCCAGGCCCGTCCAGGTGAGCACATGCGCCGACAAGTCCAGCGTGTCGTCCTCGACCAGGGCCTCCACGAGCAGGAAGTCCCGGTCGTTGATCTGCTCGTTGTCAGCGGGGGACAGCATCGTGACGCTGGGTGCTGCGTTGACCTCGGCTGTCAGGGCTACCTCAGCAACGCCGACCAGTCCGCCCGCGTCGTACGCGCTCAGACGAAGCCCGGTGTCGTCCACGTCGAGTCCTTCTGGCAACGCCAGCTGCACCGCTTGCCCGTTGATGTCCAGCTCGGGCGACAGGGAGCCGCCAGCGAAGGTCTCAAGGACCACCAGCAGGTCTTCGTTGGTGTCGAAGTCATCGACAATCGAGGCGGTGACGGTCAGGGGCTCGCCCGGCTCGAAGGTGGCGCCTTCCACGGGACTCAGAATCTCCACCTCGGGATCAGAATTTGCGATAACGGTTACTGACACGGCATGTTCGCCGAACTCCGCCTCGGTATCAATCGCCCGTGCGGTGAGGATGTGGACGCCCGCTTCGAGCCCTTCGGGCAGGTCGAGCACCGCCTCACCACCATCTCGGGACACCGCACCGTACAGCGCGCCAGACAGGTCGGACCCCACACTCAGCTCCACCTCGTCGACGTCCATGTCGTCTTCAAAGACCATCTCCACAACCAGCGGGGTGTCCTCGGCGTGCACGCTATCGGCGAGTGGCGCCCGAATGGTGATGGCGGGCGCGACATTGGGCACGGCCTTGGCGGTGAGCTGGCCGTCGGAGCATCCAAAGGAAACGACCGCCAAGATGGGCACCAGCACGGTGATGCTGACGTAACCGGTATGCGACAGGGGCCTGAACATGGGGGTGCTCCTTGGAGGTGCGGTCGACGGGTCGTCGGCACAAGGAGCCTGTCAGACGGGGCGTGGAATTCGGTCACACGGCGGTCACACGGAGAGAACGGGCTCTGCGACGGAGCGGGGCAGGGATGGACTGGAGGGGACCCGCTTGCGGGGCCGCCCGGAGCGAAGCGCAGGGCCGAGCCGCCCTGGGGCGCCGCCGAGGAACGAGGGGGCGCGACAGGTACTTGGCGGCGAGCCGGAGGGAGAGCCCGGTCCGACCGAAGGGAGGAGCCCCCCGAGGTGCCCGCTCCAAAGGGCTGCCCCAACCACTTGGAGACGGCCGATAGATTCTGACTTCAGCAACCCTCTCGACAGCCTCGGTCAGGCGGGTCAGGGGGTTGTGATTGATTCGGATTGTTCTGTTGGATACATCGACTACAATGACCCGAGCTCAGGTCGGGTGTGTCTTGATGATCCTGAAAAACCAGATCCCATTTCGGATGATTGGGGTCCTCTTCAGTGGGATACCCATGGACCGTTCTGGGTCTGTGGGCAGGAAGCTGAAGCAATGCTGAAGGTGAGTCGTCTTCGGAGTGAAGAGGATGTGGTGCAGTATGTTCATGCGTATCGGAACCTGATGCCATTTCAGACTTCAATTGCCTATGAATTGTGGTTGCCGAAAGGGGCCACAACGCCCGAGGTGTCAGTGGGCTTGTCGCTCCTGCTCACGGACAAAGCGCTCGATGGCGGCGGCGGCCAATTCATGCCCCTCTGCAGAGGGGTGGATGTTGTCTCTGGACTGTCTCTGGAGGCGCCGAATGTCTCCACCGGCCTCAAAGGTCGCGCGCAATGAGATGTGTGGGATCTGCAGTTCCTGGAGCATGCCCTCTATCTTGAGTTCCGAACGCCAGGCATCGCGTTCATTGTTTTCAAGCGGCAAGAGGCTGGGAAACAGGATGGCGAGCAATTGATCGGGATGGACGGTGTCCCGGATCTCCTCGAGGCACCGCCTGGTGTATTGTTCCGCATGGTCGGATGAGTTCATCTCCTGGGCGTTCCGGGCGGCACCCAAGCGGAGTGTGAGGTACGCGATCGACTTGAAAGAGAGCACCCATATTGGGAAGTCGAAGGCCTTTGATGCCAGAAAATATCGGGCTCGCCCGTCGTCTAACGGGATGAGAACGGGAGAACCCCCGATGTCATTTGGGGTCATCTGAACGATCACCCGGTCAGGATGAACGAGGGGAATGAGCTCGTTCATGAGGTTCAGTTCCTGGCAGGTCTCGTAGCCGGAAACGGCGCTGTTGAGGAATTTCAGCTCTTTGATGTTTTCGGCAACAATGTCCAGCCAGCCCCGCGGTACTGTCAGCGAATCTCCAAGAACAAGCACCCGTGGCCTGTCGGGGTTCAAAGTTCCCACTTCAGGTCCAAACAGCCCGAGGCTGTTTCGCCCACACTTTCCGAGAGTGGGCGTGTAGCCGCGAAGGGTCGAGGCTTCGCTGCAGCGGTTCTCTGCATTCTGTGAATCGATAAAGCGCTCGTTAATCCCGGGCTCAATGTCATAGAACCGGAAGATTCCCTCCACAACCAGAAAGGAAACCATCAGGCTCAGTCCCGCCAGGGAGATGCGCTTTAATAGGACGATGGGCTGCATGTTTCCCTTCATCTATCGTTTCGGAGGCGCGCCAACACATCGCATATGCGGCGACACTATCTGAAAGAGGGTTTATTACGGCATCAGCCGGTTTTTTTGCTATGAGAGGGGGGGGCACAACCAGAAGAAGCACGATGGCCCGATACAGCACCAGCACATTTACCCTCAAGCGTGCAGAGGATGGTGAAAACATCTGCTTGCTCGTGGAATTGATGAACGACGAAGACAACAACTTGAATCCCAGGTGCTCACGACGGTTCCACCGCTGCGCTGCCGCTTGTTTGAGAAAGGGTCGAGTGTTTGAGAACGGGTCGAGGCTGACGGACGGCCAACGCCCTGCAGCTCAGCGTCACCTGCCGCATCGACTTCTCGTCGATGTCGCAGCCAAGCTTCCTGCCCCCACCTCGTACATGCCCACTGGCACGCGGGCCATCGCGGGCAACTCCCAGTCTGCGGGTGGTGTCGGGAGCGAGGCCTGCGGCAGGGAAGGGATAGGAAACATCAGGCTCCTCCTGACTCTACCCCAACAGAGTGACTCAGCGACCTTGGGATTGTACTGTTGACCCAAAGACCCCCTAACCGAGCACCGGTTCCAGTCGACCCCAAGCAAGCTGTCTGCTTTACTTCCTCCAGCCGAGTGCTCGGCCCAACGCGCTGATAAAGCCAGCTCTCAGAATGAAGCGGGGCAGCCATGAATGACTTCGAAATCAACCTGGTGGGTGCTCCAGGGCCACTCCAACGGTTTGCGCGCGCTCTGCTCAAGGCGCCAGACCTGACGGTACACGAGGACTCCAGCGCTGTCCCGTTCACCCTCTCCACCTCGATCGGCGGCTGCTGCCTGACGTTCAACTATTGCCCCACGCCGCACAATCGCTCCTGCTTGGGCTCCGCGCCGGATCGTTCATTTCTGAGCGTGCCGCTTCTGCACTCATATCCCTCGGCACAGCGGCTTGAGGAAGACCGAACGCGCGCGGATCTGTCACTCTTGCTTTGGGACGAGGAAACCGACCCCACCCCCTTCGAGGACGCCCTCATCTGGAATGTGCTCGGCGGCTTTCCAACGGTGATCTGGTCGATGGTGTCGGGACAAACGACACAGCAACAAGCACAACAATTAGACGCGCTGAGACGCGCGGCCCTTCCCGTGTTCGTGCTGGCTTCTGGCGGAGCCGACCGCGTACCGACGCCGGCGAGAAGTCTTCTCGACGAGGTGGAGTCGTCATCGGCGCTCGATGCCCTGCTCGAGCTGGACTCCGACGCCTCGCCTGGACCCGTGGAGCGTCTCCGCGCGTTCCAATCGCGCTGGATGCAGGCCGCGATCGTTCCGATGCTCACAGTTCCGATGCTCACAGATCGGGGTGGCACCCAAGCGAGCCTCAGAGGTCTGGCCCAATTCCTGCGCGCACACGGCTGGCCTCCTTCCGGTGCCTACTCCACCGAGCCGATTGTCCAGCGATATCGCGACCACGTGGCCTTTTCCCGAGTCGCTCCAGCAACGGGTGAACAGGTCGGTATGTTCAGGCTCTACGCACCTGTCGTGTTGGGGATCAGAGCGCCGGATGTCGTGGTGGCTGCCGACCCCACCACCCATCGGATCACCTGTTGGGGAGACAAGGGTGCCGCTGCGCCGCCCACGCCTCTGCCGGTGCCATCCCCAGTCGGTCACTGTGATGCACAACTCTCTGGCGATGGGCAGGTCGTGCTGTCGGGATGGTCTCGCTCAGTCAGCCAGATACGTCTACAAGATTGCCGCACTGGCAAGCCTTGGCCCAACTCAGTGCGGTCTTTCTCCTATCCAAACGAAGTGCTATGTGTCGATGCGCACCACGCATCGGGGCTTTGGGTGATGGCGGGCAGCTGTGGGGGTGGTCACGATGGCAAGGTATACCTGTGCGAACGAGGCACATCCTCGGCCCGACATCACCGCTGGTTCCCTCAACCCGTGGATGCCGTAGCCTTCTCTCCCGATGGGACCGAGATCTGCCTGGCGACCGTGTCTCAATGCGAGCGACTCGACACGACGAATTTCGAGCGCATCGCGACCCTTGAAGCGGATGGCGGGTGCACGCTCGACATTCGGTACAGCGCAGACGGACGGTCTATCTTCACCTCCGACTCCCGAGGTCGGTTGCAGCGCCGGAACCTCGCCGGCGAAGTGGTGACCGAATACCGCACACTCGATGGAGGCTTTCTCAATGCCATCGACCTACACGAGGAATCCGGTCTGATCGCTGCGTGGGGCAAAGACTGCATCCACGTCTGGCAGCTCGAAACAGCAGAGCTCCTTCAGCGCTTCCCCATCTCGCGGATGCTCAACGCGCGCTCTCACGGCCCACTCCGAGGTCGCTCAACCTTGGTTCGAAGCGGCGAGCAGATGCTTCTGCCCTATTCTGGTGCAGCCTATCAGCTCTGCGACATCCGCACTGGAGCTCGGATACTCTACCTGTCGCTGGGCCCAAACGGGCAGTGGGTCGAGTGGGAAGACAAGGCCGATTCCGACGATGTGGTCGCGTTCACCCGATTGCCTGGCTGTGGGTACAGCTGATGTGGACACGTCGCGGATGGTGGCGGCGACGACGATGGGGTGCCCAGCGAGGCCCGCGACTCCAAAGTCGGGTTTACATCGTGTTTCGTTGTGTAAACAGGCTCGATGAGACACATTTCAGACATCCGGAGCTCATCCCGGATTCCACGGATCTCAGGACGCATGCGCTATGTATTTGTTGTACGCGCTGTGTACTTGTCGTGGAAAGTGTGGCCACCAGTTCAGAGGTCACTACTTAAGATAGCGAACAGGGGAGTTCATCGTGCGACACGTCCAACTTATGATGCCTTTTTCCGTCTGTACCATGCTTGCACTTGGTTGCAGTGAACAGTACTCCAAAACCAATGTGCAACCCAATGTGGTTACGCTCCAGTCCTTTGCACAGTGGTCGGCAGACGAAGGCTTTGTTCCCACCCCTGAGCAGCAGGCAATGCTCGATCGGGGAATCGATCTGGTGGGCATCGCGCCGGCATCCGCGCTGCCTCTGCGGCACCCAAGCGGCACGCTTGAGGTCGGAAAGGGCACCTTTGAAGCGCTGCGGAGTGGTGAGCTTTCCTACCGAAAGGACTTTGAAGCCTGGGTTGCCGCCGGATTGTTTGATCCCAACCAGTCTGACCAGGTCCGTCAGGCCCGCCAATTTCCACATGCGGTGAGGCTTGTGGATTGGGATGGTCCCATGGAGGGCTCCACCCCACCCGGATCCCCGACTGCATACGGGGTTGGGACCGACACCGGGATTGGGACCGACACCGGGGTTGGGACCGACACCGGGGTCGGGACCGACACCGGTGTGGGCGCTGAAGTCGAGACAGAAGAGACCGAAGAGCAAGAGGATGGCTGTCACACCACCCTTGCAGTCGCGATCAAGACCGAGAGCTCTACAACGGGGGCCTTCACCTCGATTGACTACTGCTCCTATTTTTCCGGCGAATATGATCGCCACACCATCATCGGCGCCGAGGTCTTGTCTGACTCCAACGGCGGCAGTCCAAGCACCATTTACGGCAAGTGCACGGCCTCAGATACCGCGGCCGGGGAGCATGAGCTCAACACCGCGCTCGTCTTTGTGAACCAAGAAGGAGACGATTGCCCGGACGAGAGTACCTACACCTTGGAAGCCAACGTCTCTCTCACGGCGGAGATCAAAGCAACTGCGGAGGTGAGGACACCATCGACGTGGCGGATGACGACCCTTACCCCAACCGGGAACCTCAACTACACGGGGGCCAGTTTCAAGGAGCACGCCATCGCGACAGTGCGCTCCGACGGTACCGCTCTCGCCCCCTTCCAGGGCGAAGCGGAGGTGCTTCTGGCATCGGACTGCTCGTACACCTACGGCGTGGAAGTTGGCACACAGGGGACGGTTCCTGGCGCCTCGGGGGGCGTGAGTGAGACCTGTGCGGGCGATGCCTTCAACCAGGTGCTCACCAGGACATCCGAAGCGACCTCGATGGGCGAAAAGGAGCTCGAGTGGCACTCTGGGGGCTCCACGGAAACCACCCTGACTGTGAGCGCCACCCATCAGACCCATGCGGAATCGGTGGGCTGTGGAGACGGCAGTGGCTACTGGGGTTGCTACATGGTCAGTGGCAGCGCGAGTGCGCATACGAGTGACTACTGCCTGGAGGTCAAACCAAATGACTTCTGCAAAGTCTCTCCCCTGACCGAAGGCTTCACGTGCAGCATTGCCAGCGGCACCGTGGCCAGCGGCACCTGCAACTGATCCATGCCCGGCGATGGCCGTACGCCAGGCGCGTCACGGCTGTCGCTCGGGGCCCGAACGACGTCAAAGGGCCAGACCCATTCCAGATTCAGTCCGGGGGGGAATA
>Ga0315321_10004281_pt1 | contig 10990 bp, 11 predicted proteins | sample M180m21515metaG_FD_203464 | JGI IMG/M metagenome (GOLD analysis project Ga0315321, IMG submission 203464) | Ammonia-oxidizing marine archaeal communities from Monterey Bay, California, United States - M1 80m 21515 | ecosystem: Environmental > Aquatic > Marine > Intertidal zone | place: USA... | reverse complement strand
CTTGAAGCCCTGTGCCCAAGCCCTTGAGGATGCCGGCTACACTGCCTCGGATATCGATGAGGTAATTCTCGTCGGCGGGCAAACACGAATGCCTCTCGTCCAGAAGCGAGTCACCGAATTTTTTGGTCGCGAACCCAGCAAAGAGGTCAACCCAGATGAGGTCGTCGCGGTAGGCGCGGCTCTCCAAGGCGGCGCCATCTCTGGTGAGGTCTCCGAGGTTCTACTCTTGGATGTGACCCCGCTCTCTCTCGGCGTCGAAACCGGAGGCGGAGTGTTCACTCGTATCATCATGCGAAACACCACCATTCCGACCGAACGCTCTGAGATCTTCACGACCAGCGTAGACAATCAGCCCTTCGTCCCGATCCACGTGCTCCAGGGGGAGCGTGAAATGGCTTCTGATAACAAAACACTGGCCAAGTTCGAGCTCGCCCCTATCCCGCCCGCGATGCGCGGCGTGCCCATGATTGAAGTGAAGTTCAACATCGACGCCAACGGGATCGTGAACGTGGCCGCCATCGACAAAGGCACCGGACAAGAGAAGACCGTTCGGGTCGTAGCCTCGGGAGGCCTCACTCCAGAACAGCTACAGGAAGTCATTAGCGAAGCTGACGAGAATCGTGACTTCGACTCAAAGCGAAAAGAGATCGCTGAGATTCGGAACGCCGCCCAGTCGCTGATGTACACGAGTGGACGCGCCGTCGAGGAGTGCGCGGAACTCGTCTCGAGTGAGATCATCGACGAGGTCAAGGCTGATATCGGAAGGCTTCAGGGTCACCTGGACGTAGAGAGCGACGCCGACACCCTTCGGGACGCCCTGCAAACGCTTGAAATGAGCGCTTACCGAATCGCAGAGTCGATGTACTCAGACGCCGCTGGCGAAGCGGCTGCTTCCCCCGAAGTGGACCCCAGCGAAGCCACTGAATAACCGCCCTCTTTGGATACGCCCGTGAGACCTATCCCTGTAGGTTCGGGAACCCTCGAAGTCCAAGCTTTGCAATACTGACCGCCACCGCGATATGGCGGCCGCTTGATTTGGTGGGTCTTTCGCCCAAGACTATCCTCATGAAGACCCCACTGGCGATGCTCTGTCTGCCCATCCTTCTCATCGGAATGGGCTGCGATAGCGACCAAACTTCAAACGATGGCGGAGTCGCCGGCAGCCAGCAGGTTCGTATCGACTTTCTCGGTCAGGTCGGTAGTGAGGCCTACGAGTGCGGTTCAACGTATGCCGGCCTCGGCCTCGGTCCAAGCGAGCTGACCCCCTCCGACTTTCGGCTCTTCATATCAGAAGTCGAACTACTCGACGAATCAGGCGTAGGCCATGCCGTGTCTCTCGATCAGGACGGGAAATGGCAGTTTGATAACGTAGCCCTTCTCGATTTTGACAATGGATGCGCGGGCGGCAACACCGATCAGAATTCAGCGGTACTCGGCAACGTGGAATCCGGTACCTACGTGGGTATCCGCTTCACTCTCGGCGTCCCCTTCGAGCATAACCATATCGATGCGTCGACCGCGCCTGCGCCGCTGAGTCTAACTTCAATGTTTTGGGGCTGGCAGCAAGGCTACAAGTTCGTCCGAATCGAGGGAGCCTCCTCTGGGCTTCCCGGTTGGAGGTTCCACTTGGGTAGCACCGGTTGCAACGGGGACGCGAGAGGCAACGTGACGATGTGCAGCGAGCCAAACCGTGCCACGATCGAGCTCGTCGGGTTCGACCCGACCAGCGTGCCCATCGTCGTCGATCTCGCGTCTTTAGTCTCGGGGTCGGACCTCGAAGAAGACACGGGCGGCGCTGAAGGCTGCATGGGGAGTTTAGGTGACCCCGAATGTGCGGCATTCTTCAACACGGTCGGTCTCTCAGCGGGTAGTACTCAGGTCTTCTTTCGGCAGCCTTGATGTCGCGTCTGAGCGGAAGCGAGCCGAGAGATAAAAAGCGAGGGAGCCTAGTTTTCCTGACCAGCGCGCTCGTCCTCATTCTCGCACCAGCCTGTGTCGACGACGGAGATTCCTCGGGTTGGGACTGGAACATTGGATCGAATATTCCGGCACCATCCGTCCCAGAAGACAATCCAATGTCCGTCGAAAAAGTCGAGCTCGGCCGCCACCTTTTCTACGATATCCGTCTCTCCGGAAACCAGACTCAGAGCTGCTCAAGTTGCCACCGGCAGGACCTCGCGTTCACGGATGGTCTCGCACGATCCGAAGGGTCTACCGGTGAGCAGACCCCCCGCAGCTCGATGTCACTGGCGAACGTCGCCTACGTCTCCGCGCTCACGTGGGTCAACCCACTGCTCCGTGATCTCTCTGAGCAGGCTCTGATTCCGATGTTTGGAGAAGAGCCCGTGGAGCTTGGTCTATCCGGACTGGAAGACGAACTGCTCGAGAGACTGCGCAGCGATACGGCTTACCAAGAGCTCTTTATGGCCGCCTACCCAGATCGAGCCGATCCTTTCTCCCTCTCCGGAATCAGCGATGCGCTGGCTACATTTCAGCGAACGCTCCTCAGCTTCGATGCACCTTACGATCGTTATATTCGAGGAGACGATAACGCGATGAGCGCCGAGGCCCTACGAGGAATGGAGCTGTTCAACTCGGAGGAACTCGAGTGCTTTCATTGTCACGGAGGTTTCAACTTCACAGACTCTGTAGACTCAGCCCACAACCCTTTTAACGAAGTCGCATTTCATAACAATGGCCTCTACAACGTTGACGGTCGAGGCGCGTATCCAGCCCCCAACTTAGGTTACGTCGAGTTCACCGGAGCTCCCTCAGACCAAGGACGATTCCGGGCCCCCTCGCTCAGAAATATCGCGGTGACCGCGCCTTATATGCACGACGGTTCCATCGATACCCTCGATGGCGTCCTCGAACATTACGCCGCGGGCGGCCGTAATATCCAAGAAGGTCCGAACTTTGGAGACGGTCGGGAAAACCCCAACAAATCCGGTTTCGTGAATGGCTTCGAGCTAACCGAAACCCGAAGAGCCGAACTCCTGGCGTTCCTAAATGCCCTCACCGATGAGAACTTCCTGAGCAACCCGAGCCATTCCGATCCCTTCGCAGGTGGCCAGGCCGTGGGTCAGTAGCTGCCCTTGTAGCCCATCATATCCCGGATCGCGTCCTCACTCATCTCGGCGATCTCGAGCTCCTCTCTTTTGAGGTCGGCGCAATCCTCGCATAGGCGCAAGGTCCGCCCTCCGAACTTGATTTTGACGAGTTCATCGACCTCATCTTTGCATTCCTTACATACAGCCATCAGTTCTCCTCACGAATCTCGATTCTATCATAGCGATGGCGTGATATGAGCAGGGGATCGGTATGAATGACTGGTGGAAAATCGCTTTGATCGCAGGCATCGGTCTCTTGTTGGTCACGGTCGGGATGTTCATCACCCCGACTCCCGATGAGGCTCCGCCGGCACCCGAGGCTCCAGTCACTCAAGCCCTGATACCGGACGCGAGCATGCCGGACGCATCCTTGCCCACCGGCCCCGCTCGCATCATCGAACGCTCGGCGCTGAGCGTCGTCGACCACGCTCAACTCGAGACATTGCGACGCATTATCAGCGCGGATAACGAGCGGCCCGCGAATGTTTTCGCCAAGATTGGCGGTTCCTCGACCGTTTCCCGAGCTTTTCTCCACTGTTTCCCGGGCCCACGAGTGGACCTGGGATCCCACACGTCGCTCGAAGAAACCCGAGCCTTTTTCAGCGAAGGGCGAGCCGCTCGAAGCAACCCTTTCCAACGCGAGAGCCTCAGCGCAGGTGTGGGATGGCACTCTGGGTATCTGCTCGCCGGGCATCCGCCTCGGTATTTGCGAGAGGTGCGCAGACTTCGGCCTCGTTATGCTCTCTTCTTCGTTGGAGGTAACGATGTGGCAGGGGATGACCCCTTCAGCTTTACGCGACGCTTTCTTCGCATGGTCGAGGGCTTGATCCGAGACAACACGATTCCGATTTTGGGCACCCTACAGCCTCGTCGTCACCGGCCCTCCTCTGATGCCGTTAGCGCATACAACAAAGCGATCCGAGCCGTGGCGAGCGCCATGCATCTTCCAATCATCGACTACCATGAGGGCATGCTCCCGCTTCCAAACTTGGGACTGGCGGGAGATGGGGTACACCCCAACGTAAGGATGCGCGGTCCCGTCGGTCTCGGCTGCGACCTCAGCGATGAGGGGCTCCGCTTTGGAACCAACACCCGCAACCTGATGACGCTCCAAATGCTCGACCGGCTGCACCAGGCGCTCGACGAGGAAGATGACGACTCCGTACTGGGGGAGACACCCATCGCCTCTCATGGCGATCCAGCGGTGCAGAGACATATCCTCGAGATACCCTTCGCTGAGTTTGTGGCCACCGCGTCTCCTGCGTTCACTCACCGGTTCACCTTCGAAGTCGAAGAGTCCGTCCACATCTACATTCGCGCGGTCGCTCTCTGCGACGGAGAGTCCGGATGCCCGCGCAGACGAACCGACCCCTTAGTCTCCATCGAAGGCCACGAAGAAGTCGATCCCGCCGCCGAGGTTCTCATGGCGCTGGATCCGGGCCGCTGGACCCTCGTCGTGCAGCAAGCGGCAAGGCCGAGTCGGTCCGGCCGCTACCTCCTTCAAGTCGACGCCGATCCTGAAAACGGAGGCTGACCAAAGCCAACGCATACCGGCTCAGGCTCGAGTGAAACCCCCCACGTCTGCCTGACCCGATCTCGAATCATCAGAGCTAACTCGATTAGCTCCTGGCTCGTGCCGTCGCCCCGGTTGACCAATGCGAGGGTATGCTTTGCCGAGACGCCCACCCCGCCATGACGCATCCCCTTAGCGACTCCGGACCTCTCGATCAGCCAGGCCGCAGCCATTTTGGAGAAACCCTCTGACGAGGGATATCGAGGCACTTGAGCAGGTTCCTGAACGACCCCCCTCCGCACGGCGTCCGCGACCAGCCGATCGGCCTTCTCGTGACTGAGAATCGGATTCGTGAAGAACGAGCCGGCGCTTCGACTCTCCGGGTCTAAAGGATCGATCACCATGCCCTTGGCCCGGCGTAAGGAGATCACGGTATCGCGCACGTCCGACAGGCTCGGATTCCTCGAAGCCAACGCCTTGGAAAGCTCACCGTACCGAAGGTGAGGAGTCCACTCCTTCTGGAGGCGGAACCGGGCTGAAGTGACCCAATAGTTTCCCGGCTCCCGTTTGAAGCGACTCATGCGGTAGGAAAAGTCACAATCCTGCCCACTGAATTCGACTCGTTCACCCGTCCGGATATCCAGCGCCGAGACCGTCTCGATGACTTGACTCACCTCCTGACCATAGGCTCCGACATTCTGAATGGGCGTCGCTCCAATAGAGCCGGGAATCCCGGATAGGCATTCAAGACCACCGAGACCGCGACGTACCGTCTCCCCAACAAAAGGGTCCCACGATTCTCCAGCCGCAACGTCCGCAATGACATCACCCTCACGGGTCGCGAACCGCATCCCCTTGAGGTCGACGCGAATCACCAGACCATGGAAACCCTGATCCGCGACCACGAGGTTCGAGCCACCCCCAAGCAAAAGCGTCGGCTGCTGCTCCTCTGCCGCCCATTGCAGACTTTCTTCGAGGTCTTCCACAGTGCGAGCACGGGTGAAGAAGCGGGCAACACCACCCAAGCCCAGACTGGTCATAGGCGCCAAGGGCACCTCTTTCTCTATGGTGAGTGAATCAGACACCGGCTGAAGCCTACCGCGAACCGTAAGGCAGGCCCAACTCTGGATGACGAGCCCTTCCAGCTTCGCTATGCTCAGGCGTGGTAACGCCCCAGAGGTCACGAAGTCTCTTCATCGCCCAAGCATGCTCTTTAGGGGGTGCGCTCTTTGCGGTGATCTCTTGTTTGTGGAGTGCATCACTCTGGGGCCTAGTTGCCGCCGGAGTCTTCGTCACCGTCGCTGGATTCCTCTCCATCGCTGCACAAAAGAGTGTCTTAGTTCCTCGCAGCCTAAGGGCTCTCGCCGACTTCACAGAGCAAGATAAGGCGGCGGAGGCTCTTGAGGTCCAGCGAGGCATCGCCATGATGATGGGGATACTCCTCATCGTCTTCGGGATTCTCGCTTCCGTCGCAGGCATTCTCGGCATTTTAAAGTCTGCATAAGAAAAGCCCGCTCTCTCTCAAGAGCGGGCTTCGTCTTTTGGATTGGGTCTTGTTCAGCGAATGAAGCAGCGAGCTTGGTTCATGTCGATGCAAGACTGATGCGCCGCAACGTTCATGGCCACACACGCGTCCAGAGCATCATACTTTGGCTGGCACTCCTCGAGGGTACCCACGCAGTCGCGAGCCATGGGGCTCTCCATGGGACAGAACTGATCATTGCACACGTCAACGGGCATCCAGAAACAGCTCTGGCAGTTCAGTTCGTAGCTAAAGCCTTCAGCCGTAGAACTGTCGGTATACATAACGGATGGCGTCGGGTCGCCTTCCAACGCCATCGTCTGGCATGCGTAGAGATCAAACATCTCCGGATCCATTTCCCATGACTCATCACACGCGTTCATAGCTGCCTGGGTCGCGACAGTGCACCGAGGTAGACAAGCATCCGGAATCGGAGGCGTCAGGGAGGAGCTCATATCAGCCGCGCACATCCCACCGTCAGTACCAGGAGGGATACTTCCATCCCCCGGAATAACCATTCCGTCTTCAATCGTTGCATCAGGAATCGCAGAGCCACCATCCATCATGCTGGGCGGGCCGCCTGCGCAAGTGCCGGCAGTGCACGTCAGCCCCGCGTTACAGGTTCCGTTCGGATAACAAGCTTGGCCGGCGCCTCCGACTCCGCCCGCACTGCCCGCGCAAACCCCATCGGTGCAGGTAAGCCCCGCATTGCACGTCGCATTGGGGTAGCAAGCCTGCCCCGCAGCACCTACCGACGCCCCCGTCGTATCGTCATCACAGCCAAAAAGTAAAACGGGCAGCAGCGCGGTGAGAAAAAACAGCTTCTTCATTATCGATTCCTCCGGGGTGGCTTATTCACGAATTCCCCACGTTATGTAAGATTATTCCCAAGCTTAGCCTAAATGTGAGTCAGATTCTGCCCTCACCGGGAAATTCTAGCCCTAGATCAAGCCGAGGGGAATATTTCTTCCAGTCCGCCGAGGTAAGGGCGCAGCGCCTCAGGTACGGTCACCCCACCGTCCTTCCTCTGATATTGCTCGAGGATCGCGACCAAAGTGCGACCGATGGCGAGGCCCGAACCGTTGATCGTATGGACGAGGGCCGGCTTGCCCTTGGGCTCTGGTCGGTAGCGACACTGCAATCGGCGCGCTTGGAAGTCCCCAAACCAAGAGCAGCTGCTGATCTCGCGGAAGGCGTTTTGTCCGGGCAGCCACACCTCGAGATCGAAGGTCCGGCGCGCGCTGAAGCCAAGGTCCCCGGCACAAAGCTCCACACGTCGATAATGCAATCCCAGCTTTTGGAGGATGGCCTCAGCGTGGCTGGTCAGCAGCTCTAACTCTTGCTCTGCCAACTCTGGGCGCACGAATCGAACCAGCTCAACCTTGTCGAACTGATGTTGACGAATCATCCCGCGCGTATCCTTGCCGTAGCTGCCCGCCTCACTTCGAAAGCAGGGGGTGTAAGCCGTGTAAGCCACCGGCAGACTTGCGCCGTCTAGGATCTCGCTCCGGTGAAGGTTGGTCACCGGCACCTCTGCGGTGGGAATGAGGTACAGGTCATACCCGCCCGCCTCATTTTCCTCAGCCCAATCATCGTCTTTCGCGATCCGAAAAGCCTCCGACGCAAACTTGGGAAGCTGCCCCGTCCCTCGCATGCTCTCATCCTTCACCAAGACCGGAGGCACGACCTCGGTGTAGCCGTGCTCAAGCGTATGCGTATCAAGCATTAGCTGCATCAGCGCTCGGTTCAGGCGCGCGGTCGCTCCCTTCAGCACGACGAATCGCGCCCCACTCAGCTTCGCGGCGCGCTCGAAGTCGAGCCCTCCCAAGCGGGTTCCCACCTCGACATGATCCGCCGGCTCAAAATCGAAAGTGGGTTTATCCCCCCACACATGAACTTCGCGGTTCGCGCTCTCATCGAGACCATCCGGAACTCCCTCACCGGGGAGATTTGGAAGGTGGAGCAAGAGCTCCTGAAGCTCACTCTCCACCTTGGCTCGTGTCTTCTCAAACTCCTTGATGGAGCCGCCGAGGTCACGAAGCGCGACTCGGTTCGCCGCGAACTCTTCACTGGCTTTATCAAGACTCGCCATTTTCTGACTCGCCTCGTTGCGCTTAGCACGAGCATCTTCGACTTCGGCGATAGCCGACTTACGCTCTGCGGCCAGCTCGGCCACGCGATCAATCGACTTCGCATCTCGAAAGCCACGCCGCTCCAGGGCTGCGCGTACCTCATCCACATTCTCAGTTACATACCGAAGGTCAAGCATGTCGGAGTTCTACAGCAGACTGGGGTTGCGCTCAATCCGGCAACCGCGAAGCCCTCGATCCTTGGTATGCTCGTGATCTGATGACAGACCCATACATCGAACGCATCGGCGTCTTCGGCGATATCCACGGCGAGCACATCACGTTGGAGCGCGGCATTGAGTTTTTTGCTGCGGAGGGAATCGAGACTCTCTGCGCGGTCGGGGATATCGTTGATGGCCACGGTGACGTCGAGGCCTGCTGCCAGCTCCTGCAAGAGGCTGGGGTTATCGCGGTCCGGGGCAATCATGAACGGTGGCACCTCGCCGGCGAAATGAATCATCTGCCCCTGAAAACGGGTCGACTCTCCGACGGGGCCGAATCCTTTCTCGCCTCCCTTCCCTCCACCTTCCGCTTCCGAAGCCCTCATGGCGATCTTCTGCTGGGACATGGCGTAGGCGCTGACGACCTCGCCATGTTGCGTCCCGACACCGAAACATACGCTCTGCAGCAAATACTCACTCTGCGGGATGCATGCCTCGACCCGGATCTGTCGTTTATTCTCGGAGGTCATACCCACGACCGCATGGTCCGGGCCCTTGTTGGGATCACCGCGATCAACGCGGGGACGTTGATGAGAGGAGACGATCCCTGTCTTGTCTGTCTTGATCTAAAGAACCTCAGAGCGGATTTTCTCGATGCCGAAGATCCTTCTCGCACACTGGAATCAGTGCCGATTCCACTGCCTCCACCGCCTGATATTCTCGCTGGAGCGTTCTAACTCCCCAGGCTATTCTTAGCGCCATGCAATCCTCTTCAGGTCGAGTGGTCCGACTTTTCCTCCGAGAAGAGAAACGCGTCCCCGTCACCGAGGTAACGAGCGCGGAGGCGCGACGCGGTTCCGGTTTCGTCGGTGACCACAAAAAGGGCGGCAAAAGGCAAATCACGGTACTCAGCGCCGAAGGGTGGTCTGCGGCCTGCGCAGAGATCGGCGCAAGCGTGGACGCGAGTTTACGAAGGGCAAACGTCCTGGTTGAGGGGCTCGACCTCCGTCAGTCAATCGGCCAGTTTCTTCGTCTAGGAGACCTCGAGATTGAGGTACTAGGGGAAACGGATCCCTGCGAACGAATGGATGAAGCGCAAGCCGGGCTAATGCAGGCCTTGGTCCCGCATTTACGCGGTGGAGTCTTCGGACGAGTCACGCAGGCTGGGCAGGTACGGGTCGACGATCTTGCCTCGTTGCATACCGAGTCTCAGGGCTGAAACCGTCCCAACTTGAGTAGTTTCCGGGCGAAGCTCGGTATCCCCACCGAGTCGATCTCATCGCGCGCAAAAGAGCGGAACTCGTCATCGGAATCGCCCTTCACCGCAACAACGCGAAACACCTCGGCGCTCAGCTGGCGGTGACTAAGAGTATGCTCCACCCGCCCCTCGCTCTTTGCGGCCAAGCGCCCACTCAAGCCACAGTCCTTGAGCAAAGCCAGCGCTGAGGCTCGATCCTTCAACGAGTCTTCGGCCACATGAAACGGGGGTAGCCACAGAGAGCGAAAGAGTGGCCCTTCACTCCGACGCAGCCATACCCGACCTGCATTCGTCGGCACAACACAGACCAAACTCACCGGACGAGGAGCCCGCTTTTTCTTCTTTCGGGGTAATGAAAGCTGAACCCCTTGAGCCTTCGCCGCACAACTCCTCGCGATGGGGCATTCATCACATTTGGGCGAGCGCGGCGTACAAACGAGCGCGCCTAATTCCATCAAAGCTTGGTTGGCATCTCCGGGTCGTGTGCCTTGCGCCCACGCATCGGCGAGTTTCCAAAGCAGCTTCTCTGTGACCGCCTCTCCGAGCTCCGACTGAATTCCATGCAGTCGGGCGAAGACACGAGAGACGTTCCCATCGACAATTCCCTCTTGCCGATCAAAGGCGATGCTCCCGATCGCACCCGCCGTATAACGACCGACACCCGGAAGCGCCCGGCGAGCCTTCGCCTGGGCGGGCACGAGACCCGCATGTCGCTCAACCACCGCCTTCGCGCCCAGATGCAGATAGCGGGCGCGTCGATAGTAGCCGAGCCCACTCCAAGCGCTCATCACCTCATCTTCACTGGCAGACGCGAGCGCACCGGGCGTGGGAAAGCGCTCCATGAACTTGAGGAAGTATGGAATCACGGTTTCGACGCGCGTCTGCTGAAGCATGATCTCGGAAACCCACACCGCATAGGGCTCAGGCTCTCGCCTCCAAGGCAAGTCACGCTGATGCTTGTCATACCAAGCCAGCGTCAGTGCGCGCGGGTCTGCATTCACCCCCCCATCCAATCGCGTGGCCACCCCGCCGTCAACCGGCGAATCGTTGACTTTCCGGGGGCAGCTAGCAAGAGTTGCGTATGCTCCCGCGTGGCTTAGTTCTTCTGTTCTTGGTGAGCCTCGTCGGGGCTTGCGGAACGTCCACCACCGCCGAACGTGACGATCCCCCCACCGAACCGTCCGAAGGCACCGAGGGTGAAAGTCGTGCGAGCGGGCGAAGTCCCGATCCTCCGCCCTCCGTACGACTGGAGCTAGGCCAGGATTCGCAGCACCGCTGGGTCGCCCGCATCATCAAC
>Ga0315321_10004280_pt1 | contig 10990 bp, 8 predicted proteins | sample M180m21515metaG_FD_203464 | JGI IMG/M metagenome (GOLD analysis project Ga0315321, IMG submission 203464) | Ammonia-oxidizing marine archaeal communities from Monterey Bay, California, United States - M1 80m 21515 | ecosystem: Environmental > Aquatic > Marine > Intertidal zone | place: USA... | reverse complement strand
CTTCCGTCCGGCTGCCCAACGGAAGGGCTATTCTTTGCGCCAACGGAAAATTCCCAGAGAAATCATTTTCCGAGTTATACCAGGACGTCCGTGCATGTTCGGCTTTTTTGAAAGACAAGGGCATTGAGCGGGGGGACAAAGTTCTTTTGTTCGTCCGATCGGGTTACGAATTGATCGTGCTGGCCTTTTCTTTGTTCTTCATCGGAGCGGTTCCGGTTATCATCGATCCGGGGATGGGTTTGCGGTCCGTCCTTCGCTGCATCAACAGAACCCAGCCGGACCACCTGATCGGCATTCCCCTGACTCATTGGGTTAGCCGGTTCTTTTACAGGTCATTCAAGTCTATCAGAGGACGTATTCTCATCCGGTCCAATCAATTTTCCGCGCAGGCGCTTGCCATCCCGGATAACGACTCCAACCCGATTGACGTTTCGCCAAACGATCTTGCCGCCATCGTTTTTACCTCCGGGTCAACAGGCCCCCCTAAGGGTGTATGTTACATGCATAAAACTTTTGACGGTCAAATCAGGGCGCTTAAGGAAACTTTCGGTATGCAGGAGGGGGAAGTCGATATGACTACTCTTCCGATTTTCGCCCTGTTCAACCCGGCCTTGGGCATCACCACCGTAATGCCCGAGATAAACCCTAGCACGCCCGCAAAAGCCTCTGCCCGGAGCCTCGTCGAAACTTTGCTGGATTTTGAGGTCACCACAACCTTCGCGTCACCGGTCATAGGCCGCAAGATTGCAAACTGGTGCGAACAGCGCAATTTGAGACTACCTTTCATGAAACGGTTCTTTTTGGCCGGAGCGCCCTCCCCTCCCGCCTTGATCGAGAAACTCGCATCGTTCATGGATAACGGAAATGTGTTCGTTCCTTACGGTGCAACGGAAGCCCTGCCCGTATCCTATTGTTCCCATACCGAGGTCGCTGACACAAGAGAGGGCATAGAGCGGGGAGATGGTTCTTGCTTGGGCCAACCTTTGCCTGGAGTGTCCGTCAAGCTGTTCCCGGTTTCCTCTTCCCCATTTGGCAAAGAAATCCAGGAGGTGAAAGACGGGGAGGTTGGCGAGATTTGCGTAGCAGGTCCTACCGTAACCGAGGAATACTATCGTATGCCAGGAGCAACCTTTGATTCGAAATTTCGTTATGAATCGAAAACCTATCACAGGATGGGAGATTTGGGCTATTTTGATGCCAAACGAACCCTACGTTTTCTTGGTCGAAAGGCGGAAAGACTCAACACGCCGCAAGGTTTTTTGGAAACGGAAAGGTGCGAAGCCATCGTAAACTCGGTGCATGGCGTTCGAAGATCCGCCCTCATTGGGCTCGGGACCAAAGACCCCGTGGAACCATGCGTGGTAATTGAACCGGAGGAGCGGTTTAGAGACCAAAAGACCAGAAATGAAATCGAAGGAGAAGTGCTAAGCAAGTTGAAGGCCTACTTGCCCCGTTTTGAGATCACGCAAACGCGCATTGAAAGCTCTTTGCCTGTGGACCCAAGGCACAATGCTAAGATCCACCGCTTGGCCTTAGCCAAAAAATGGACGAAACGGTTCGCTTCATGATCACTCGTTTACGGAACGGATGAAGATACTGGTCACAGGCGGAACTGGCTTTATCGGCTATTCTTTGGCAAAGCGCTTGCTTGCCGTCGGCCATGAAGTTCATGTGGTTGGACGCTCGGCGAGTCCTCCCGATTCGAAAAATTTCGCTGGGATTGTCTATCATCCGCATGATTTATCCATTCAGGAAATTCCGCCCTCCATTATTTCCAGAACGGACTTTGTTTTCCACATCGCGGCCAAAGCGGGCATCGGCGGGCCTTACTCAAGTTATTATCGGGCAAATTACCAGGCAACGATCAACTTGCTGAAAAGTTGCGTGGCCTGCCAGGTTCCCCGCATGGTTTTCACCAGTTCCCCCAGTGTGGTATTTTCAGAAAGTTCCATCCGGGACGGGAACGAATCGCTTGCCTATGTAAAATCCAATCTCTCTTCTTACGCGACCACCAAAGCGCTCGCCGAAAGAGCTGTTCTAGAAGCGCATGCTCCCGGAACTTTTCAGACCCTCGCCCTGCGACCGCATTTGGTCTGGGGGGAAGGAGACCCACATCTTCTCCCGAAGGTCATCCAACGACACAGGGCCGGCAAATTAAGAATAGTGGGGACTGGTGAAAATCACGTTGACCTTACCCATATTGACAATGTTTGCCATGCCCACCTCTGCGGGATGGAAACCTTGCTCGAAAACAAAACCACCGGAGGCAAAGCTTACTTCATCGGGCAGAACGAACCAGTTCGCTTATGGGCTTGGTTAAACGACTTGTTCGAACAGCTTAATCTGCCGCCCTTAAAGAGAAAGGTTTCTTTCGGCAAGGCATACCTTGCCGGACTGATTCTGGAGAAGTCATGGTCATTGCTTAGATTGCGAGGTGATCCTCCGATGACACGATTCGTCGCCTGCCAGCTTGCCCACGATCATTGGTTCTCACTCGAGGCGGCCAAGAAAGACCTCGGTTACGAACCGATACGATCCATGGCGGAAAGCTTGGAAAAATCCCTGGACTGGTTAAGAGCCATTTAGGCTCAGGCCACCGAACGGTTGAACTCGGCAAGCAGGCATGCGGCGCTGACGTTCAAGTTTAATGAACTTGCTTCTCCTTTCATGGGAATGGTTATCCAGTCATCAATTCGTTCCCGCCAAAAATCCCCCAAGCCTTCTTTTTCGCTTCCTAGCGCGAATGCCATTCCAGTTGTGAATTCTTGCTCCCAATAAGAATGTGATGCCTTTGCACTTGTTCCGAAAAGGCTAAGGTTTTCCTTTTGTAACCAGGAATAAACCTCTTCCTTCGTCCCTGCCGCAATATCCAAACAAGCCATAAGGCCACGAGAAGATCGCACTACGTTCGGGTTAAAGAAATCAAGAACGGGGTCGGACAAGAGTACGCTCGAAACCCCAAAAGCTTCTGCGGTTCTGAGAATGGCTCCTATGTTCCCTGGTTTCTCGATTTCGTCAATTACCAGCGCCACTCGGGGAGATTGGCGTAACTTTGAACAATCCAAGTCCCAAGTTTCGAAAACCGAAAGCACTCCCGTCTGGCTACTTTTGTAGGAAGCCTTTGCAAAGGCTTCCTCTCCCAATTCCCGCAACAGGCAACCGTCTTCACGACAGCCCTCGAGCAGCTCCTGGGTTTGGCCAGTGTCTGCAAGCCCCTCGGAATAATATATTTCGTGAATTTTTTTTCCCGCTTTTAAAAGAACGCTTGTCTCAAGAACGCCCTCCACGACAAAAAGGCCCAACTCTCTTCTTCTTCGCGAAGATTGCCGTAATTTGACCAATTCCTTAACCTTTGGGTTGCCCGTACTCAAAATGACTTCATTCACTTGAAACAAAAAAAGGGTTTTGCCTGAAAAGGGCGAGCTCGTTACGAACGATGTTTCATGCACGCTTCTCCAAAAGGCTTTTTAGACCAACCTTATCCCTATCATCACGAGCTCGTTCTTGAGATAGAGAACGTCACGAACTTGGGATATGGTATTGCCCGGGACGATGGATGGGTCGTACAGGTAGCCTTTGTCCTTCCGGGAGAACGGGTACGGGTCAGAATCTTTCGTAATCACAAAAACTACTCCGAGGCGGACTGCTTGGAAGTTCTGAGCGCATCAGCCGACCGCGTGGATCCAAAGTGCGAGCTTTTCGGAGTTTGCGGTGGATGCCAATACCAAGCCGTTCGATATGAGACTCAACTTTTATGGAAACGCAAACAGGTGGAAGAAAGCTTTTCGCGTATAGGAGGACTTGAGATTCCGGTCGAACCGGTCGAACCCTCGCCCAAGACTTTTGGTTATCGCTCTAAGCTCACGCCCCACTACGGAAGGGCAAGAGATTCAGAAAAAAGGAAGGTCGGCTTTTTAAGACATGGGTCACGGAAGGTGTTGGTCGACGTGGCGCAGTGCCCCATTGCCACCGATGCCATTAACGAAGCCTTGCCTACGGGCCGCGAGGAACTCCACCAGATGCAGGGCAGGAAAAAAGGGGGAACCCTCCTTTTCAGGGACACGCTCGAGGGGGTGGTAACCGACCCGAAAAAAACGGCCAGCGAAAAAGTCGGCGATTTAATCTTTCAATTCCGGGCCGGAGAATTCTTTCAAAACAATCCGTTCATTTTGCCTAAAATGGTCGAACACGTCGTCGGGCAAGCTAAGGAAAAAAACTCAGCATTGCTCGTTGACGCCTACTGTGGGGGAGGGCTGTTCAGCCTGTCAGCGGCAGCTTATTTCGAGCGGGTCGTCGGGATAGAAATCAGTCGCGAAGGATTCGAATGGGCTAGGACGAACGCCTTGTTGAATAAGATTGAAAATGCGGAGTTCTTTCTTGGAGACGCCTCCTCGATTTTTCAGGAACTGGAAAACTGCAAGCAGACCTGCTCACTTATAATCGACCCTCCGAGAAAAGGCTGTGATTCTGATTTTCTCACGCAAACGTTGGATTTTCATCCGGAACGAATCATATACGTTTCATGCGACCCGGCCACCCAAGCCCGAGACGTTCAAACATTGGTCGAGGGCGGGTATCGCATCCTTCAAGCCAAACCATTTGACCTTTTTCCACAGACCCGACACGTTGAAAACGTCGTGACACTGGAGGCTTAACCTGCTGATCGATCCCGAAGCCAAGGGAGGGAAGAGTATTGGCGGACGAAAGGACGGCGACCCTTTTCGAAACCATCCGGCCAATCGATAGGCCTCGGTTTTTCACTCAAGATTTCGGCAAGCCCTTCGACAAAACTCGGGTAAAATTCCTCAAGAGAAAAAGGGGGAAGACGGGTTAGGTCCATCGTACCCTGAACAAGCACGCCCGCCCGCGCTCTCTTCATTGCGGCACCTGCCATCTTTTCCCTACCGTCCTCACTCATGAGATCCCTAGCCACGGGTTCGAGGAAGCAATCTCCCGGTATTCCTCTCTGCCTTGATTGCGGGCAAGGTTTTAGGGAAACAGGCAGATGCTGTTCCTTCAAGGCACGGGCCATTGCTTGGTGAATGCTCTCGTATAGATCGAGAGCAGGGATGGATGACGAGGCATGCCCTTTTGGCAAAACAAGGCTGTAGGTCCAGTCCTGGCCATGCCTGACGATGCCGCCCCCGGTTGGCCTTCTCACTATCTTGTCCGAATAACCCTTCGCTCTTTTTCGAACCCATTCCCAATCCTGCCCGTACCCAAAACTGATCTCTTGATCCAGCCAGCCGTAATGCCTGAATACAGGAATTCCGGACTTTCCCTGCTCTGAAAAAAGCCACCAGTCCGAGGCCATGTTTTCGAAGCCGGATTCGATCCGTTTGGGTAGAAGGTCCAGGCTCAAAATCTATGAACGTATCGAGTTGGGTCGTCCGCATTCTCCCGATACCACTCGTACAGGTGGGCAGGCACAACCAAATTGCCAAGCTGTTCCTCGATGCTCGCCGGTGCAGTCTTGAGCTTGCCAGCCAAAGGACTCAGCTCAAAAGACAGGTGGGATGGACGGGGGCCCAGTTCCTTGGACGCTTCTGCGAGGCTACCCCGAACGATTCGCCCATGAGAGAACCCGAACCTGTCGAGAATCCGAAGCCCCAATTCATACCTGCTTATTTCCTCACTTCCTGCCCAATGAAACAAGCCGTTCAGGTTGGGTCTCTCCATGAGCTCGACCATCGCATCCGCAACGTTCTCAGCGCAGGCAGGTTGACGGATCTCGTCCTCAAACAATGTGGGCGGAGAACCTGCGGCCAATCCGCCCAGGATTCGTTCATGAGGACTACGCATTCCGCTCGGACTGTTTCCGTTCAGCAAGGTAATCCTAAGGACAACCAGGTTTTCATCCGTCGTCGCGAGAATTCTTTTTTCCCCCTCCAGCTTTTGTCGCCCATATTCGCTCAAGGGGTTAGGCATATCCGTCGAGCGATAAGGTGATTGAGTCCCGTCAAACACCATATCCGTGGAAACGTGAATGAAACGGGCTCCCAAGTGCGCCGCGATTTCGGCAAGTCTGGTCGTTGCCTCCACATTGATCAAATGGGATTCTTTGGGCGAGCGATTGACGGTATCGGGCGAAGATATGGCTGAGCAGTTGATAATTGCATCCGGCCATTCATCCAGCAGGGTTCTGGTCAGGCTTTCGTCATCGGCCAAGGAAAGGCTGCGAACCAAGCCCACTCCCTTCAAATCGTCCGAGCCGCTCGCAGAGAAGGAAATCAGTTCATACCTTCTGCGAAGAACAGCTTGGCCGACCGACCAGCCCAACAGACCTGTAGCTCCAAAAAGCGCAACTTTCACAACCCTCATGTAAAGCCTAGGAAACGGGTTTTCACAAGTTTGAATACGTTATTCCTTGCGAGAGCTCTTTTCTGTCGCTAGGTTTTGGCTACTTACATGAATCTATCCCAACTTGCGAACCCTCGCATACTGGACCAACCGGTGTATCAACCAGGCAAGCCTATCGAGCAAGTTGCTCGAGAGCACGGCTTTAACCCTGAAGATGTTTGCAAGCTCGCTTCGAACGAAAATCCATGGGGTTCCTCTCCTTCCGCAATAGAAGCTGGAAAATCCGCCCTTGAATCCGTTTATCTCTATCCCGAAGGCAGCGGTCAGGCCCTTCGGGAAAAGCTTGGCCAATACCACAAACTGAATGGCTCTCAGTTTATTCTCGGAAACGGATCAAACGAAATCATCGAGCTTTTGGGTCATGTTTTTTTGAATCCGGGTGATGAAGTCCTGGTCGGAGAGCATGCGTTCGTTGTCTACAAACTCGTGGCTCTGCTCATGGGGGCTGACGTGATCGAAACGGAGATGCCTCGCCTCACCCACGATTTGGATGCGATGAAGAAGGCAATCACGGATCGTACGAAATTGATTTTTCTCCCAAGCCCCAACAACCCGACGGGAACGGCGAATTCGACCGAAGAAATCAATGCTTTCGTTCGCTCCCTACCGGAGCACGTCCTCTTTTGTCTGGACGAGGCCTACGCCGAATACCTCGATGATCCTTTCGACTTAAGGCCTTTCATCGCGGAAGAAAGAAAAGTCTTGGGCCTGCGCACCTTCTCCAAGATTCACGGACTGGCTGGTCTAAGGATCGGCTATGGTTATGGTTCCTCTGAAATGATCGGGCTTCTCCAGCAAGCTCGCCAGCCCTTTAATGCCAACTCGGTTGCCCAAGCCTCGGCGCTCGGAGCATTGGAGGACAGCGATTGGGTAGACCTCTGCAGGAGAAGGAACCGGGCCGGTCTCGACCAAGTCAGCGCGGGTTGCGCAAGACTCGGATTGGAGGTCGTTCCCAGTCAAGCAAACTTCCTGCTGGTCAAGGTTGGTAACGGAAGGAAGTTCTTTGAGCAGCTACAAGCCAAAGGTTTCATAACCCGCCCCATGTCAGAGTCATTGAATGAATATCTCCGCATATCGATCGGCACGGAAGAACAAAACGAACGATTGCTCAAAGCACTCGGGATAGTGATGCAGGAAGGAAACGCCAACTTGTGAACGACTATTTTTGCCCTTTGACCATCTGGGGCGTTCTTACCATCTGGAGCCTTTACATCGGTCTTTACCGAACCCATGTTGACCGGGTTCGCGCAGGTTTATCTCCTTCCCCTCAGGAGGAAAACAGATTTTCCAGACTGATAACCTCACTGCTAACGACCCCAAATCAGGATCGCCCTTTTCATATAGAAGCTGCCTTGCTCTCCTGCCTACTCATAATCTCCGGGGTTTTTTGGTTTGTCTTGTTCTTTTCCGACACCATCCGATACTACGCACTCTTGGATTATCACCCCCCGTGGCTTTTGCCAGTCGGTTTTGTCTTGGCTTTCCTCTGGGAAAGGGTTTGGGCAAACTTGATTCCAAGAAGGTTTTCGGCTGGAAAACATCTGCTCTTCCACCTCAAGGTAGGCTTCACCCTCATGATCCTCATCCGTTTTCTTTGCCTACCTTTCAGTTTCTTGGTCAACCTGCTCGAGAAATCGATTTTATCCATTTCCCCGCAAAGCGAAGAAAGCAAAACCGAGGGAAATGAGGTTGCCGACCACATTCGGACCTTGGGCATGGAAAGCTCGAATATGGATCCGGAAGTCGTGGAGATTGTGGGCAATACGTTGGAAATGAGCCAGCTTCACGTACAGGATGCCATGATACCGCGAAACCAAGTGCAAATTCTCGACGATCAAGACTCACTCGAGAAGAACATGGAAATCGCCCGGACTTGCGGGCATACCCGGCTCCCTCTCTGTGCGGGAAACCTTGATCATTGCTCAGGTATCATTCATGTAAAATATGCCTTTCGGCTCTTGAGCGAAGGAGCCCCGATAGATCTCGATTCCCTGGCCAGGTCACCCGCCCTGCTTTCAAGCGAAGAGCCACTGCCCGTTGCTTTGCGCAAGATGATGAAGTGGAAGGTTCACATGGCCTTGGTTCGCGACGAGTTCGGGGGTATTGACGGGGTTATCACTTTGGAAGACATTCTTGAGGAGGTCGTCGGGGAAATACAGGATGAATTTGATGCAGACGAACATGCGGTTGAACAATTGGCCGGCGGGAAATGGAGGGTGCCCGGCCTCACCCCGGTTCACGAATTGCCAGATGAGTTGAAACTGGTTGAGGACGAGGACGAGGAGGAGCTTACCAGCTTCGGCGGATTCGTAACGCGCGAACTAGGTAGAATTCCTGAAAAAGGGGAAACGGTGAACCTTCAGCATTTGGAAGTCGACATTCTGGAAGCGGACGAAACTCGAGTTCTAAGCACTGAAGTTACTTTGTCCGAAGAACCTCAGGACCCAGAAGAGGAAGAGTAATCTCTTTCCTATACTTCCCTGGGGAATAGAATGGTCTTTTCTCCTAGTTTTTTTCCCGCCAACCTGTGATCCCAAGAAAGATCTTCACCCCAATCCGCGCACGGGGGCAAGTTCAGTCGCTCGTTAATTTTCGCATGAACCGAGGGCATTACGGGGGCAAGCAGGCCGCTGGCCAGACGAAGCGCCTCGATCATCGTTCCCAAGCATGTTTGCAAAGCCTGGCGATCGGCAGCTTCTTCTGATTTTGCCAATTTCCAAGGCTTCCGTTCGTCCGCATACTTGTTAATGCCTCTAATGAAAGAGAATGTCTTCTCCAGTCCCTGGTTGAACCGATAAGAGGAGAAGCAAGCAAGAGTCTCTTCTTTCGTCAATTCCCAGAGGGATCGGATCTTTTGTTCCGGCTCCTCGTCAAGGCAAACTTCAGGGGTTATTCCCTCTTCGTAGGTAGCAGTCATGTGAAGCAGTCGACTAAGCAGGTTTCCCAAATCATTTCCGAGATCCGCCCGGTATCTGGATTCGAATCGCTCAAGGGAAAACTCCGCATCGTTCCCCACCGTCATTTCTCGCATTACGAAATAGCGAAAGGCGTCCGAACCATATTTTTCGGCCAAGCTAAGGGGGTCGACCGTCTCACCCGTACTTTTTGACATTTTCGCGCCCGAACTCGTCCACCACCCGTGGGCAAGTATCTGTTTGGGCAAGGCTAAGTTGGAAGCCTTGAGCATAATGGGCCAATAGACCGCATGAGGAGGGGCCAATATGTCCTTGCCAATGACATGAAGGTCCGCAGGCCAAACGTTATCGAACGAATCCTCGCCATACCCGGCCGCCGAGACGTAATTCACCAAGGCATCAAACCATACGTAAGTCACGTACTCCGCATCAAACGGTAATGGAATGCCCCAGTTCAGCCGTTCAACTGGTCGGGAGATGCATAGATCGTTCAGGGGGTCCTTGAGAAATTCAAGAACTTGGGTTTGTCTGTGCGCAGGCTCGATGAAGCTCGGGTTATCCTCAAGATGCGAAACTAGCCAATCTTGGTATTTGCTTAATTTGAAAAAATAATTCTTTTCCGTAATCTCGGTGACTTCACCAAAGATTTCAGGCCATTCGCCATCTACCTTGTCTTTTTCCTGAAGGAATTGCTCTGCTCTGGTCGAATAAAAGCCTTGATACTCCGCCTGATAGATTTCTCCGCGATCAAAAAGATCTTGGAGTAGACGAGCCACAACCTTTTTATGCCGTTCCTGAGTCGTCCGAATATAATCGTCATTTGATATCTCCAATAACTCGAGCATGGATTGAAATTCTTCTGCTATGCGGTCACAACGATCAATCGGCTTAACTCCTTCCGTCTCTGCTCCCTGTTGCACCTTCTGTCCGTGCTCGTCCAAACCGGTCACAAATTTCACGGATTTTCCATGTAGTCTGTTGGCGCGAGCGATTACATCCGTCAGGATTTTCTCGTAGGCATGCCCGAGATGGGGAGATCCATTGGCATAATCAATGGCGGTTGTCAGGTAATAGGATTTCATCACTAGAGACAAAACATCTATACTTTCTGGAGATAAGGACAAACCCTTTTGTTCAGTTGGCCTTTACAAGGTTGACGTTCGAGCGGGCAAATCTTGTACTATGTTTCAAGTTCACCCTTGTCTAGATGTTCATTCGCAAAACACGGACAAAGGGTGTGCCCGAATCCGACCCCCATGGGCAAAACGGCAATTCCTTGCCATCTTTTGATCACTCCTATGAGCGAAAACGAACAACCTGGTCAGGACCTTCTCGAAGTGGAGGGTATTCTTGACCTCAATGACAAAAATACCGGCACCCTGCTCGACCCATCCCGGGGAGGCAAGACCACCCCGCATGATCCCTTTCTGCCAAGGGAATTAGTTCGCAGGTTCAAATTGCGGAAGGGGTCTATCATCAAGGCCGATGCCAACCCCGACAAGAGCCGTCCGAATCCCAAGGTCAGGTACATCCATACCGTCGACGGAATGACGCTGAAGGAACGAACGCAACAATACCGTTTCGATCAATTGACCACCATCCAGCCAAAGGAGAAACTTAGCCTCGAGGCCAAGGACGGTCGAATGACTACTCGGGTTTTGGATCTTTTTTGTCCCATCGGCAAAGGACAGCGAGCCCTGATCGTCGCTCCTCCG
>Ga0315321_10004275_pt1 | contig 10995 bp, 9 predicted proteins | sample M180m21515metaG_FD_203464 | JGI IMG/M metagenome (GOLD analysis project Ga0315321, IMG submission 203464) | Ammonia-oxidizing marine archaeal communities from Monterey Bay, California, United States - M1 80m 21515 | ecosystem: Environmental > Aquatic > Marine > Intertidal zone | place: USA... | reverse complement strand
TCGAGCTTGTCCTTGTAAGAAGCCATACCCTTAAAATCAAGAGGGTCGGTCGATCGAAGATTCGCATCGTACTCAACGAAAGTACCCTCGTCGACAAGGGAAGTAATCCGGTCAGGAGCAGGGAGAGGAAAGTGATACCCACTCATGGGAACAACCATAAGGTTATTTGTAAGTTCCTTGGCAAAAACCATCTCTCCGGTCTCTGGGCATTTAGTCCAGACCCCTTTGGGTACTCCCTCACGAGATTTTACAGTTACATTCGAATATTTGGGTTTGCTGAACAAGGCCATTTTGAAATGTTTGTTTATCCGTGCCCCAAGGCGAAGACATTTAAGTTACTAACTCCACTTTCTACGAGAACTTGGGCACAAGAGTCAAGAGTTGCTCCAGTCGTGAATACGTCATCGATAAGAACCATTGGTTTCTTTTTATCCAAACAAGTTCTGGACTTGAGGGCAAAGGCATTTTTGACATTGGCTTTCCTTGCGCTTCTGTCCAACCGGGTTTGGGTTGACGTATCCCGTTTACGTTCAAGCAAGTCGAGAACCGTAGTTTCGCCACCCATTTCCTTACTTATTGCTTGGGCAATCCATAGGCTCTGGTTAAATCCTCTCGAGCGGACACGACTTCGATGCAAAGGCACGGGAACCAAAACCGATCCTGCGAGAAACTCTCGAATTCCAGGTGTCCGATCCAACCAGTGGGGCATGTCTTGAAGAACGCCCCGAACACCGTGATATTTTATTTCGTGAATTAATTTTTTACCCGCTCGGTTCAAGACAAAAAGACAGCGACCGGAACGAAAAAAAGGGTCCATCTCTCGGCACCCCTCGCAGGTGAGTCCCTCGAATGCAAAGCCCGACATCGGAACCCCACATCGCTTACACCCGTTTAAGGAAATCCAAGGAACCTCATCCATGCAAGCCTCGCACATGTAGCTGTTCGAATCTTGATAGGGGGAACCTTCGCAAATTGGGCAGTTCCCTGGGAAAAAAAATTCACCCATTACATTGAGTAACTTCTTAATCCGGGCTTTCGGTAACGAAATCACTTTGAAGCAGGGTTCCTGTAAAAAACCTTATCTAAACAGAGCCCTTTGGCTGGTGCACTCACGACTCGCTCGGTCCTCTTTTTTGCTTGGAGCATCTCCGCTATTTCGGGAGGCCCGATTTTCCCTCCACCAACATCAAGCAAGGCACCCGCAATACTTCTCACCATTTTGTAGAGAAACCCACCCCCCGAAACCACGATATCTACTGAATTGGCTCGGCAGAGGATTTTAATTCCCCACACCGTCCTCACAGGGCTTTCGTCCTTATCGTTTCCTCTGAGAGCCGAAAAAGACGAAAAGTCATGTGTGCCGATTAAGTATCTCGAGGCGATTCCCATTTTTTTTAAATCGAGCTTTCGGTTCTTCAAAGAGAGAACGAATCGGTCCTCTTGCGGCATAGCCCATCCTAATACGGCACGGTATCGGTAACTCTTTCCCTTTGCCGAGATCAATGCATGGAAATTAGGACGGACCATAGAAAGTGAGCGTGGACTGATCCCTACCGGGAAATGAGCCCTCAAAGCTTGCAACATTTTTTCTGGTCCATGCTTCCAGTCTGCATCGAAATGAAAAACTTGGCCTTTGGCATGGACTCCTGCATCCGTGCGCCCTGCCCCAATCGTTCGAATCGGTCGCTGAAAAATTTCCTGCAGACCCGACTCAATCTTGTCCTGAATGGCATCGCCCGAGGGTTGCTTTTGCCAACCGGAAAAATCGGTTCCATCATAGGCACAAACACATCGCCACCTTGCTGTCATTCGAACAACTTACCTCCGTCTATAAAATCTTTGAGAATGAGACTCGCAGCAGTCGCATCAATTTTCCCATCCTTTGGCTTAGCCCTTTTCCCAAGAACTTCTTCTGCGGCCAAGCTCGTTAATCTTTCGTCTACTTTGCTCACAGGAAGGCCAAATTCATCTTTTAATTGGCTCACAAAATGGTCTACTTCCTTGGCCCTCTTTCCTACCGTGCCATCCATGTGAAGAGGGTAACCTACCACAAAATACGAAACCCGGCGCTCCTCCACGACTTGTCGTAATTCATCCCAACAACCAACCGAAGCTACTCCAACTATTGTCTTTAAGGGCAATGCAATCCCCAATTCATCGGCCCAGGCCAAGCCCATTCGCTTGGTTCCATAATCAATGCCAAGACAAACCGGCATATCGATCATCAACCCAATTCTGGATTTATATCCGTAGCCTGGCGGGCCAAATCTTTGACCTGCTGAGCACAATCCTTGTGGCAAATCATCGTCGCGTCTCCAGACTGAACTACGATCAAATCCTTTACCCCCAGAAGAGAAATACAATGCCCATCTTCTGAGAAAGTCAGGTTTTCAGAAGAATCAATCGCTAAGCCCATTCCCTTGAACACATTTCCATTTTCATCCTTCGGATAGTGTCGAGCGATGGCAGGCCATTCACCTACATCGTCCCAGTCAAAACCAGATTCGACCATGACCACACCCTGTGCTTTTTCCATCACCGCAAAATCGATCGATATTTTTTCCAGGGATGGATAGATATCTGCCATCGAGGGCTCCAAATCACCTGAATTCACCCAAGCGGTTTTCAATTCACTCAAACCAAGGGCCAACTTAGGCACCAAGCGATTAATTTCGCTAAGAATCACACTTGTTCGCCAGACGAACATCCCGGCATTCCAAAAGTAAGATCCTTTTTCAAGGTAAGCCTGGGCCGTTTCAAGATCCGGTTTCTCAACGAATCGATCCACTCGACTTAGGGACGGAGCAATCGGCGAGACCAGGGACTCTCCTCGCTCAAGGTAGCCGTAACCTGTTGAAGGGAAAGTAGGCTTAATCCCCACAGTCACAAGAACATCTTCGGCCTCGGACGCCGCGAAAGCCGTCTCGAGCGTAGCCCGAAAGCCTTCGGCATCCTCGATGACATGATCGGCTGGCAATAAGGCAAAGGACGCATCCTCAGCTTCCTTTTGAACCAATAACGCAGCCAAACCAACGGCTGCAGCCGTATCCCGACCCTCCGGTTCGCCGATAACCCTTTTCGGAAGCAAGGTCGGGCAAGTTTCTAAAACCGCATTTCTTTGATCCTTGTTGGTTATAACGAAAACTCTGTCTGGAGGCACGAGTCCGTCGAGGCGTTCGATTGTCTGGGAAAGCATGGGTGAGTTTCCGACAATCGGAAGAAGGTGCTTGGGGCGTTTAAGGCGGCTTTGAGGCCAAAAACGTTCCCCTTTCCCGCCTGCCATGATTACTATGTACCGATTTTTCATTTTGTATTATTACTCCATGTCGCTTGATTGAATGATGGCGAGTTTAAAAATTTCAAATGATTCAAAGGTATACTCATCCCGCTTGCCTTCGTGATTCCAATCAAGTAATGATAGGACTTTTTTTAATTAAGGCATGAAACGAAGCCATCATTGCAATCAACTTAGAACGGAAAACGCCGGGTCACCCGCAACCCTGATCGGTTGGATTGACTCTCTACGCGATCACGGGGGCGTCTTTTTTCTCGACCTACGGGATCGCGAGGGAAAGACCCAAGTCGTACTCGATCCAGAAAACCAAACGCTGGCCGAGCTTTTTTCGGAACTTAAACCCGAAAGCGTAATCGAAGTTTCAGGTGAAGTGCGTAACCGAGAAGAAAGCACCGCAAACCCAAACCTTGATACTGGAGAAATCGAGTTATTTGCCAAAAGTATTCTCGTCCACAACCGCTCCCAGACTCCACCCTTTCCTCTGGACGATACTGCTGACAAAGTGGGTGAGGATCTACGGCTCACCTACCGCTATCTCGACTTGCGTCGAACCTCAAACCTGCAAGCCCTCAAGCTCAGGCATGAGACATCAATGGCCATCCGTACCTTTTTCGACAACCAAGGCTTTTTGGAAATCGAAACACCGATTCTGTTCAAGAGTACGCCCGAGGGAGCAAGGGAATTCCTTGCCCCAAGCAGATTGAATCCAGGAAAATTCTATGCTCTTCCCCAATCACCCCAACAGTACAAGCAAATGCTAATGGTTGCTGGGGTGGAAAGGTACTATCAACTTGCCCGCTGTTTCCGGGACGAAGACCTGCGTGCAGACCGACAGCCTGAGTTCACCCAAATCGACCTCGAAATGTCTTTTATCGACAGAGAAGACATGTATGCCCTAATCGAGGGACTACTGAAAGAAGTTTGGCAAAAGACCTTGGGAGAAGAAATCAAAGCACCCTTCTTGCGCATGCCCTTCGAGGAAGCAATGAACCGCTTCGGGAGTGACAAACCAGACATGCGTTTTGACCTTGAGATCATTGACTTCTCAGAAGACTTTCGAAAATCCGACTTTAAGGTATTCTCCGGAGCAGTATCGGCGGGAGGATCAGTCAAGGCATTCAATGCTAAGGGATTAGCCAATATCACCCAGGGTGAACTCAAGCACCTTGAAGAAACCGCCAAATCACTTGGTGCCAAAGGCCTCGCCTTTATCAAAGCCGAAAATGGGGAGTGGAAATCTCCTATCCTTAAATTCCTCTCCGATTCCGAACAGGAGAGATTGAAGTCCAAACTGAAGGTCGATGATGGGGATATTGTATTCTTTGCCGCCGGTCCATGGGAAAGTGCTTGCAACATTCTCGGTCGCACTCGGTTGGAATCTGCAACTCTTTTGGAAAAACGCGGAGCAAAACTTCGTGACCCGAAGGATTGGAAATTTTTGTGGGTCATTGATTTCCCTCTCATGATCCACGATGAAGAGGAAGGAAGATATGTTGCGACCCACCATCCCTTCACTTCACCTGTCGAAGATGATATCCCTCTTCTTGATACAGATCCGAAGAAGGTCCGTGGTCAACACTACGACATCGTGCTAAACGGGGTGGAGCTAGGAGGTGGCAGCATCCGTATTCATCAACCGGAACTTCAGCAAAAAGTTTTCGAGGATATTCTTAATATTCCGGCTGATGTAGTTAAAAGTAGGTTTGGCTACATGCTTGAGGCTTTTACTTTTGGAGCACCTCCTCATGGAGGAATTGCTCTTGGACTCGACCGTTTGGTCGCAATCCTAACTGGTCGTGAGAGTATCCGAGATGTCATTGCCTTCCCAAAAACTCAAAAAGGACAGGACTTGATGACTGATAGCCCGGGCAGTGCTACCGATAAGCAATTGCACGATCTGAAAATCCGATCGATCGAAGAAGACGCCTAATTAATCTGTCTGAGGTTGGGGTGGAAAAAGCCATCCCCACTTGCCAGATTATACTTCGCGTAATAAATCGACATTGGTGCCAAGCTCACCGACTTGGATTTCATCGTAGCTTGAATCCTTCTCATTGCAGGAGAAATTTCTTTCATTTTTCGTTCCTAGAAAATCTTGGCACGAGTCATGCAACTGTTAGTTCAACAACAAGCTTATCCTTTAGTAAGTAGTTGATAAACATACATTAAAATCATGACAAATACACTCGCTATTAAAACCATCCTAGGTGCACCGTTTTGGAAGTTCTTACTTTTATTCGCTGCTCTTTTATTTTCTTACTCAAGCCCGGCGTTCGCCGAATCTCCCCCGCCAGACGCACCTGCATCCGAACCTTCAGCACCTGCCGAAACATACGGTTCCTTCAAAGAGTCTGAGGGATATGCGACATTTGCCACCGACAACCTTTGGATTTTACTTGCCGCATTCCTCGTGTTTATCATGCACCTCGGGTTTGCGACTTTAGAATCGGGACTCTGTCAAAAGAAGAACACTGTTAACATACTTTTTAAGAATTGTTTCATCATTTCGATGGGAGTCATCTCCTATTATGCGATCGGTTTTAATACCCATTATCCAGGAGATGATTTCAACGGCTTTTTCAAGCTTGGCGGTCCCCTTACGGATGCCTTTACGGACAAGGATAGCTTTGCAAACTTAACCAGTGAGTACGCTGATTATACTTATTGGTCCGATTTCCTTTTTCAGGCGATGTTCGCCGCTACTGCCGCCACCATTGTTTCAGGTGCCGTTGCTGAAAGAGTAAAGCTTTCCGCGTTCTTGGTTCACGCCACTGTTCTTGTGGCGATAGGGTATACCGTTGCCGGTTCTTGGCACTGGGGAGGTGGCTTCCTTACGCAATTGGGTGATGCTCTCGATGCTGACGGAAATGTGATCGCAGCCGCAGCCCTCGAGGCGGGAGCAGAAGCGGACAGTTATTCCAATGCGTTCTACGACTTCGCCGGTTCGACGGTTGTCCATGCTTTTGGAGGGTTTGCCGCGTTGGCCTTCGTAATGGTTCTCGGACCCCGTAAAGGCAAATACACCGAAAGCGGAATCAAACCCATCGTCGGTCATAGCATGCCTTTGGCTGCAATCGGAGTATTTCTACTCTTCTTAGGTTGGTTTGGTTTCAATGGCGGATCCGTCTTGAGTGCAGATTCCGAACTAATTTCGAGAGTTTGCGTCACTACCGCACTTGCCGCTTGTGCAGGAGCACTAGCTTCTATGCTTGTCTCTACTTTCGTCATCAAAAAGCCTGATTTGTCGATGGCTTTGAACGGATTTCTGGCTGGATTGGTAGGGATTACTGCTGGTGCGGATGCGATTTCACCAGCTATGTCTATTGTCACTGGCGCAATTGCAGGAGCTATAGTTGTTTTCTCTATCATCGCCTTCGACAAGGCCAAGATCGACGATCCCGTTGGAGCCATTTCAGTTCACGGTATATGCGGTATTTGGGGTACTCTAGCTGTCGCCTTCTTTGGTGGGGCTAGCCTAACGGGTCAAATAATTGGTATCGTTTGCGTAAGTTTGTTTGCATTCGTATTCTCCTATGCCTTGGCACTCATTCTGAAATCAACTATCGGAGTTCGAGTCAGTGAAGAGGAGGAAGAACGCGGTCTTGACATTTCAGAGCACGGTCAGGAAGCATACTCTTCATGAAGTTCGCCTTCAAAACCAAATGTAAACAACTAAGGAAAGATTTAAAAAATGAAATTAATAAAAGCCATTATCAAGCCCTTCAAGCTTGAGGAAGTTAAGGATGGGCTCTCTGAGATAGGAGTCGAAGGAATGACTGTATCCGAAGTAAAAGGATTCGGACGCCAAAAAGGTCATACCGAAATCTATCGGGGTAGCGAATACACAGTTGATTTCCTCCCCAAAGTTAAGATCGAAATCGCGATTGCCGATGACTTGGTAACTAAGGTTATTGATGCAATTGTAAGTGCATCTCAAACTGGGAAAATCGGGGACGGAAAAATCTTCATCCTTCCGATCGAAGAAGCAGTAAGAATTAGAACAGGTGAAAAAGGTGAGGAGGCCTTATGATATTCTTCTCGTATGAAAGGTAATTCATTATTGCCAAAAAAAAAGGCTCGGGTAACCGAGCCTTTTTTTTGCTTTCCTTTTAACCAGGATCTGGAACCTCCTGTATAAAAGAAAACACTTCAACCCCTCTCATGAATGATTTTTGCTCATTATTTTAATAAATAACTTTCATGGCTTAAAACCTGCATACATAACAAACAGGATATCAAACTTTCACATTTTAATAACTACAAACCTAAGCCGATGAAAACCTTAACTTGCCTAAAAACATTCATAGCCTTCTCCATTTTTATTGGGATAAGCTCGATGAGCTTTGCTCAAAACAATGAGACTGCTAGCCAGATAGATTCGACTGCTCTCCAAACCGTAGACAGCGAATCGAAGTCTACACCTCCTGTAGAAAAGGAGGAATCTAAACTAAATTCCGGAAATACTGCTTGGATGATCACGGCTACCGCCTTGGTACTGTTCATGACTCTTCCCGGTCTTGCTCTTTTTTATGGTGGGTTGGTCCAATCCAAGAATGTTCTTTCGGTCCTCATGCATTGCTTTGCTATTGCATGCTTGGCTTCGATTATTTGGGTAGCGGTAGGTTATAGTTTGGCACTTACGCCAGGAGGGTTAGGCGAAGATGCAAGGGGTTGGATCGGAGGGAAAAGCCAATTTTTCCTCCAAAACCTTACTACCGATTCCATGAATGGCGATTTCCCCGACTCCGTTTGGATTACCTTCCAAATGACTTTCGCCATTATTACCCCTGCTCTGATCGTGGGAGCCTTCGTGGAACGGATCAAATTCACCGCAGTCCTTCTTTTTAGCACTTTGTGGCTGATCGTTGTTTATTGCCCAGTTTGCTATTGGGTGTGGGGGGGCGGTTGGTTAACAGGTAAAGCCATTGACTTTGCCGGAGGCATTGTGGTTCACGCCACCGCCGGAGCCTCGGCCTTGACTCTTGCTTGGATGCTCGGGCGCAGGCAAGGTTACCCCAAGAGCCTCAAGCCTCCGCACAACCCTGGTATGGTCATGATGGGTGCAGCCATGCTCTGGGTCGGTTGGTTTGGATTCAATGCCGGAAGTGCCGCGGCGGCGGACGGGAGTGCCGGAATGGCAATGTTGGTGACCCATATTTCAGCTGCAACCGCCAGTTTGGTATGGATGTTCATAGAATGGAAAAAGACGGGCAAGCCCGGCTTGGTCGGTATTGTTACCGGTACCATTGCGGGCTTGGCTACGATTACCCCCGCTTCTGGTTCAGTCGGCCCCATGGGAGCCATCGTAATCGGAGCAAGTGCAGGAATCGTTTGCTACTTCGCCTGTGGATTCATCAAGGAGAAGCTAGGTGTTGACGACTCTTTGGACGTGGCCGCCGTACACGGAGTAGGGGGCATACTTGGAACCCTTATGGTTGCCTTTCTTGGTGCCGAGGGAACACTGGGCGGACTTGGCTTGAACGTGAAGGAAACTTTAGCAGACGGAACCGAAATTGTTTACACGTCGGGAGAACAATTCAGCATTCAGGCCCAAGGTTGCTTGGCTGCCATTGCCCTTTCCGTAGTGGCGACTTTCATTATTGTAAAAATCGTCGGAGCAATTACAGGCGGAATTCGGGTTTCCGAAGAAGATGAGACAAAGGGGCTTGACCAAGCGGCTCATGGAGAGAATGGTTATACTTTGAACTAATGATTTTCTTCACTATCTGACACCCAATATTATGAAACTTATCAAATCCATCATCAAACCTTTCAAGCTCGAAGACGTGAAAGACGCCCTCTCCGAAATTGGAGTCGAGGGGATGACCGTCATCGAGGCCAAGGGTTTCGGGCGACAAAAAGGACACACCGAAATTTATCGTGGCAGCGAATACACCATCGACTTCCTACCGAAGGTCATAATCGAAATCGTTGTTTCAGACGATTTGACCGACAAGGTAATCGATGCCATCTCCAAAGCCGCTAAAACCGAAAAAATCGGTGATGGAAAGATTTTCGTTCTTCCGGTCGAGCAAGCCGTGCGAATCCGCACGGGCGAGCAAGGGGACGAAGCTCTCTAAGCTTTTGTAGCCCTCTTTACTGTTTTAAGAGGTTAAAGGAGGCTCCCTAATGTCCATAGCAACCAAACTACGGTTGCATAGAGCGGAAATGCCATTGCCTGCTTGAAGGTGTCCATCCATGCCCCTGGTTTGGGAAGCTTGCTTATCCAACCGGGAAAAACGGAAAGTAATAAATAAGGGAAAGACAAGCCAATAGCAACACTGGTGAAAATAGTGAAGGCGGGTAACAGATCCATTGTAAGAGCTGCACCTACTGCTACGCCAAGAAAGGGAGCCATACATGGAGTTGCAACCACGGTGGCCAAAACTCCTGAGAAGAAAGAGCCTGCATAACCTGATTTCCGGGACAGTTTAGAACCTACGCCAACAAGTGAAAGGCCGATTTCAAATACCCCGCTCAAACTCATTGCAAAGATTAGCAAAAAAGCTGCCAAGGCGAAGACGAAAGCCGGTTCCTGCAATTGAAAGCCCCAACCCAAATCCTCCTCAAAAGTCTCACGTAGGGTAAACAATACCCCGACCAACACCCAAAAGGAAAGAAGAACGCCACTCGTAAAGACCATACCATGTCGGGAAATCTTACTTTTCTCTTCTCCAGCCTGCTTTACGAAAGTCATAATCTTTAATCCCAGTACAGGGAAGACGCAGGGCATGAGGTTTAGAATGAAACCGCCCAGGAACGCAAAAGCAAGGATACTTGCAAATCCTCCTGATTCGGGAGTCAAATAGGGCTTACCTGTATTCAGAACGGTTTGTACTGAATCCTCCGTCAAGACTTCACTAAACAGAATGGGATCCGCTCTACCCTGATCAGATGCAGGTGGGTAATAGACATTAAGAGGTACGCCTTTTCGCTGAAAAGATTCGAGGGATTTAAGTATCGCCGGGCCTCGCTTGGTCCAATCAGCGCGTAAGGGTACGATATCTAGTTCTTCGAATTTAGAAATGATGTCTTCGGATTCATAGACGCGCTTGTTGAACTGGCAGGACTGGCACCACTTGGCAGTGTAGTCGACATAAACACCCTTCCCCTCATCGAGTAGGGATTGCTGTCGTTCGGGCGACCATTTCTCCCATCTTAATCCTTTATCGTCCTGAGCCTTTGGGTAGCCAAGCCAGACAGCTACTCCAAGAAAAGCCAATGCCAATGCCTTCCCCCTCGTTTTTTGAACAGAAGAGTTTCCCGGTTGGTTCGTCTTGCCGTACACCCAAACCGAAAAGGCCACCAAAACTATACCAAGTAGCACCCATAAGAAAGGAAGTTCGCTTTCCGCAGTGCCCGAGCTCTGTATGCTGAGCGATGCATCCTTTAGAGTTTCACTGGTCTTGCCATAAAAAGCTTGGTCAAGTTGCAACTTGACCGACCATGCCTGCTCCAGATCGGGATGAGCTAAGACTCCCTGAACTGATTCGGGAACCCCTTCAGCAGAGTCGGATTCCCTGAGGGTCACAAGAAGATGACCATCTTCTGTCTTCTCGAATTTTGGTCGGAACGCATGATCGAAAAAATCCCCTTCTGGAAAGAAATCGAATTGATCGATATTTAGTTTTCTCAAACCTTGAGCTTGCCATTCGATTCCTATGCTACCTTTTTTTGTAATGCCCGAAACATTTGACCCT
>Ga0315321_10004273_pt1 | contig 10995 bp, 8 predicted proteins | sample M180m21515metaG_FD_203464 | JGI IMG/M metagenome (GOLD analysis project Ga0315321, IMG submission 203464) | Ammonia-oxidizing marine archaeal communities from Monterey Bay, California, United States - M1 80m 21515 | ecosystem: Environmental > Aquatic > Marine > Intertidal zone | place: USA... | reverse complement strand
ACTGGTGCCGGCATCGAGATCGAGTCGCTCTTGCCACGCCTTATGGCCGGCGAGTTTGAGCGTGACTTCACGTCTGCCTTGCAGAATTTCGGCATTGAGCGGCGTCGTGCCTGCGCTTTCGCCGTCGACAAACAGCTCGGCGCCGACGGGTGTCGTCGTAAAACTGACCGTCGCCCACGCCGGTGCGAGGGTTAATTCGAACGCCTGTTGCTGGCGTCGCCCTTCTATGTCGATTGTTTGCGTCGCCGGTAAATAACGCGCACGCGTAATGCTGATTTCGTGCGCGCCCGGCTCGACATCAATCTCGGCAAGCGGTGCGACGCCCACGTCGACACCATCGATGCGCACACGGCCGCCCTCGGGGGTAGACTTTACAGTCACAATGCCCGGCAGTTTGCGCATGGCAAAATTATGCGTTTGCGCCGCTTCTTCATCGATCACAAGGGTTATGAGTTCGTCATGAAAGCCAGGATTACTCAGCGCGACGCGATAATCCCCCGACCGCATTAGATAGCGCGCGCCTACCCTCAGCGCAAAACCCTCTTTGATCTCGATCTGCGCGGTAATCGGGTTTACGTCAACCAGAACCGATCGTGCGGTTAACACAAACCACGCCGAGAGCAGCGCGGCCGCGCCGGACACCGCAAGAAAGGCGTGCAGCCACCGAAAGCGATAAGAGAAACCGCGTTTGGTTTCGGTAACCGGCTCGAAGTCAATGGCTTCGATTTCGTCGTCGTGGAGTTCACTCATTCTTTAGCGTCCCAGCGCAGTGCTGATTTCTTCGTTGCAGCGCACGATCACCACGGCGGGGGTTAAGCCAAAACCCACAGTAAATTCTTCGCGTACTTCGCGGTAGCCCGCACGGCGGCCGACCGCCGCATAGGTGCCAGGCTTAAGATCCAGCCTCGTTTGTTCGAACGTGCCGAGTTCTGTCACGCGTAACACAGTCACGTCGGTGAGGCCGTCGGAGATGAACCGGATCGATAGCGGTACCTGCGAATTTTCGAGCAGCGTTTGTAGTTCATCGAGCTGGGCGATTAAGCGCGGGCCAGCGTCTTCGATTGCGCGGCCAGTAAAGTAAATATCTCGTGTCTCGTCGAAAACCGTTTGCTCGGCGAAACGCTCTGGCGTATCGAGTGCGGCGATTAACAATGCATCGAGCCTCGCGCGCTTCTCTGCATAATCTAGCGCGCGATTGATTGTTGGCAGGTTAGCATCGATAGCGACAATCGCATCGTAGTCTTCGACGGCCTCTTGCCACGCTTCGCGTGCCTCGGAATCAAGTGCGCGTCGCTGCAGCTCGGCTATTTTTGCGTTAGTGATTTCGGTTTCGGTCTGCGCGATCGCGGCGCGGGCCTCGTTCTCATTTACACCGAGTGTTGCTGCCGCTTCGAATCGGGCAATAGCCTCTTGCGGTGATCCCGCCTGTAGCTGCGCGTAGCCTTCGGACATCATCGCCGCAAAGCGTTCTTGCAGTCGATCTGCGCGCGCTTGAGCGAGCGCTTGAGCCGCTTCGGTGCTGTAGGGATCTACATAAACTGCTTGTTCCAGTATCTCGACTTGCTGCGCAGGGTTTCCTGCAGCGCGCTCTGCTGAGTCGAGAAGGTCGATTAATTCTTCTAACGCTTGTGCACGAGTAAGACCAATCTGTGCGTCGTTGCTCGCGATACCGGCCGCAAGGTCGAAAAGTGACTCTTCGAGTAATGTTGCGAGCTCATAGTCGGCAGTAGCGGTTGGCGCATCCCGCGCAATAAGCGCCTGCTCGCCACTGATGAGCGTTTGCTCGAGAACAGTCGGCACCGAGGCGAGTATGGCGCTTAACTGCGCGAGCGCCTGCTGATAGGCGTCATGCGCGCTGCCAAATTCTTGCCCTCGATAACTCTCGTCGCCCTCTAAAGCTTGGGCAAGCGCTGAGTCATACGCCATTTTTGCCCATTGCTCGACCTGCAATGCATCGAGCTGGGATTGAGTGTCGAGCAGTTCGGCGAGTACGTCTTGCGCCTCTTTACGTTCGCGTGCGCGTTGGGCTTCTAAAAAAGGTGAGACACCCGTTTCGGCGCTTTGCTGCGGCGCAACCGGCGCTGTCGCGAGTGACTCTTCGACGCGGCGCTCGAGCGGCAGCTCATAGTCTTGCACAATGACCGGCAAAACGAATATGACAAACAGCGCAAGCAAGACAAGCGCACCCATCCCTGCCCAAACCCACGGCGGCTGTCCCGGCGCGAATTGGTCCAGCGGCGGCGGTGGCGCCTGCTCGGTAGGCTGCGATTGCGCGGCAGCTGCGCTGTTATCAGCACTCTCGCTAAGGTCGCCGAAGCGGTCGTTGTGGTCTGGCATCGCTGTCTTCTTTGGCTGTACGGGGTTATCTAAAGCTGGCCGGTTTCGGCTGCGTAAATGCCGGCTAGTATCTCACGCCACTGCGCGTACTGCTCCTCTACCGTACCCGTAAGCGTGATCGTGCGATCTTCGAGATCGATGACACGCGGCGCGACTTCATTCTCGAGCGATTCGCCGAGTTCTTGTAGTGACTCGAGATGCATCTTAGCCTCGGCCAGTTTGTCGAAGCCGCTTTTAATCACATAGGCGCCGGCGCCCGCGCCAATCGCACCGCCTGTCCGTGTCACATAGTCTTGACCGTTGGCTGCAGCGGCGACACCGCCCAGCACAACCGCAGTACCTGCAATGAAACGGCGACGTGCCGAGCCCTGAAGCTCGCGCAGCGTGAGCGTGGCATCGTAGCTTTGCTCACGCCACGAGTCGTAGGGCACACGCATTTCGCGCGCGTAGGTTGCGTAATAATCTTGCACGGTATCGATATACATAAAGTCGCGCTCGCGGATGCTGCGTACGCGGTACAGAATAGGATCGTTTTCGGCTGGCAGCGCGGTTATTTCGTAGTGCCCATTTCGGTTTTGATTGAGGTATTCGTTAAACGCATCGGGAGCAAAACTGCGGGCAAAGCGCAGCTCCGACACGGTGCGGATTTCGGTGATTTCAGCGGGCTCGATATTGCGCTCAAGATAGACTAACAAGTCATTCGCGATTGCATTATAAATTACCTGAAAGGGATCATTTTTTTGACGCTCGCCGGGCTCATAACTAAACCGGCTAACCACTTCGTCATAGTCTTTGGTGTACCACGCGCGTCCGGTGGAGTCGGACACGGTCACTTGTAATGTCATCGCCTCGCCGTCGGAGTGCAACACCATGCCGTTGACGACAACATCGATAGGGCTTTGGTCATTTGGCAACACCCTTACGATGCCCCAATTACCCGAGCGCTGTAGCGTTTCGGCTAGCATGTAGGGTGCGTAGCGCGACTCGGCAACGCGGATCTGCGCATTGGTCGTCTCTTCTTCGCGACGACTAAGGTTGTCGAGGCCGGGATCGAATATCGCAACGCCAATGTCGAGCAAAAATTCTTCGGCGACAGTTTCGGTGGCGCGCTGAATCGGGGTGTATGTTGTGCTCTTAATGGTATGTGTTGCGCAGCTGGCTAGTAGCGGCGCCGCCACGACGATTAACGCAGCTCTCAAGTGTAAGCGTAATTGCAGTTGCAACGGTGCTAATAGGCGCCACGTCGTGGCCGCCAGAATCGAAAAACCTGAAGCGCGCGCGATGGCGCGAAGCCTCGGACTGCTCGCGTTCATTGTGTTTGTTTTCATCTCTCGATTCCTATTCATCGATTTCTGTTTATGAGTTTCTAGTGACGAGCTCCTGCTGAAGAGCTCCTGTTTATCGGTTCCTGGTTCCGAGGTCTCGGGCTATCGGCTCCTGATTAATAAAACGGTGATTTATTTCAGTTACCGCCGAGGCCGGTGTAGTTTCGGTATTCATCCCACAGCGCTTCGCGCAGCTCGGGATCGGGCTCGCTCATCGCCGCCTCACGGAGTTGGCGCGCGACTACGTCGTCATCGCGGCCGCTAGGAATATCTTCGGGCGGCGGGAATGACTCTGTGTTTTGCGAACCCGGCATTGGCGGCGACTGCGTCGCAACCTGAGGCATACCGTTAGCACCCGGCGCGCCTAGAATTTGCGGCATCTGCCCACCACCGCCGCCACCGCTTTCGGCGCCCGGCTGTTCGCCTGAGCCTGCCTTATTACTTTCGGCTTGCGCACGCTCGCGCTCGCCGAGAATAAACCCATCGAATGTTTCGTAGCCGCGGCGCAGCTGCTCGTCGAGGATCGCGGCCTGCTCCGAGGTTGTCATCGCGCCGGTGCCGCGCGTCCCCTGACCAGTAACAGTGTCGCGATCAGTGCCTGCGGTAGATCCGCTTAAATCGCCGTTATCTCCAGAACCGTTACTAGACGAGCCGTCACGAGACGAGCCTCTACCACTTAGTACGCCATCTGGCAGCGTATCTAGACTGTAATCCCCACTAGGCGTCCCTAATACCGAAGAAATTGAACCAGATTGTCCACTTTGGCCTCCAATATCGCCGGTTGAACTATCTCTTCCTGCCGGGCTTGCTGACGAGTCAGTGCCTGGGCTCGGGCCATCGGCACCCGGTAAACCGTCACGACCTGGCAAGCCCACGCTGACGCTAGGCATACCGCCCGACTGTCCGGCGCTTGATTGCGAGCCTGCGGTTGCGCTGGACGAGCCTGCGTCGCCGCTCGAGCCTGCGGGCATTCCCGCACTCGACGGTGAGCCTGCGGACGAACTAGAGGCCGAACTAGATGACGATGCCGAGGAGCTCGACGAGCTAGATGAAGAGGGCATCGAGGGCGGCTGCGAAGACGACCGAGAAGATGGTGAAGAAGAGGATTGCGACGATGACGGCATCGACGGGCTGCTGCTGGAGCTACTTGACGGAGACGGATTGCTTGGCGAGCTGCTCGACGCGCTAGAGGGACTGCTCGGCGAGGGCATCGAAGCCGACGACGAACTTTGGCTTTGCGACTGACACGCGGCTCCGAGCAGCCCAACACCTATTATTAGGCTATTGCGCACGCCCGCGCGCAGGCGGTTTGTGGTTACTGACTGCTGCGCTGCTCGTTTCATGTTGTTGTCCTTGGCTTGTGAAGCTCAGTGTAGCGCCTCCGCGGAAAATTGTACGGCATGAGGCGATAAATCCGTCTGCGGCTAACCCTTCTTTACAGACGGATTATATCTCTCTCTGCTCTACTGCCGTTGGCGCAACCTTTAACACGAGGTTTATCACGACCAAGCTGAAAAGAGGCTTAGTACCAATACCGATACCTAAATACATTGTTTGCTGAACGCTGCGGAACTCCATCGATAATGATGGGCCGAAAGTGCGAAGTGCGAACTACGCGGCGTAGGCGACTTAGCTGGTTTTTGTTGTCTTCGGTTTCGGCCGAGAGCGATCGCATATCGCGCACCTCGCCGGTGTCGGTCACATCGAAAATAAGATCGGCGTAGTCAGAGTCTAACGGTTCGTCTGTCTGCCGAACGGCAATTAACTCGTAGTCCTTTTTCTGCTCGCCCACAAAACTTGGCATTGGCACGACGCGCCCGAAATAGGCTTTGTGTAGGGCGTCGGCATTGGGCTGATTTGCAAGGAGGCGCCACGCGTTGCCGTACTGTTCTTCGGCCGCGCGGCGGCGACCGAAGAGGAGATACCAATCGGCTAGATTGGTGAACGCATCGGCTAGCGCCAGAACATCGTCGCGCTTTTCTCTCTCGTAGCGGAGAATCTCGGTCAGCGCTTGCGCGCCGCTCGCGAATCCTTTGGACTCGTAACTGCTAGGCTGCCCTAGATGAACTCGGTTGACCTCCATTTCGTTACGGAATTGTGGTCGACCAAGATCGGCCATCATCTCTGGATTACGTGACAAAAGGTATGAAGAATTAGCGATGCCGCGCAGGTAAGTCACAAACCTTTCGTCCTGCGGCCCGAAATGCGTTTTCACCATTATTGCGGCTGCATTCCAGAACATTAGCGCGTTATTCAGCCGCATGCCGAGGGCTTCGCCGTGACCTAGATGAAAGGCGCGAAGATTCCATTCGGCAATACTATTCAGCACCGGAATAAGCCGTGGGTCGCGCGTGCCGTAAGCGCGTCGCTGAATATAATACAGATACTCAAACGTGAGGTCGGCGTCTTGCCATTGGTCCAGCGCAAGATAGCTTTGGATTTTACTCTCGATAGCGGACACCTGTTCAACAGTGTGCAAGCCTAAATTAATCCGATTAATATGAATCGCTCGGTCGAAAACTTTTATCGCCTCTTCGTGCGAGCCTTGTTGCTGCAATAACGTGCCCAGCGAGGTGAGCTCTTCGACTAAACCGCCGTTCCACGCACCCCCATCGCCCTCTAGGTCTGCGATGACCGCATTGTAGTTACCGATGGCTTCTAAGCGGGCTATCGCCGCTTCCGACTCAGCCGCCATCATCTCTGCCAAAGAATCTGCGCGAGACGCCTCCTCTTCAAAAGAATCGACTTGGTTTGACGAGGTTGCTAGAAGCACTTGATTCGCTAACCTGACGCCAACGCCGCCGCGAATGAGAGGCGAGCGGCCTGCAATAGTGTAATCGCGTGCGGGGTTTTGAAAACTGCGTTTGAGTGTCCACAGCCGAGTCGAACTCGCCAAACTAGTCGCAAGGTCTACGGGAATATTGCGCGGGAAAGGGTTCGCCATAATCAGTGGCTGAGGGTCACTTATATATTTTAATTCTGACTGCGCACGAATTTTTAGTGGCGCTGGATTGTCTTGCTCGGCGCTTTCTAGACTGGCTAGCTCGCTCAGATTGGCTGGCTCGACTGATTCGGTCTGTTCTGCTAGTTGGGTTTTTTCTAGTTCGGCGCTGTTGTCCGCGCCAGACGCTGCAGACGAGGCTTGCGCTGCGCCTTCGGCGGTTGCTGCCGCGCTAGACTCCTGCGCGATCGCGATACTTGCGGCGCCCGCTAGCAACAAACCCACAGCGGCTGCGCGCAGAACCACTGTGGCTCCGCTGATCAATCGGCTGACGCGAACCCGAAGGCCAAACACGTCCCCAGCCCTTGATGATAAGGACAGCACAGTGGTTTGCTCGAGTCTGGCGAATAGATTCAGCATTGGAGGTTTTTTACCCTGCCTCAACTTGGGTTGGTTACTTTGTGACTGTCTAGCGATTACGACCAAGCGCAGCGCTGGGATCAGCAACCGCAATTCGATTTATCACTCGTTTTCTTCAGTCTTTTATACACTTAGGGGATTTAGGTGTAAACGTCAGCCTTAGCGTTTGCGTAGCTCGATATTCCCGATCGCGTCGCGTTTTGCGCACCATCCGGGTGCAACAAAGGTGGTGGCGGCCAACTCGATGATCACCAACGGTCCTTCTCGTTCGTGCTCGTCTAATGCCTCGCGTCGAATACTCGGATAGGCGCCGCTGCCATCCGTCGCCGCTGAGCTGGCTGGGTGTGTAGAGTGGACCCTGTTAGCAGCAGATTTAGTGCTTCGGTTTGTGTTTTCGGAGTCGGCACGCGGCGGAACCAGCTCCACGCCCTGAGCCGTGACTGCCGAGCGCAGATTAACCAGCTCGAGCTCGGTGTCGTGATCGTAGCCAAAGCGCTGGCGATGCAGGGCGACAAAGGCCTGCTTTGCCTGCGCGCGCGAGTGCCAAGGCACATTAAGCGTATAGGATTGACCTTTGTAGCGCAGATCTACGCTGGGCTTTGCGGCTAGCGGGCCCTGAGCGCCTTCGGCGGTAAGCTCAGCCCTGCCCTGTGCCTCGAGTTCGGCTAAACCATTCTCGATTTCGGCGTCGGTAAGATCGCTAAGCAAGGCGGTCGCCGTGCGCGAAAGCTGGCGCCCGGGCTGCGCGACAATCATACCGAGCGCCGACAGCACGCCGCCGTGAATAGGCACGAGCGCACGCGTCATATTCATCGCCTCGGCAAGCGCGCAGACGTGCAAACCGCCCGCGCCGCCAAAGCTGGTCAGGGTAAAGTCCTGCGGGTTGTAACCACGATTAACCGAAATAAGTCGAATCGCCGCCGCGATTTGTTCGTTGGCAACGGCGAGCACACCTTCGGCCGCGGTTTTCGCGTCGACGCCCATCGCCGCGCCCAGCCTCTCGAGTGCCTCCAATGCCGCAGCACTGTCGAGTGTTAGGCCACCGGCGAGCGTGGAGCTGGGGTCTATTCGGCCGAGCACCACATGCGCATCGGTTACGGTCACCTGCGTGCCGCCCTGTCCATAGCAAACGGGCCCAGGAACCGCGCCCGCTGAACGGGGACCAACCTGCAGCATGCCGCCGGTGTCGAGCGCCGCTATCGAGCCGCCGCCCGCGCCGATCGTGTGCATGTCGACCATCGGCACGCCTACGGGCAACTCGGCGATCGTGCCTTCGTTTGTGGTGACCGGTGCGCCGTCTAGTAGCGCGACATCGGTAGACGTACCGCCCATGTCGAAGCTAATAAAGCGGCTAGTGCCTGTCTGCAAGCCAAGTGCGTGGAGTGCGGTCAGGCCGCCCGCTGGGCCCGAAAGCAGCAGATTAACCGCGGTGCGCGACGCCTTGGCGGCCGCGATTGTTTCGCCGCTAGATTGCATTATTTGTAGCGAATTGCCGCTTAATTCTTTTTCTAGCGTCGACAAGTACCGATAAACGACAGGGCCAAGCGAGGCATTTAGCCAAGTGGCGACACCGCGTTCGTATTCTTTGTATTCGGGCAACACCCGCGACGACCGGCTCACCAGCACGTCGGGCAGCGCGCGCTCGATCGCCGCCTCGATGCGCTGCTCGTGTGCCGGCGCTAAAAAGGAGAACAGCAAATTAATGGCCACGGCCTCGGGCTTGAGCGCGACGAGTTGCTGCACTAAATCCGCAATCGCCTCGTCGCTCAGTGCCTCGACTTGTGTTCCGTCGGCGGCAATACGCCCTTCGATCTCGAGGCATAGCTCGCGCGGTACTTTGACCCGCGCAGGCGCAGGCTCGAGTGCGTAAAGTGCAGGGCGCGTCTGACGCGCAATCTCGAGCATGTCGGCAAACCCTGTGTTGGTGACAAACGCCGTCCGTGCGCCTTTACCCTCGAGCGCCGCATTGGTTGCAACCGTGCTGCCGTGCACAATATGCAGGGCACCGTTATCGAGCGCTGCCTGCAAACCCATCTCGCGAATACCGCGTAGTATTGCCTGCTCGGGCGCCGCCGGACTCGACAGCGTTTTGTGTATGCGAATACTCACTTCTTTTTCGGCATCGGTCTCGGCACAGACGAAGTCGGTAAAGGTGCCCCCGGCATCGATGCCGAGTAGAATGCGGGATGAGGAAGGCTGAATGGCAGACGACATATAAGGGCGAGTTCCGCGTGTTATCGAGCGCCGAGTATCGCATAAACCACTTATTGATGAGCAAGCGCGATTGCAGCCGGTGCAATGAATAACCGGTGAACTAATTAGGAGGCGCTTTGCCAGAATTACCCGAAGTTGAGACAACCCGCCGCGGTATTGAGCCCCACGTTGAAGGCAAGCGAATTACCAAAATGGTGGTACGTGAGCGCCGACTTCGCTGGCCCATACCTGCAACGCTTGAGGCGCGGCTCGCTGGTCAGACAGTCGACGGCGTAGAAAGGCGAGGTAAGTATTTACTCCTTCGCATCGACAACGGCAGCCTTATCGTGCATCTCGGAATGTCGGGCAGCCTTCGTGTGCTCGAACCCGGCACACAGCAGCCTCTTAAGAAACACGATCACGTAGAACTAGTGTTCGACGACGGCACCGTTTTGCGCTATCACGACCCGCGGCGCTTTGGCTGCATCCTGTGGCAAGACGATCCGGTGAGTGATCACCCGCTTATCGAGACGCTGGGCCCCGAACCGCTGGACGACGACTTTAACGCCCGAGCGCTGTTCGCGCGCAGCCGCGGGCGCAAGGCACCGATAAAAACTTTCATCATGGACAGCAAGGTAGTGGTGGGAGTGGGGAATATTTACGCCAACGAATCGCTTTTCTTTGCCGGAATTAATCCGCAGCGCGCGGCCGGCAACGTGTCACTTGCGCGCTACGAAAAACTAGTCGAGTGTATTAAGCGCGTGCTTGCGAGGGCGATTGAGGTGGGCGGCACTACCCTGCGCGACTTTACCGGCAGCGACGGCCAGCCGGGTTATTTTGCCCAGTCGCTGCAGGTTTATGGGCGCACAGGGTTGCCTTGCAACAACTGCAAGGCGCCTTTAAAAGAAGTGAGACTAGGGCAGCGCAGCACGGTGTACTGCACGCGGTGTCAGCGCTAAACGCGAGAGTAGGCTTTCATCGCTTCGACTACGGCCGGATGCGCGAACTTAGAAATGTCGCCACCGTAAGACGAGATCTCCCGCACGAGCGTCGACGAGATATACGACAGGTGCTCGGCAGGCGCGAGAAACACCGTTTCGATGCTGGGGTCGAGCACGCGGTTCATGCCCACGAGCTGAAACTCGTATTCAAAGTCGGCCACGGTACGCAGGCCGCGCAAAATGATTTTCGAATCGACCTCTTGCACAAACTGAATCAGCAGGCTTTCGAATGAGCGCACCTCAACGTTGGGCAGGTGACCTAACACCTCCTGCGCAAGTTCGACGCGTTGCTCGGTTGGCATTGCGCTGCTTTTTTGCCGGTTAGAACCCACAACGCCGACGATAATGTGATCGAAAAGCCCCGCTGCACGCTCCACAAGGTCGGTGTGACCATTGGTGATTGGGTTGAATGTTCCGGGATACACGGCAGTTTTCATAAATTCTCTCTTGTGGGCGTCTCGTCGATCTTATTATTCGTTGAGTGCTTTTCTCGACCTAGGTCGCCGCATTCTAGCGAATCGGCTGGCGAGGCTCAATCGCGGGTATTGCAGGCATTTTTAGCCACCACAGCCCTAGTCCGAGCTTAAGAGGAAGCGTGCGATTTGCTGTTCGAGCCACGCGCGATTGCCGCGCGCGATAAAGCCTACGTGGCCGCCTCGGTCGGACAATTGCAATTCGGTCGCGCTGCCGAGGTCTTCTGGCGACGGCAAAGCCGCGGGCGGAATAAGCGGGTCGTCGGCGCTTTGAATGAGTAAAGTGCGCGCGTTGATGCGGTTTA
>Ga0315321_10004267_pt1 | contig 10999 bp, 10 predicted proteins | sample M180m21515metaG_FD_203464 | JGI IMG/M metagenome (GOLD analysis project Ga0315321, IMG submission 203464) | Ammonia-oxidizing marine archaeal communities from Monterey Bay, California, United States - M1 80m 21515 | ecosystem: Environmental > Aquatic > Marine > Intertidal zone | place: USA... | reverse complement strand
CGTGACGTCCCGCCATCTTATCACCGACCTTGAGTTTTTCCTTAGTCGCGATGTAAACCTTAACCTGCTTAATAACGCCTTGTGCCGCATCATCGCCAGTTTCGATATTCGCCGTTTTGCGTTCGCGGTCCGATTCCAGCTCATCGAACTTACCTTGGTAAGAACTGATGATCTCCATAATCTTGATACGAACCGGTGACGGGTCGATTTCAACGTGCTTGGAAACCGCCGCTAGCTTACGCAACAGCGTCTTGGTGATCTTGCGATTCGCTGGGATAATGATTTCGCCGTTTTGGCCATTAACCACATCCAATGGAATCTTTTCACCAAGAAGGATATTAGAGAGCGCTTCGGTCAAACCTTCGCGAAGCTTGTCCATCTGCGTCTTGTATTCCTCGTTGATCTGCTTCACCTGACGGCGACGATCCGAAGGACTCAAACGCTCGCGCTCGTAATCGATACGGCTCGAAACTTTGACATCCATAATAATGCCTTCGACGCCCGATGGGACGACTAAAGAGCTGTCCTTAACATCCGCAGCCTTCTCGCCGAAAATAGCGCGAAGCAGCTTTTCTTCCGGGGCCAATTCCGTTTCACTCTTCGGCGTGATCTTTCCGACAAGGATATCTCCCGGATGAACTTCCGCGCCAATACGAATAACGCCATCGTGATTCAAATTGCGAAGTGCTTCCTCTCCGACATTCGGGATGTCGCGAGTGATTTCTTCCGGCCCGAGCTTAGTGTCGCGAGCAGTTACTTCAAACTCGGCCACGTGGATCGACGTGTAGATATCATCCTTGAGAACCTTTTCGGAAATAAGAATAGCATCCTCGAAATTATAACCATTCCAAGGCATGAACGCTACCAGGATATTACGCCCCAAAGCCAATTCGCCCAACTGCGTACAAGGACCATCCGCAACAATATCAGTTGCCTTAACTGGCTGCCCTTTCGCAACGATTGGTTTTTGATTGAAACAGGTGCCTGCATTCGAACGCATGAATTTGCGCAACTCGATAACATGCACGCCATTCGAATGATCCGAAATGGGCTTGGATAAGAAATGCTCCGGCAATTCTCCATCATCGGTAACTACAATTCGATTCGCATCAACGGAAGCGACAATACCATCGTGATCAGTGACGCAAACCGTCTTCGAATCACGAGCGACCCGCTCTTCAATACCCGTTCCAACGAAAGGAGAATCCGCCTGCAAGAGCGGCACGCCCTGACGTTGCATATTCGAGCCCATCAACGCCCGGTTAGCATCATCGTGCTCCAAAAAAGGAATCAAACCAGCAGCAACGGAAACAAGTTGCTTTGGCGAAACGTCCATAAAATTGACTTGTTCCTTTTCCACTTCGAGAAACTCGCCGCTTTGACGCACAGTAACCTTGCCGACGAATACGTCATCGTCATCCATTTCACTGTTCGCCTGAGCAATGATCTTTCCTTCTTCTTGATCGGCATTGAGATAGCGGATTTCCTCTGTAACTTTGCCTTTCACAACAACGCGGTAAGGAGTTTCAATGAAACCGAACTCGTTGACGCGAGAGAAGGTCGAAAGCGAATTAATCAGACCAATATTCGGACCTTCAGGAGTCTCAATCGGGCAAATACGTCCGTAATGAGTAGGATGCACGTCGCGCACTTCGAAACCGGCACGTTCGCGATTCAAACCGCCAGGCCCCAGAGCAGAAAGACGACGCTTGTGAGTCAATTCCGCCAGTGGATTAATTTGGTCCATGAACTGCGATAGCTGACTACGGGCGAAGAAATCGCGGATTACAGTCGTCAAAGCCTTCGGATTGATCAATTTCTGAGGAGTAATCGAATCAACGCTTTGATCGTAAAGCGTCATACGCTCGCGAACCAGACGCTCCGTACGAGAGAGTCCAAGTCGGCACTGGTTAGCAAGAAGTTCGCCAACTGTACGAACACGACGGCTGCCCAAGTGATCGATATCGTCAAGGTAGCCTTCGCCGCCTCTGAGCTGAATCAAATACTTCGTAGCTTGAACAATATCAGAGCCTTCCAAAGTCCGGTGCTCGACGTCGACATCCATTTCGAGCTTCTGATTCAGCTTGTAGCGACCAACCCGTCCCAAATCATAACGCTTTGGATCAAAGAACAAACGCTTGAGCAATGCCTTGGCATTCGCAGTCGTAGGCGGTTCGCCAGGACGCAATCTCTTATAAATCTCCTTAAGCGCTTCTTCTTCGTTTTGAGTCGAATCCTTCTTAAGGGCACGAACAATCGCTCCTTCATCCGACGAAGTGTCGATAATCTTGAGCGCAGGAATACCATGCTCTTCGAATTGGCGAACGATCGCCTTTGTCAAAGGCTCGAAAGCGCGAGCAATGATGACGCCCTTTTCGGCGTCAACAGCATCCTCGACCAATACGTACTGACTGACGTTTTCCTTCGCCAACGCATCCGCAAGCGGCATCTCTTCGATAGTGTAAAAAAGGTTTAGGATATCGATATCCGAAGAATATCCAGTTGCTCGCAGGAGCGTCGTGATAAGGAACTTACGACGACGGCGGCGACGATCGAGATAAACGTATAGCAGATCGTTATTATCGAACTGGACTTCAAGCCAAGTACCGCGATCGGGAATGATGCGGAAAGAATGGAGAAGCTTGCCATTCGTATGCGGCGTAACTTCGTAGCAAATACCAGGAGAACGGTGCAACTGGCTGACGACGACGCGCTCGGCGCCGTTAATGATGAACGAACCGCGGCTCGTCACCATAGGCATTTCGCCCATGTAAATCTCTTCGTCCTTAAGATTGTCTTCCTCGCGAAGACGGAGCTTCACGTAAAGCGGTACCGCGTATGTGATACCCTCGCGAATACACTCGATCTCGGTCGCCTTGGGATCTCCGATCGTATAGGAGACGAACTCAAGCACGAGGCGGCCATCGTAGCTTTCGATCGGAAAGACTTCACTGAAGACTGCTTCGATTCCATCTTTCTTGCGTTCGAGAATCGGTGTGTCCTTCTGTAGAAAATCCAGGTAGGAATTGATCTGAATTTCAATCAGATTGGGAGGACTGATAGTGTCCTTAAGTTTTCCGAAATTGATGCGGTCGGCCATGAAAGTTCCTTACTTGAATTGAGTAATTAGGTGCGAAATAAAAATTCGAAAACGGTCGCTCGAAAGAGAATCAGCGGCCGGTATTTAGAGACAGCAAAGACAGGCGCGCGATAACGCGCCTGTCTTGATATAAAAAGCTGTTAGAAACAGTACTGAGCAATGCTATTTAAGTTCAACCTTTGCGCCAACTGCTTCGAGCTTGGTCTTGATTTCCGCAGCTTCGTCCTTGGAAGCAGCTTCCTTGACGGCCTTTGGAGCTCCTTCAACGAGATCTTTTGCGTCCTTAAGACCAAGACCGGTAATCGCACGCACTTCCTTGATCACATTGATCTTCTTAGCGCCTGCTTCGACGAGGATTACGTCGAATTCAGTCTTCTCTTCAACTGCTTCAGCTACTGCGCCAGCGGAAGCTGCGGCAACGGCTACAGGAGCAGCAGCGCTTACGCCCCACTTATCTTCCAAGTCTTTAACCAATCCTGCTATATCGAGCACGGTTTGATTGCTGAGCCATTCGATTACGTCTTCTTTTGTGATGTCTGCCATTGTCTTTATGATCGGCTAGTTCGGTTTCCCTCATTTAAGGCTGTTTATCGGCCCTAGCCTGTATCTTTGGTTTTCTTTATTGGTAAAACGAAGGCACATTGGCCCTCGAAATAGATAAAACTAGTTGTCGTCCTTCGCGTCGGCTTTTGCCTGAAGGACATTGAGTATGTTCTGAGGAACCGCGTTGATGACGAATACCATCTGTTGAGCGGGCTTGCTGAGCAATCCAAGCAACTGAGCCCGCAAAGCATCCAACGAAGGCAATTTGGCCAACGCTTGAACTTCAGTTTGCTCAAGTCGTTTGCTACTAAGCATGCCTACCTTAACCTCGAATTTCTCAGCCTTGTCGAAATACTTCGTCAGAATCTTAGCGACTCCAGAGGGGTTTCCGCCACCGATGATGATCGCGTTCTGCCCCGTTAGTTGATCATCCAAAGCAGGAAGTCCGCGTCCCTTTGCGGCTACTTTAAGGATGTTGTTCTTAATGACGTGAAATTCAGCATCCTCCTTTACGAGCTGGCCACGCAGTTCTGCGATATCGACAACGTTTGCACGTTCGTAATCCGCCAAGAACAGGTAGTCCGACTTTTCGAGATGATTGTTAATCTCGTCTACTAGAAATTGTTTTTCCGGTCTCATTTATCTAATGTTCCAAATTTAAAGGTTAGAACTTCGAGAACTCGGATCCGGCAAGCTTGAGGCCGGGAGTCATCGTTGCCGAAATGGTTGCACTGTGAATATAACGCCCCTTGAAACCCACTGGACGAGCTTTCCCGACAGCATCGATTATCGTATTCAAGTTCTCGACGACTTGATCAATCGAGAAGGAACGCTTGCCTACTCCGACCCCGAGAGTTGCGCTCTTATCGAGCTTGTACTCTACGCGACCTGCCATCACTTCCTTGATTGCTTTCTCGATATTTGGAGAAACCGTACCCGCCTTCGGGTTAGGCATCATTCCCTTTGGACCAAGAACGCGAGCGATCTTACGCACTTCCTTCATCGCATCCGGAGTCGCAACCGCGACATCGAAATCGAGCCAACCACCTTGAATCTTTTCGATAACATCTCCAAGACCCGCAGTTGTAGCGCCGGCAGCGATAGCCGCATCGACATCCGTAGTGAATGCGAGAACGCGAACGGTCTTTCCGCTGCCGTGAGGCAGCATTACGGTACCACGAACCATCTCGTCGCCCTTGCGGGGGTCTACTAACAGTTTCATCGACAATTCGACAGTCTCATCGAAATTAGCCTTCGGCAATTTCGCGAGAGCATCGACAGCCTCTGCAACCGTATACTCTTTAATCAAATCGGCTGCTTCTTGAGCAGCGCGAAAACGTTTAGTCAGTTTAGCCATGTAATACTCCTTGCAGTGCGAACGCCTTGCGGCTCCTGCGTTATGGGTGATCTATTATGAGAGAGTTATTTTAATCGACGACGTCGATGCCCATCGAGCGAGCCGTACCCGCGATAATGCGAGAAGCCATTTCCGGATCGGACGCATTGAGGTCCGCCTTCTTCGTCTCGACGATTTCGAGAATCTGCTTCTTGGTAACGGTGCCAACCTTGTCGCGGTTCGGCACGCCCGATCCCTTCGCCAAGCCAGCTGCCTTCTTAAGAAGAACTGCCGCTGGAGGGGACTTCAGGATAAAACTGAATGATCTGTCTTGGTAGACAGAGATAACGACAGGAAGAATAGTCCCTGCCTGATCCTTGGTCTTCGCATTGTACTCCTTGCAAAAGGCCATAATATTGACCCCTGCCGCGCCAAGCGCTGGTCCTACTGGAGGAGCTGGGTTTGCGCCGCCAGCGGGAAGCTGAAGACGAATCGTTCCGGTTAGTTTCTTTGCCATCTGATGTTCTAGCTAGTTATGCGTTCGACTTGCCAATATTCTAATTCCACTGGCGTAAAACGGCCAAAAATGGATACGGAAACCTTGAGCTTGCCTTTGTCGGGATCGAGTTCGTCGATCCGACCATTGAGATTGAGAAAAGGTCCATCGGTTATCTTCACTTCTTCGCCGACTTCGTATTGAATCTTCGGGGTTTCTTTACCCGAAGCCGCTTCGATTTGGCTGAGAACCGTGTCTATTTCCGACTTCTTAAGAGCAGCGGGCCTATTACCGCCCACAAAATTGATAACGCCAGCGGTTTCGCGAACGAAATACCACGGCTTGTTCAAAAGCTTTCCGTCTTCCCCGTAAAGGTGCATACGGACAAACGCATATCCTGGATAGAACTTCCGAGTAATTTGCGTCTTCTTGCCATTCTTTACTTCAACAACCGTTTCCGTCGGAACGAGGACTTCGAACACAGTGTCTTCCATCTCCTCTTCGACGATGAACTTATCCAGGTACCGCTTCACTTTCCCTTCCTGATTAGAAAGAGTTTGAATGACGTACCAATCGCCCTGAGTTCTGTCGATGGTTTCGCTTGTTTCGCTTATTTCGGTCATCGCTTCAAACTTAGCGCATGTAGCTGGTGAACAAGTTCACCACATTAGCGAGAGAGAAATCCGCTACAGCAATAAAGACACCCATAATGGCTATCGATACGAGCACCACTATGGTGGAATCGCGCAACTCAGTGCGAGTTGGCCAAGACGCCTTTTTCAATTCGCCCATGGTTTCGCCTGCGAAGATTCGGATGCTGCGGAAAGGATTTTTCATTAAACGAGTTTATTATAAGAATGGCAGGGCAGGAGGGAGTCGAACCCCCAACCAATGGTTTTGGAGACCACTACTCTACCAATTGAGCTACTGCCCTATGCCTTAATTTAAAAAAACAGAATTGCCGAAACCCGATTTTGCGGGTTTCGGCAAGAAAAACAAACTGTATGCGGATTGCTTACTCGACGACTTCGGTGATACGTCCAGCTCCGATTGTACGTCCGCCTTCGCGGATTGCGAAGCGTTGACCCTTTTCCATAGCAATCGGCTTAGTCAAAGAGACTACGATCGAAATGTTATCGCCTGGCATAACCATTTCAACACCTTCAGGAAGTTCGCAAACACCCGTTACGTCTGTCGTACGGAAGTAGAACTGAGGACGATAGCCATTGAAGAAAGGCGTGTGACGTCCACCTTCATCCTTAGAAAGAACGTAGATTTCAGCTTTACCCTTCTTATGAGGAGTGATCGTACCAGGAGCCGCCAATACTTGGCCACGCTCGATCGCTTCCTTATCTACGCCGCGAAGCAGAATACCAACATTGTCGCCAGCTTGACCTTGATCAAGCATCTTACGGAACATTTCGACGCCAGTTACAGTCGATACTTGAGTATCCTTAAGACCGACGATTTCGATTTCGGAACCAACTTTAATAATACCGCGCTCGATACGACCCGTTGCGACCGTACCGCGACCAGTGATCGAGAATACGTCTTCAACAGACATCAAGAATGGCTTGTCGATTTCGCGTTCTGGCTCCACTACGTCCGAATCGATAGCATCCATAAGGGCTTGGATATTGGCTTTGCCCTCGTCCGTACCTTCAAGAGCCGCCATAGCGGATCCACGGATAATCGTGGTGTCGTCGCCTGGAAAATCATACTTATCAAGCAACTCGCGCACTTCCATTTCTACCAACTCGAGAAGTTCCTCGTCGTCGATTAGGTCACACTTGTTAAGGAATACCACGATGCTCGGCACGCCAACCTGACGAGCAAGCAAGATGTGCTCGCGAGTCTGAGGCATTGGTCCATCAGCCGCACTAACCACCAAAATAGCGCCGTCCATTTGAGCCGCGCCGGTGATCATGTTTTTAACGAAGTCGGCGTGACCAGGACAGTCTACGTGAGCATAGTGACGCTTGTCAGACTCGTACTCAACGTGAGCCACAGAGATCGTTACAACCTTTGTTTCGTCACGTACCGTACCACCCTTTGCGATATCGGAGTATGCCTTAGCTTCTGCGAGTCCCTTGCCTGCTTGAACAGCCAAGATCGACGTCGTCAACGTAGTTTTACCATGGTCAACGTGTCCGATTGTTCCGACGTTAACGTGTGGTTTAGTTCTTTCGAAGGTTCCTTTAGCCATTTTGCTTGTTCGTTATTTATGATTATTAAAATTGTTTCCCTCTCAACACTCCCATTAAAAAACCCTCGCCCGAATGGAGCCCTCGAGCGGACTCGAACCGCCGACCTCATCCTTACCAAGGATGTGCTCTACCAACTGAGCTACAAGGGCGTTTTCAAGTGGTGTGTGTCGAAAAAAGAAGCAAGAAGATGCATAACCGAAAAATGCCCGTCAACTGAAATTTCAATAAAAAACCTAAAGGGGTTCATCGGGAAATCCGGACTAAGTACGAGCCGTTGAGCAACAAGCCCTTAGGCAACAGTTCCTTTGTCATTAATTCGCTCAACTTCCTGTCAATTTCAGGAAACCGGCTCGATTGGACGGTAGACGGCGTGCCGACCTGAAAGGAATCCACGACCTGGACGAGGAATTCAACTGATTCCCACGCCTCTTCAACTTCCAAAACGGAGCGCCCTACACTAACAGATGTAGCTTTCGAAACCACCGACCGCCCAGTCCCCACCTCGACAATTTCGACTCCCAATCCTTCTAGCCCAGACCGGCTACGAATCGATTCCTCTCGTCCAAACTGTCGAGTAGCAACATAAGGGAACGCCAACTGATTTTCACGCGGCACCCCTGCTCTACTCCACGAATTGCCAAAAGACTCGACGAAATTCCCGCTATCCGACGAAAATAACGGTGCATAATCTGGAAATGGCGTCGAATCCGCATTCGAATAATCCTCAATTCTTTCAAAATTCGCCCAATTCCAATGAGTAGGCTTCATCAACGGCTTCGGGTCGAAAAGCATAATTTGCTCCTTCATCACCTGCGAGAGCTCCTCCGTGTCCGACCCTATATATTGCAAGCTCGCTCCTTTCGACTGTCGTTTTCGGTTAGCTTCGTCTGAATCGGAAACCAATGCTACCATCCAAAAAACTCCGATGTGAACGATGCCTCCAGCCGATACGCCTACGATCCATCTAGAAGTCGATCGCTGCATCAACCCTTCGAATCCCCCAATGGACTAGCCTCGATCAAACGATTTTCTGTCGCCCATTGAATCGTATCGTACCCCGCAGCTTCCGCGATCTCGAAAATCGACGTGAAGGTCTGGGCTGAGACTGCCGCGTCCAACCGCACCAACAAAGTCACATTCTCCCGCACCTCCCCCCGCAACTCCAGCATCCGACTCAAACTTTCTAAATTCAAAATTCGATCTTCGAATATTATCTGCTCTACGCCACCGATTTCATCCACCGACATCACGTGCAAGCGATCCGAGACAATCGTTTGAACGTGATTCGATCGCGGCAGATCAATACGAATTCCCGGAGCGACAACGTAATTCGAACCAAAAAGCATCGCAAACAAGCCGATCGCACAGATATCCACGAATGGCCAAAAGCTCACCGAGGCGGTCTTCGGAACCTCACTCTTCAGATTCAGAGCCAGCAGCTTCATCTTCCTCCTTTTCCTCTTGAACGGTCAAATTCGCGTCTGCCTTGATCTTAACGAACGAAACAATCAACTCTTGCCCCAGCCATTCCATCTCATGGGTCATCGAACGCACGCGACCAACCAAGAAGTGATGCCCCAATACACACACCGCGCTCAGAGCCAATCCAGTCGCGGTGGAAATCAAAGCCTGCCACATCCCCGTAGCTAGAAAGCCGGCATTCAAATACACGCCCTGCTCCTCGTATTGAGAAAAAGCATCGATCAACCCAATTGCCGTTCCCAACAAGCCAAACAAAGGCGCCGCATGGGCAATCGCCGCCAAAACCCCAATTCTACGCTTGATCGGCCCCAGTTCCACAACTGCCGCTTCACGTACCGCTTCACGAATTTCATCATCGGTCTTTCGAAATGCCATAAGACCCGCCTTAACCATAGCCGCAGCCGGACCGGGAGTATCCTGACAGACCGTCAACGCCTCGACCAAACGCCCCTTGCTAAGCGAATTCTCGATTCCCGCCAAAAACTTCCTCGAATGAATTTGATTCCGATGGAGAAAAAGCACTCGCTCCACAAACGCTGCCAAAGCCGCGATACTCATCAAAAACATTGGCCACATCACCACACCGCCCTGCTGGAATTTATCGAACAGCTCGACGTGTATCGAATCTATGGATGCAAAATTCATATTTAAAACTTATTGCCCTTCGACGAGCGGCGTTTGACGTTTCAATTGATCTACCCGGGCTCGAGCGATAGCTCCGCCAATCAACCCGAGCGCCTCTATCTCTTCATAAAGCTCGATGGCTTTGTCCAACTCGCTTTGGTCTTCAAATATTTCAGCCAATTCGAACATAGCCCGCGAAAGCCAATACTGTCCTTTTTTCCCTAGCAGCTGTACCCGATTTTCCTCGCCGACGAACAAATCGTAAAGATCCCAATAAGCCGACTTCGCCTTTAGATGCTCCCCTTTGTTTTCCCACGCATTGCCTCGCTTATAGCCCGCCTCCACCCGAAGCCCTATTGGGACGTCCGGTAAATCCAATAATAGCTCAAGTCGAGAAATCCCCGCTTCGAACTTGCTCGGATCCTCGCTCGCCTGTGCGATCAAAGTATCCGCCAACGAAATCTGAGCCAAATAGCGATCCGGACGATCCTCGAAAGTATCCTCAAGTTGCTCGTACACGATCGCCGCTGTACCATAACGGTTCAGTTTCCGGAGAAGGTCTCCTTGCTTCAACCGGGCGTAATAAACGAGATCGGAATCGGGATAGTCGCTTGCAATTCGATCAAGTAATTCCATCGCCTGCGTCAAGTACTCGTCCAAGCCACGCGTCTCCGCATTGAGTGCCGTTTCGAACAAAGCCAAAGGAGCATACTTGCTACTTGGGAAGTTATCGAACAAATAGGTAAATAACTGCCCTGCTTCAACCAACAGGTCCTGATCCGAGAGATACCGAGCTTGAACGATGTAAGATCGTTCTGCGGATTCCGATCCCTCGAAATCCTCCCGAAGTCGCGTTAATAGGACTAATCCAGCCTCTTCCTCCCCCAACTCTAAAAACGACTCCGCAAGTGTGAGCATCCCGTCCGACCTTACCTGATTCTCGAAAACGTCATCGCCAAAATCGATCTCATCCAGGACGTCGTTCATGTCCTCTACCCAAACCTCCGTCTCCCCGTACAATCCAGACTCGTATGCTAGTTTCGAACCGAGCCAAAGCATACGCAGCCTCAACCCAGAATTCATCTCCTCCAAGTTCACATAACGACTGATCCGCTCATGAGCCTCATTCGATTGTCCATCCTGACGCATTTGCTTGATCAACATCCATTCCCCACGCCAAACCTTCAACGGATCCGACTTCGCCCGAAGAA
>Ga0315321_10004265_pt1 | contig 11003 bp, 8 predicted proteins | sample M180m21515metaG_FD_203464 | JGI IMG/M metagenome (GOLD analysis project Ga0315321, IMG submission 203464) | Ammonia-oxidizing marine archaeal communities from Monterey Bay, California, United States - M1 80m 21515 | ecosystem: Environmental > Aquatic > Marine > Intertidal zone | place: USA... | reverse complement strand
CTGAAAGAGGCTGCGGCCGAGGGCGATGGTCTCGGTGCGGGCAGCCGCTCGGACTGTGGCAGTGCGAGGTACGTTGTCGATGAGGGCGATCTCACCGAGATACTCGCCAGCCTTGACGTAGTTGAGGATGACCTCTTCTCCACCGCGAGAGTGAGAGACCACCACAGCTCCCCGACAGACGATGTGAAAGAAGTCGCCCGGGTCTCCTTCCGAAAAGAGCGTGATGCCAGCCTCATAAGAGCGCAGCTCGCACTGCTCGGCCACATCTTGGAGAAGCCCCTCTCGCTCCCCAAGGTTGTGACCAATGAGGTTGTGAAGGTACCGAGCCATTCGAGTCTCGTCGAGCACCCGCCGAACCGCTGCGGAGGAGTGCTGGAGCCGAACCGCCGCCTTGCGGGGCACTTGCATCACCAGCGATGCGAGACCTCCGCGAACGGTGGCGGAGCGGGGACGACCTGCGAGAAGTGCCATCTCGCCGAAGTACATGCCGGCCCGAATGCGGGTAGGGGGCTCGACATCCACCACCACGTCGCCCTCCACGACGACGTAGAATTGGTCGGAGTAGTCGTCCTGCGCAAACACAATCTCATCTTCGGCCAATCGCAGCAGCCGGCTCTGCAGCAGGAGCTCGCGAAGCTGGAGCGTGGTGATGTTGGCGAACAGCGGAACGTCGGTGCGCAGCCGCTGTAGCAGTCTCTGGAGGTCGGACAGCCCCGCCTCTTTTAGCTTGGCCATGAGCAGTGGTTGATCGGCAGGCACCACCTCGCGGCCCAGGATGGCGTCTGTGACTTCTTGACCCTGGTTGAGCGCTTGCTTGATGAGCGGATATCCAGCAAGGGCTCCGATGATGTAGAGACCGGGGCGTGCAGACTCGTAGGTTTCGCTGACCTCGGGGACGGCGTCGGCATTTTCGTTTGGGAATGGCACGCCGCTGCGTTCGAGGAACCCACGGGGAGCCATGGCTCCGATCCGCGCGATGACCCGGTTGCAGGGCAGCTCCAGCTTGCCGTCCGGGGTGTTGAGGACGATTCGGTCTGCCTGAATCTCGTGAGGTGAGCTTTGGTATAGCACCGTAAGGTCGCGGTCTTGGGCAGCGCGCTGAACGGCCTTTACGTTGGGACCTTTGGCTCGGGCAAACTCGCCGCGGCGATTCAACAGCGTGACGTCGTTGTCTTCGGAGAGCGCGAGCGCGTTTTCAATTGCCGAGTCGCCGGCTCCTACCACCACAATGGACTCGTCGGAGTGGTCGCGGGGATCGTCGAGCTGGTACTGCACGTGGGGCAGGTGGGCGCCCTCTACTCTCAGCTTGCGGAGGTTGCCTTGCATTCCAATGGCGAGCACCACATGCCGCGCCCGCACGATGTCTCCGCATGCCAACCGAACCTCGAAGGCACCCTTTTCCCCATCGATGGCCACCACCTCTGCAGCGGTCCGCAGGTTCACGCCGAGGCGGTCTACGGAGTCTTGCCAGCCGGCGAGCACGGTCTCTCGAGAGCCTTCAGCGAAGGGGACAGGGCAACACAGGGGAAGGATGTCCGGGGTGGCCATCACGTGCTTGCCGCGCTGGTACTTGTAGATGGTGTCCGCGATGTGGTCGGACCGTTCCAACAAGATGTGGGAAGCCCCCAGCTCGGCTGCACGGCAAGCGGCCCCGAGTCCGCCTGGACCCGCGCCGATTACAGCGAGCTCGAAGACTGGAGATGGTGGGCTCACCGACTCTCCGACGCTGCAGCAAAGGTCGCAAGGGCCTCCCGAAAGGCGGGAGGAGACCAAGCGGCTTCGTCTTCGGTGGCGGCGTAGCATCCCTCCAGAGCGGTAGACAGCGCGGACAGGGGGGCCGGCTCGATGCCGTGGGTGCGCTCAAGGCCGGAAAGGAGGGCACCGAGAGCCATTGTGGCTTGCTCTGCGGCGGCGTAGTCGGTGTATTCGCCCTGGGCACCGAGTCGAACCACCGCGTGGAGGGTGGCCCACAGCACTTCGGGAGTCGGAGACCATGCGGCCAATGTGCGCGCGAGGGCCTGCGTTGTGACGGCCAAGTCGGCGGCAGCAGCATGGAGGGTGGCCCAGTCGTGGTCGGAGGCTGCGTGGAGGGCGATCTGGCCAGCGGCAAGCTGGCGGGCTTGCTCAGGGGCAACCTGAGAAGCCACAGCGCGAAGCATCAGTAGGTGGGCGTCGTCGAAGCGGGGTCGGCCCGGAGCCGTGGGAACCGAAGCTCGGGACTCAAAGCGCAGCGCTTCTTGAGGGTGGTGGCAGGCGTGGCAGTCGTACAGGGACAGCTCGGGATAGAGACCGTCGCGGCCGCGCTCGGGGTGCGCGAGGGTCTCAAGGCGAAGGGTGGCGGCGATGGCTTGGCCGACGGCCCAGGTACGGGCAGGGCGGACGACACCCTTTCGCTGTAGGTAGTCGGAGTCGACGACATAGTGGGCCGGTTGGATGGCACTGAAGGTGTCGAGCTCGAAGCCGAGGCGGGGGTGCCCAGCACCGAGAATGCGATGGCCGACGGACTTGTCGGCATTTCCAAGGTGGCATGAGAGGCAGAGTCGGGCCCGCTCGACCGGGTCTTCGGTGGGGAACAGGCCCGCCGCTAGGTTGTCGGCGTGGCTGTCTGCCGTGACATGCGTGGACAGCCAGTCCCGAGCCCCACCGTGGCACGCCTCGCACCCCACGCCCTGAGACTGTACGAAGGTGCGCTCGGTACTCCGTGGGTTGTCGGCATGGCAGTCCAGGCACACCCCCGCCGTGTGTGCGGCGTCCAGGCCGAGATTCTGGGCGATTCTAAGGGAGCGCTCGCTGAGCAAGGTGTCGTAGGCACGGGCGTGGGCGTCTTCACGCCGCCAGACGATGTGTTCAGTCTGTTTGACGTTCGAGCCCTCCAAGCGCTGCCAAGTAGCGGTGATGCCGTGACAGGAGGAGCCCGCGCACGACGTAGAGCCGACATGAGGTGTGGCGCTCTGGTACGGCAAAGCCGGAGGCGAGGACCCCGCCACAACCGTGGCCCACAGGGCAAAGCTTCCCGGTAGGGACGACAACATCAACCTCGAATCACAGCGACCACATCTGCACCCTGCGTGCACCGGGAGGCTAACCTGGACGGCCCCACCCGACATGGAGGCCCGACGACTTGAACGTCTCGCAGTAGTTGGGCAGTCCGGTGAGGTTGGCCTCCATAAACGGTGAGGTCGGAAGGCCATGGCGGTCCGTCCCAAATACTTCGGAGTGGTAGGATATTGGAATGCAATCTCATCCACTGGGCCTGAACTTCATCTCTTCAGTTCCCCTCGACCACACGACCTCCAAGCAGTGGTTCTCCGACGCACTCGTCCTCGTTCGCGTCGCAGAGGAGGTGGGATGGAGTCACGTCAAGACGGTGGAGCACTACCTGTACGATTGGGGAGGGGCCTGCCCGAACCCCTGCATCCTTCTCGCCGCCGCCGCAGCAATCACGACCCGCATCCGCTTGACGACCGGGGCCGTGTTGCCGGCGTTTCGACACCCAGTGCAGCTCGCTTCAGAGCTGGCGATGCTGGATCAGCTCTCGGGCGGTCGACTCGACGTGGGCTTTGCGAGGGGCTTCCTGCCGGGGGAGTTCGCGCTCTTTGGGGTGCCAATGAGGGAGAGCCGGAAGCGCTTCGAGGCGGGGGTGGCCCTCGTAAAGCAGCTCTGGACTGAAGAGAACGTCTCCGTCGACAACCTTCTCCACCACTTCTCAGAAGTGACCATTCGCCCCGGTGTGTTCCAGCGCCCGCATCCCCCGATCTTCGTGGCTGCGGTCTCCACGCCCGAGAGCTTCGTGCGGGCGGGGGCTGAGGGGCACCATGTCATGGTCGTCCCCACCCGCTCACTGGAGCAGCTCGCTGAGCGGGTATCGCTCTACAGAACCGCGCGGTCCGAAGCGGGTCACGACCCAACGTCCGCTCGTGTGCAGGTCTCGTCGATGGCGGTCGCGGGTCGTGATCTCGCGGAGGCTTTGGCGCTGGCCGAGGCCCCTCACCGGCGGTACCAGCGACTCCTGGCGAGCGCGGTCTCCGACGCGAGCGCCATCGATGAGTCGGCCTACCCCGGCTACGCGGCGATGCTCTCGTCGATCGAGTCCTCCACCCCGGAGATGGCTCTGGAGAGCGGTGCGCTGCTCGCAGGGGGGACCTCTGACCTGGCCAAGCAGATGCGGCGGATCCGGTCAGCCCTTGGCGACGTGGAGTTTTCCGTCCAGGTGAACTTCGGAGGCGTCCCGCTCCCGGCGGCGCTAAACGTGATGAATCGCTTGACTGAGGCCGTGCAGATGGCTTGATTTGCGCAGTTTTATTGTGAGCAAGAATATGAGCGACAAGTCGCTCACATGCGAAGTAAACGGACAGCTCAGAGGATGAGAAACATGTCACACTCCACCCGGTGTCGTCCTGCATTCTTTGCCGCGCTCCTAAGCGTGGCGGCGACCTCCTGCGCAGCGCGGGCCGCGGGGCCTCCTGTCGCCACCACCGCGCCTGGCGAGGTGCCTCCGGTAGCTGCCTCAGCGACGCGCTACGAGAGTCTGAAGCAGGTCTATGACGTCGCGATTCAGGCCGGCGACACCGAGACCCGCGCGGTGAAGATGACCAACGTACTCAACGTCGCCGGCTACCACATGGGGATGAGCCCGCTCGAAGATCTGCACCTCACCGAGGCCGATCGCGGGAAGACGGCCCCGGAGATCGTAATCGTCCTTCACGGTGGCGAGATCGAGCTCTTCGCAGCCGAGAGCGCCGCAGCTCACTCCAAGCTGCTCTCGACGGCCCGGGAGCTGCACGCGGCGGGTGTGCGCTTCCGCGTGTGTCGGGGCGCCGCCTGGCTGATACACGAGCTGAAGGGAGAGGACATGGTGGACTTCGTGGAGATGGTGCCCGGTGGTGAGGCCGAGATAGCTTGGCTCCAGCAGGTCGGCTTCGGCTACAATTTCTTTCAGCTGCAGTAGCATTGGACAGGTCGTTGCCAACACTGCGCTTGCAGGACCGTGTGGCCCTGGTCACCGGAGGAAACAGCGGTCTGGGTCGCGCAATCGCCATCGGGCTTCGGGACGCCGGTGCTCGGGTAGCGGTCGGGGGCCGCCGCGCGGATCGCAATGCGGAGGTCCAGAGAGCACTCGGAGAGGGGTGCATCGCGGTTGCGCTGGACGTCGCAGACGAGGACTCGGTGCGCGCCGCGGTCGAGACGGTCGTCGCACGCATGGGACGGCTGGATGTACTGGTTCACGCGGCGGGCATCGCGCGCCAGCGTTCGGTGATGGAGCTGGAGCGCGAGGAGTGGGATCTCGTGATGGCCACGAACCTCACGGGGGCCTTCCTCTGCACCAAGCACGCCGCGCCGCACATGGCCCGGCAGGGAGGGGGGAAGATCATCCACGTCTCCTCGGTGTACGGCCTCGTCGCCCCAAGCCGTGGGCTCCAGGTCGCCTACACGGTCTCGAAGCACGGCCTGCTGGGGCTGGTTCGCGCGAACGCGGTGGAGCTGGCCCCCCTGAACATCCAGGTCAACGCCATTGCGCCGGGGTTCGCGCTGACGGAGATGACGCAGGAGCTCGCAGGGCTGCCGATCGAGGCTGCGATAGCGAGCCGTACTCCCAGCGGGACAGGGCTCGCCGTCCCCCAGCGCTTCGTCGGCACCTGCGTCTTCCTCGCCTCGGACGACGCGGCGCACCTCTCGGGGGTCTGCATCCCGATCGATGGCGGGTATCTTGCGTCAGATGGCTTGAATCGAGGTTGACTATGGAGCAAAGAATGTCTGTTCAACTCTACGCAGATCCCTGCACGGTGAATTGTCGAAAGGTGCTTGCCGGGTGTCACCTTATCGGTGCGGAATACGAGCTGATCTACCTGTCTTACTTCGCCGGTGGGCATCGCCAGCCCGAGTACCTTGCGATCAACCCGAATGGGATGCTCCCCGCGCTTAAGGATGGCGGGTTCGTTCTCTGGGAGTCGGACGTCATCCTGCAATACATCGGTGCGAAGACCGCGCAGCACACCGGGTATCCATCGGATCTCATCGCCCGCTCCGATGTCCACCGCTGGCAGGCCTGGAGCAGCGCGCAGTGGTTCCCCGCATGCTACCCGTTCCTCGTCGAAAACGCGGTGAAGCCCCTCCTCGGTCAGTCCGCCGACCCCGAGGTGCTCGCCGCCAGCGTGGCGACCTTCCACCGGTTTGCGGCGGTGCTGGACGCGCACCTCCGCGGGCGCATCTGGATCGTTGGCGAGAACCCCACCTTCGCGGACATCAGCGTGGCGGCGCCGATGCACGTCCACACGTTCCAGAAGCTCCCGCTCGACCGCTACCCAAACATTCGGGCCTGGATCGCGCGCGTCGAGGCGCTCGATTGTTGGAGGGAGACCGATCCGCTCCCCCACTTCCCGGCGCCGGCCGAGTGAGCTCCTTCGTCCGCTCAGCCTGCGGTGGGAACATGTCGGCGGGGTCGCTCCGTTGACTCGCACCGCCCTTGTGGATGGATCGACCGGACCGCCATCGAGCGGTGGACTGACGGCGCTGCGCCCTTGAAGTGCGGGCGGCTTGTGTTGGATACATAGACCTCGTCGGTGGGGAGCCCACCTACACATCCGTCGGGAGTCCACCACCCACCCAACCATCTGCCACCCCACCACTCGACATTCTCCTGCTGAGCACTTGTGCGAGCCGAGGGCACCATGCGAAACCCGATGAGCCGTGGCCCTCGCCAGATGTGGTTGGACGCTGCCAGCGTTGCGCTCGGCGCGCTCGTGGTCGAAGTCCTCGCCGGCGCCCTTGATTGGGCCTGGACAGGCTCGGTGGGCATGGGCTCCCTGCTGCTCGGCATGGTGCTGGGCATCGTCGCCGGCCTGAGTCTCCACGCCCGCCGAACGCCCGAGTGGCTCACGCGGGAGTCGCTCCGTCAGCTCGCGCTTGGTGTCGCCGCAGTGCACTTCGTCGCGGCTGGAGCGCTGTGGGCCGCTTCATCCGATCTGACGGGGCCAGCCCTGGCTTTTGGGGTGGGGGCAATCGGACTGCTCGGGGGGCTGTCCGCGCTGGTGGTGACCATGTGCGCCGGCGACGGTGTCGCGATGGTCTTCAGTCCCTTCCCAGAGGTCTCGTCTGATGAGACCACCGGCCCGAGTGGCCCATGGCGCCGGCGATGAGACCCGCCGGCTTGGCGAGAACGATGAAGCGCTGTCGGCCCCGAGTCCTGTGGAGATGGCGGCGACAACGGGGGGCTCGGACTGCGGAACAGGCGGAGAGCTGGCGTCTTCCCTCTGGAGTGCCGTTACTCGATCTCGAAAGAGGTCACATCGCCGGCAATCGTGAGGGTCCATTCTCCCGGGCTCTGTGGGGCGGGCATGGACCAGTTGAGGCTGTGGGGGTCGCCGGTGCCGCAGTCGGCGTTGTCGTAGGTGGCCTCGACCGCCCGCGTGGACTCGGAAGTAGTGCCGGAGATGTTGAAGTCGTCGCACGGAGCCAGTGAGACCCCGTCGTGGGTGACGAGAAGCGTGTCTTCGTTGACGACAACGGACAGCACGGTGGTCGGATCGCCCGTGTCCACGATGGCGGATGCGGCGATGTTGGTGAGCACGCCCACGAAGGAATCGAGAGCCTCGCCCTCGCCCTCGCCCTCGCCCTCGCCCTCGCCTCCACCCCCACTACCACCTGCTGTTCCATCGGCGGGCCAAGGGGAGTCGGTATCCAGCTTGTCGTCGCGCTCGCAGCCCGCCAAGAAGAGGCCGACGCAGAACCACGCACCAAGGGGGTTGAGTGCATTTGGTCTACGGCCCATTCTCGTTCTCCCGCATCCGACGATGGGTTGTTGCCCACTGCTTGCCCTCCGTCAACTGTCGTGACATCGCGAGACATCTGTAGACGAACGCGCTGGAAACGGACTCTAGGCCTCGGATGGGGGGGGCGGCCAGCTGCGGACCAGTCGGATGCCGACGCTTTCTCGGCGGTGGGTCACCTTGCGGCCGGTGCGAAATCCTGACCGAGCGACCTCTCCCGCGTAGTTCCACGCGCCACCCCGCACCGTGGCGAGGGTGTCCCCGTCCGCGCGAACATAGAGGGGGCGAGAGCTGTGCACCTTTGGGCCGGCGGCATCGTAGGCGTCGAGGCACCAGTCCTGCACGTTTCCGGCCATCCCACGGACACCGTAGGGGCTCTCGTCGAACGGATGACTCAAGATGGGGGCAGGAATTGCGCGACCAGGTGCCCCGTCCCGCACGCAGGCCCAGGAACTGTCCAGTGTGTCTCCCCACGGGTATGCACGACCGTCCACTCCTCGGGCGGTCTTTTCCCACTCCAGCTCCCAGGGCAACCGCCAGCTCTTGCCCGTGCGCTGTGCCTCCCACGCTGCGAAGGCTTCGGCAGCGAGTCGGGTGACCAGAAAGACGGGCCAGTCGAGTGCCCAGATGTCGCCATCCGGATCGGGGATGATGTAGTGGCGGCCGTCGGCTTTGCGGGCGTAGGTGGAGGGTCCGGGCTGCCCATCTTGACTCTGCCAGCGTGGCATGTAGAGCTCGGCGAGCGCGATGTTTCCTTCATCCACCAACGCGTCGAGGAAGCCCAGGTAGCGGCGGTTGGTGACCGGAAAGCGGTCGATAACGAAGCCCTCGACCCAGATGCGTCGTCGCGGCCCCGAGGCGGCCCAGGTGGGGTCTCCGCCGACAATGCACCAGCCCGCAGGCACGTACACGTCTCGCCGTCCCAGATCGGCCTCGGTGGGCAGAGGAATCGAGAAGGCCTCCGTGCTGCCCGGTGGGGTTGAGCCCGTGTGCTGACCCCGCTCAACCAGCACGGGGTAGCGCACCAGCGGTCGGCCTCGCGCGCTCAGCTCCAGCAGCCAGGTGCCATTGGGAAGCGCGAGGTCGACCAGTGGGGTGTGACCCAGCTCTCGATCGAACACCGGAACCATGCGGCGGTCCTGCAGCTCGCAGCGGTACAGATGGACGCGTGCGCGCGGCTCGGTAGCGACGGTGAGGTAGCCCATACCGGCCAACCAGACGGCGTGTTCGCCCTGGTCCACCGACCGCAGGAGCGCCTCCCAGCGGGCTGCCTCCACCACCTCACGACGCGCCTCCGCCTCGGCGTGTCGGGACTGATACCGGTGAGCCAGGGCCTGCCGGGGCTCGGGGGAGGTGGGATCTTCGATGACCGCGGCGCGCAGGCGCTCGATTCCCCTGATTTCGGCAACCTCGGCATCGAGTGCAAGGCTTCGAGCCCGGTCTTCGGCACGCCAGGACTCGCGCTTGCGCTCCACCGGAGACCAGGGCTTTAGTGGACGCTTCAAGGACAGGGCGTCCTGCCTTGCCTCGTTGGCTCCGGCACGCAGCCCGTCGGCCTCTTGGAGAAAGTCCTCGGCTTGTACCATCAACGACAGGGCCCGGTCCCGGCGCCGGACGCCCTCTTGGAAGTCGCGAATTCTGGACGCGAGAACCCCGGCGTGTGGAGGACGGTCGCTGGGGTCGAAGCGGGTGCAGTCGCTGCAGATCTCCAGGAGCTCTGCGGGCACTGGACGCGCGAGGTCTTTCAGCGGGCGAATGGGCTTGGCGGCTTGGAGCAGGAGCTGCGCCTGGGTCTGACCTGGGTTGAGGTGAGGGACGCCGAGCAGGAGCTCCCGAAGCATCAGTCCCAGACTGAAGACGTCGGAGCGAGCGTCGAGGACATTGAACTCGCCGCGCGCCTGTTCGGGGGCCATGTACAAGGGGGTCCCTGCGACCACCTTCTTTGCTTTCTTGGACATCGGGTTGCCGACGCGGGCCAGTCCCCAGTCCATGACCAGGGCCTCGCCCCAGGGCCCCACCATCACGTTGGCTGGCTTGAGGTCGCGGTGCACCACGTCTCGTGCATGCGCAAAGGCGAGGGTCTCGCAGACATGGCGCCAGATGTCGATGAATCGGGGCAGGCTCCAGCCCGACTCAAGCTGTCCCCAGCTGTTCTGTGGACATCGCTCAATCAGACGCTTGACGAGGTCTGCCCAGGTCTCTCCACGGACCTCTCGCATCGTAAAGAACGGACGTCCGGCCCGCGTGGTGCCGATTTCATGAACGGGAACCACGCCGGGATGGTCGAGCTGGCCGGTGACCCGAGCCTCGGCGAAAAAGTGCGAGCGGTATCCCGATGAGCTGCAGTATCTCTGATGGAGGAGCTTGCAGGCCACCACGCGCTGGAAGGTCTGGTCGTAGACTCGGCGCACTTCGGCCATGCCACCTTTGGCGATGAGTCCTCGGTCGACGTAGCGCTCGGGTAGCTCGCCTTGCTCCATCACGGGTTCAAAGTCGTCCCAGGGGGCGAGCGTGGGACGGGGCTCTTTCTGTCGACGGTCCGACATTCTCAGGCCTCGATGGCTGTAAACTGGAACCGCCTTGGTCGCGGCGGTCCTTCGGTTCCGTGCATTCAACCACACGGTTGCGACTGGCCTCCCGACCTCCCGGTTGCCGGCGTCGAGGTAGCACAGGGCGCGGGTGAGCCGGAGGGTGGCGTGTTTCGGCGAGCCGTCGAGGGCGGCATTGGCCGACGCGTCGGCTCTACCCCAGGTACGACGACAAGCATGTGGGAGTAGTCTTCGTGGCTTGCTCTATGACGTCGGGCGCATCGACGCTCTGGGCGGCTGCCCGCACCGGACGGGTGGCCTCCAAGCGAAGCACTCCAAGGGACAACAAGCGGTCGATCCAGCCGTTCGCCTCGCACACCACATCATCGAGTGTGGGGCCCACCTTCGCAATGTGGCAGAGGTCGGTGTAGACCCGCTCCGACAGCGCGTAGGTGGTGAAGAAGTCGCTGCCGGGAACCGAGAGCTCGTAGCTGGAGGCGCTGCCGTCGGGGGCGTGGGCGTGGTGGAGTCGGGCCTTCGGATGCAGACAGAGATGGTGCCCGCGCGCATCGGCTTGGGTGCGGATGGCCTGCTGCACGCGCCAGTCGCTGACTTCGCGATGCATTGGTGTGGCCGGATTGTGGATGACCCGGGTGGTGACCGTGCGGTGGTCGTCGGAGCTTCGCCACACCAGGAGGTAGCCAAAGTT
>Ga0315321_10004264_pt1 | contig 11004 bp, 5 predicted proteins | sample M180m21515metaG_FD_203464 | JGI IMG/M metagenome (GOLD analysis project Ga0315321, IMG submission 203464) | Ammonia-oxidizing marine archaeal communities from Monterey Bay, California, United States - M1 80m 21515 | ecosystem: Environmental > Aquatic > Marine > Intertidal zone | place: USA... | reverse complement strand
AAGATCACCAAAATCATGCAAAGCGCAGCCCGGCATCACCGTATCCAAGTCCACTACGCACATACCCTCTCCCGAAGTTTTGTGCAGCAGAACATTGTTTAACTTGGTATCGTTGTGAACCACTCGCATGGGGAAATCATCGCATTTAATTCTGTCTGAGAGGTTCTCGTGTCCAAGAGCGAATTCAATCAAATCCGTGACCTCGGAAACCCGATTGAGCTGATCCTTTTCAACGGCCAAACGAAAATTATCGAATCTCATACGGGTATTATGAAAATCAGGAATGGTATCGATCAAAGGGTCTCCCGGAAGGTCAGCTAATTTGGATTGAAATTCACCAAATGCTTTGGCTGCTTCATAGGCCTGTTGGATGTTCTCCGGTACCTCGTATGATCTGCCTCCATCGACAAACTTCGTAACCCTCCAATAATTGCCATTCGAGTCCTTATAAAATGAACGTCCGTCTTTTGAAGGAATTACGCAAAGGCATTGTCTGCTTGATTTTTCTAAATCAATCTTTGATTGCAGATGCTTGGTCACTCGGGAAAAATTTTCCATCAAACCTTCCGGGTTTTTGAAAACCTCATGGTTGATTCTCTGCAAAGTATACCGGTTCAAGATGTCCCCTTTCTTACAGAATAACAAAAAGGTATCATTGACATTCCCGTTTCCGTGAACCTCAGCCGAGCCAATGGAACCATCCAACTGAAAATGGTCGCCAATTTCGAATACTAAACTGTTTGTATGCTTAGCCAATCCGGGTAACATTCAAAAAAATATTCCCTATTCGGTCAACCAAAGAAGATCAATTTTTAATTTGGAAAGATAGCAAAAGAAACCAAGGTCAATCGTCGGATTTTCATTATTTCCTTCTCTCCATATGTATAAATTGATTGGCTTCCTGATATGAATAAGACTGCCCTCCTAATCCTTGCCTCCCTCTCATTTGGCCAAGGGTCCGTATTTCCTGAAAAACCAAGCATCATCTTCATCCTCACAGATGATCAAGGCTATGGGGATGTCAACGCCCACGGACATCCCTACCTCAAGACTCCCCACACCAACCGCTTGCGGGCTGAAAGCGTGAGTTTCGATAATTTTTACGTCAGTCCGTCTTGTTCTCCCACACGAGCAGCCCTCCTCTCCGGCATGCATGAATTCCGTAACGGTGTCACCCACACCATCATTCCCCGGCAAGAATTACACAAGGATGCCGTACTGCTACCCCAATTACTGAAAACCGCTGGGTACAAGACCGGTTTTATTGGGAAATGGCACCTCGGTCACAAGCCCGGTCCTGAAAAGCGTGGGTTCGACTGGTGCTCGACTAATGTCCGCGGTCCCCTCGATCACTTTGATGCACTCTTCATCCGCAACCGCAAACGCATGGAAACCAAAGGCTATCGCGAAGACGTCTTCTTTGACGAAGCCATGACCTTCATTGAAGAGTGTAAAAGCCAACCCTTCTTCTGCTACCTCGCCACCTATTCTCCCCACACACCCCTCGCCGCCCCGGAAAAATTCATCAAACCCTTCCGTGATGCCGGACTGAACGACACCCATGCAACCTACTTGGCGATGGTCGAGAACATCGACCACAACCTCGGGCGCCTGATGAGCTTTCTAAAAAAGACCGAACGGGACGAAAACACCATTGTGATCATGGTCAATGACAATGGGGTGACTGAAGGTCTCGATGTCTACAATGCCAAAATGCGAGGCCCCAAGTGCTCGGCTTGGGAAGGCGGAACCCGGGCGTTCTCCTTTTGGCGATGGCCCGACAAGTGGAAACCCAAGATCTTGGGCAACCTCACCGCCCACCTCGACATTCTTCCCACCCTCTGCGATTTGGCCAAAGTCCAAGTCCCAGCCAAGCTCAAAGATAAACTTGAGGGATTTAGCCTGCGCCCGTTGTTGGAGAGCGAAAAACCAATCGAGTGGCATTCCGACCGGATTCTCTACCATCACGTGGCACGTTGGCCGAGCGGTCTTGCAAAGTACCACAAATACGCCATGGCAGGAGTCCGTCAGGGTAATCACTTGATGCTGCGCAGCCACGACTGCTCAACCCCGGAATGTATGAAGTACATGAGCCAGTGCCAAGCCCTGCGCATCATTGCCCGCGGAGGCAAAAACATGACCTACGCGTACGGCACGGCCCAGTATCATTGGGGCGTAAGCCCGAAAGAACACTGGGTTCTTTACGACGTCAAAAAAGATCCCGGATGCCGGAACGATCTGTCGGAAGCAAAGCCCGAACTCATTTCAAAGCTTACCCGCTCCTACGATCAGTGGTGGGACAAGACTTATCCCGAGATGATTGCCGCGGGAGGAGATTTGGGTGATCCCGACCAAGGCAGAAAAGCGGCTAGGCGGGACAAGGATTGGAAGGGGCCCAAATCGGACAAGAAACAATAATGCCGTCAGGCAACCCCATGCTTATAAACCGGAACCCATGAAAGGGTTTCACCGGTTTGTTACGATCCCTGAAAAACCCTCCTGCGAACTCCTATTGGCCAGTCTTCAAATCGATGAGTTTGATCCCGGCTTTTGACAACCTGCCATAGGCTCGAAATTCCCCATCCCATTTGACCGGAAAACGAATATGGGTCGCATTGGTGGTTCTTTCGTTCCAGGTCGAATCGACCGGCACCCAGAATCCATCTATGGCAACTTCGTTCCATGCGTGAGCTCCAAAAGCCCCGTCTTCGCTGTAAATGAGTCCAGAGACGACCCGGGTCGGAATTCCCAAAGATCTGGCTAAGGCTGCAAACAAAGCGGAATGTTCGCTGCAATCGCCTTTTTTTCGTTTGATGGTATCCAGCACGGTAAGGGGTTCGGCCGTATAACTGTCTTCCAGATATTTATCCACGAAACTTACCAGAGAGTCCACCTTCTCCCTCCGGGATTTTGCATTTCGTGTTGCCCGGCCAGCTAATTGAAGAATCCTCGGATGCTTCAAAGGAAAAGAAACACTGGACTCGAGAGCTTTGCTTTTCTCTTTCTCGGTCACTCTGATGTCCTTTTCATTGTCGGAGGTGATGGTCACCCGGTAGCCATTGCCCTTGGGCTCAGGAAAGACTCGCTGACCGGGGGCATCTGCCAACGCCTTGCCCAAGCCCGAATCCACCACCACCACCATCATTTTGACTTTTGTAGGGTCTTCGATGCGGCCTTCCAATCGCACCAAGTTTTCGACAAAAAGATCAACTGGCTCATCCAATTGCTTGGCTATTTCCACGGACTCCAATCGCAACTCAAAAAAACCGCCTACAACCAACTTCACCGGAGTTCCGTCCTCCAAGATCACCGTTTCGCCCGCGAACCCCTCCTCATCTTCGGTTGAAACGACATAATAGGTTGTCTCCACTCCATTGAAAACCCCCGTTTTCTTCTCTTTGACAGTGGATTTCTGAGTTATCATGCGAAGAAGCTCAGTATCAAGCAATTCGCTGGAGAAAGTATCGCCGACCTTCGGGGAACCAAGAATCCACAAATCTTCGGCAAAAAAATCAAACAGGTCGTAGTCGAGCTTGAAAGATTTGCTTCGATTGGTTCCCCCCTGCAGGATACGAGCCCGATAATGGCCAGCCTTTGACAACCGGCTAATTTCCACCCGTTCTTTTTCCTCCGCTTCGCCAAGCTGAAGAGTCTCCTCCGAAGCCAGAAGAAACTGATAAGGGGATTCTCCACTAAACCGCTCGACGACTTTTATTTTCATCCGATTGAGCTGTTCCTCGTGCTTCATCTCAAGGGTCATGTGGAAAGAAATCTCAACGATCGGAATCTCTGATTTCCGAAGGTCTTTAAGTTCCATGTGACAATACCCGATTTTATTCCCCTGAGCATAAACCCCGAACCAATAATCCAACTCGCTGTTCGAAAGGTACGACTCGATGGAGACAGGCTGGACTTGAGAGCTTTTGGGATTGCCGAACGCAGTCAGATACAGAACCCAAAAAAACAAAAAGAATATCTTTTTCATTAAGATCAAAAATTGAATGCAACCAGGCCCATGTCAATGGCTCAGTGAGATTTTCAATCGATCGCCGACCTTGCCCGCCGCGACAAGGTTCTTTTCATAAGGATTGGTTTACTCCACTACCCAACGGAGGTTGCGCAACTCGGGATTCTTCCCTTTCCATTGAGTGCCCAAACGTCGAGGTTTCGCTTTGGAACCACGCGGAGGACGCAGGTTTTCGCTCTCGTCCAGACGCAACTCCTTGACCCCATTCCAGTTGGCCAAAGGCTTCCCTTCGGCATCCGTAAAATCATTCGCCGAAAGCGTCACTGACTTCCACTCGTTTTTTCCCGGCAAGGAAACCTCGGTCGCATGTCCGTCCATTCCCACCGTCATCTTGTTTGCCATTTGAGCACGAACCTCGAAGCAAAGCCTGCCGTTCTTCGGGGGAGCCCAAACCGAGGAGTAAGGCTTGTGAGTCTTGATTCCCCACTTCTCGACTTTGTAGGTGAACCACTCCTTTTTCCAATCGCCCTTAAAATCATCGATCAGCGAAGTGGGCTTGAGGGTGGGAACGATCCCCGCCTTTTTCAATCCGGCAACCGTCACGGCTTTCATCAAAGAGGACAAATTGAAGGAATTCGCGGTGTATGATCCATAGTAGTAACCTGCACCCGACACCGGCTTCTCGAGCTTGTAACGAACATTTGCGTAGACCCAGAGTGGTTTGTCCACGGATGGAAGATGGATGTGGACCGCGGACTTGCCCTTGCCCAACGGAATCGCAGCGTGATGCCAAAACCGGTTCTTGGTGTTGGTCATGTCAATTTTTCCACCATCCACCTGGCCATGTTGGGTGTAAAAGATGTCGACAAACTCCACCGGCTTGGATTGATCCACCCGCACGGTTACCACGGGAGGCTTTCCTTTTTTTAAAACAAGGCTCAACTCGGGAGTCTTCGGCATCTCGTAATTGCCTTTCAGATGCTGATCGAACCATAATTGAGTCACTACCTCGTAGGGAGGAGTATCTTGATGATTTGCGTGCGGCGAACAAGTCACCCGCCAATCCTTGGCTTTGGTTTCCCGAACGGAAGTTTCCAAATCGTCAATCCGGCCATGAAAGTCGTTGGCCGGACTAAGAAAAATGATCGGACAAGTGATTTTTTTCAGGCTCGGCGGATCGCTCACCGTTTTCAAGTGGAGGGGGAATTTCGAATAACGGTCGCTGATCCCCCCGCAAGACGGGGCCGCCGCCTTGACGCGCTTGTCCGAGCCGGCCGTCAGAACAGTCAATTTTCCGCCCATGGAATGACCGTAGACTCCGAGTTTGGAACCATCGACTTGCGGTTGACGCTCGAGGAAAGTCAGTCCCCTGCGAGCTCCGAGAGCGGCAAGAAACCAAGAATTGTTCCGGGGCGACTCCACTGGATCGAGCGTCCAGTTGGCAACAGGAATCGACGGAAAAGCATCTTTGCCATTTCGGCTGGGAGCATGATAAGCGTCCAGTGCCCCCCAATCGGTGGTCAGCTTGTACTTCGGGTCATCGGTTTTTCCATCCCAGAAAAGCTTCACTCCATCGGGCCTCACCGTATAGCCGGGAGCGGAAATCCGACCCGCCCAGGAAATGGAAATCGAGGCATATCCGCGTTTGGCATTAGTCAAAGGCGCCCGGTAGTCGGCGTACTGCCCTCCCCCATGAATTTGGACAAGCCCGGGTACATTCTTCGCCCCCTTCGGGTATCCGTACACGGCCGCCATCATGGCCTTCTTCCCCTTGAAGACACCGATCCGGTAGCGCAACACCTTGAGAACCACACCGTCTTCCTCCCATTCCTTGATCACCTCCACCTCCAATGGCTCTGCTCTCGGGTCAAACCCGAACCACATTTCTTCATGAGACTGCGGAGCTTTCCCATCCTTGATCGGAGGAAGCGTTTCAGTCCCAGCCAATTGACTTTGCCCGCAAGCGAGGACGAGTAAGAGGAACAAACAGAAGTAAGATTTCATTTTAAAATTCCAAGCAAGGAGGAGAAGAAAGGAGATAATAGGCTCAACCCATGATGACCTTGATACGATCCGGAAAAGGATTGCCAAAGTAACTGATCACATAGTTTTCGACAATTTTGATAAAATGCTGATCGACGACCGACCCCTTGGGAGCCACCAAAGAACCGTTGGGCAGCCTGAGGTCATTCAAAATCCTCATACCTGCTTTAAGATGGTCGATGGAAATCTCTTCAACTTCTGAACTTACGCTTGCATGGTTACGGGTTTTCTTCAAGGCCTCAATAGCACCTGGCAAGTAAATCGATTTGTCCTTTTCGAGGATTTCAAAAATGTCTAACCTCGAGTATCCATCACTGGCATGATGATCGTAATGCTGAGACAAGCGGATCACCGAAGCCAATTTGGCCGAATCATCCTGAGCTGAATCCGGTTCTTTATAGTCTTCGTCAATTAGGTAAATAATCGGAGTAATCTCCTCCAATCTCGGTATACCTTTGAGGATTTCCTTGGCAAAATTCGGGAAGACCTTGACCACATCCATGATCTCTTCAGAAACTTTTTCATTGTTATAAAGCTTTTCCTGAATTTCGTCAGGCAAGGTCAAGTAGCCGAGGTAAGAAAAAGTCGAAGCGAGCTCTAAACGCCAATCATCTGGTAGCTCAAGCTCATTGGCCAACTCGAATGCCAGCTTTTTAACCCGCTGTGAACGGCCAAAAAACAAAGGCTTCGAGGCAGCCAAAATCGAAGTAATGGCACGGACGGCCCCATTCATGGTCTGCTCAAGCATATCCTTTTCCGCCCGAACAGTACGGTATTGCCTAAGTGCCTGGTTTAAGTTCTCTTCCAAATACTCCGTAGGGCAAGGCTTTCCGATCAAGCGGAAGATCGCTCCCATGCGGACGGCATCCGAAACCTCGTTGAAATTAGCTCCGCCTGTTAGGAGCATAGTAACGGCATCCTTGTCCATGGTTCTCACCTTCTGAAGAAACTCCACCCCATCCATTCCCGGCATATTGAAGTCCGAAACCACCACGGCAAAAGGACCCTCGCTCTCAATTAAAGCAAGACCTTCGGTCCCCGAGGTCGCGGTACGGATATCGAAGTTACGACCAACCGTGAGGGTAATTCCACTCAGAACCATCTCCTCATCATCGACAAAGAGTATTTTCGTACTTTGGGTTTCGGAGCTCATAGGATTAGCAGGAGTGAATGGTGGGAGATGAACATCTTAGGTAAAGGAAGAAACTGTTCAAAAGCTAAAACAATTGACCTGTCACAACAAACATAAACATCGTTTTTTCAGTAAGAAACACCAACACATATGGCCCTTGACTAAAAATTCCAGAACTCAATCCAGCCCTGTAAGGTTTAACGAAAAACTGATATCTTTTCGAAAATCGAAGCAACTTTCGAAATAACGTGCGGTAAAGATATGCGAACGAAAATCTTAAACTACTGAAGAGTAGTAACCTCAATTATCTGACCGACTCAAGTGCGACTTAAAGAATCCAAATAAAAAAGTGTACGTAAAATCCATTTATGATAAATTTCTAACCAATACCTTTGTATTGTTAATCAAGTACTCTCTCGATCGGCTTCAACAAAATTGCCTTTAGATACTCGAAAGACAACAAGCCCCACCCTAATATTTTTCAAATGCGGATATATCTTGCAGAAGATGGTCAAAAAACCGGTCCATATGAAATAAATGAGATTAAGCAATTTCTTGCAGATGGAAAAATCCTTCTGGAAGACCCCGCTTTTTTTGACAAGTGCAAAGATTGGTCCACCGTATCAAAAATTCCGGGAATTGAAATTGAAGAAGGCGAAAACCTCAAAACTGGATCGGTCTTCGGTCAATACAGAGTAAGCCGTCAATTAGGTCAGGGCGGAATGGGCGAGGTATATGAAGTCGTTCACGAGGTGCTGGGCACCCGTCATGCCCTAAAACTCCTAGCCAACGAGGTAATGGAGGTAGATGGTGTGCTCGAACGGTTCGAACGCGAAGCAAAAGTAATGGCCAGACTCAAACATTCTGGGATTGTAGGGGTAGACGATTTCGGAGAAACCGCTGGTCGTTATTGGTTAAGAATGGAGTTGATGAACGGCCGAGATTTTGACGGACAGCTGGTAGTTACTCTCGAAGAATACCTCAAGATAAGGGGAGGAAGATTATCCGAAGAGGAATCGGTCAAATTATTGGACGAAATTCTACAAGCACTTGATTATGCACATGAGAAAGGATTGGTGCACCAAGATCTAAAACCGGCAAATATACTGTTTGAAGGAGAAAAGTTGAAAATTTCAGACTTTGGGCTTGTCAACGCGACAGGGGCGGATTGGTTAAACCCTCAATCTCAGAACACTGTAGTTTCCGAGCAAGATGCCGAAACAATGGTTGAAACGAGTACAGGCAATTCACGATCCCGTGCAATTATGGGTACTCTCTCTTTCATGAGCCCCGAACAAAAGTTGGGACAATTCGCTGACCATCGAAGCGACCTTTTTGCCGTAGGACTAATTGCATTCCGCATGTTTACCGAAAAAACACCCGGCTTCAAAGCTCCTAGTGAAATGGTCCAAGGATTATCACCCCATTGGGATAAGTGGCTTCAGCGGGCTCTTGAACATGATCCGTCTGACCGCTTTTCCAGTGCTTCCGAAATGGCCAAAGCGTTGAACTTCGACGAATCAGTTCTAGGAGGCTCTTCAGATTCCGTATCCGGAATAGCTGACTCTGAAAACAATGATCTAATTCAGACTGATGATCCACACACCCGCGAACCCAAAACAAGTCCACTTGAGCTGATCAAAAAAAGTATAAACATTGTCTATCATAACACCTCCACTGTTTTAACAGAGATCCAAAAAACGCCTTTCGGCCAAAAAATCGATAAAGATGTAGCAAAAGCCCTCATCCTCTCAATGATTGCTGGAACTGCAACTATGCTTGCTTTGCTATTTATTTTTATCCTTTGGGAAGGCGACAAGTCTCCTGCTCATCCTGAGGACCTCGCATCCGAATCACTCGAGTGCGTTATCGAAGAAGATTTCGAGACATTCTTGAATATGACCCATTTAACTTCGTCGGTTTCGCAATGGGAAGAAATTTATGAAGATTTGCTCGAAAGAAAAGTTGTTTACCTAGAGAAGGAAATGGACAAAGCAACTGAAAAGAATGGCAGGCGGAAACTGGAAGATCAAATCGAAGATTTGGATTACTTATTGGAATACGACCTGGAATTCTTGTCTTTAAATTCTTATCTTAAAAATACGATCGAAGAATTGGATTACGAGGAATGGAAGGAGATGAAGGAAGACTACAAAACTCTTTACAGTGATGCCCTCCAAGAAAAAATTGAAGTTTCCGATGACAGCAAACAAGCGGACTCTTGGAAAAAAGAATTATCTAAAGCACGATCCCTCACATTTGGTAAAGCCGATTACAATGCCTGGAATAAAGAGCAAAAAGTACGCACCGAAAATTGGACCAATGCCATTTTGAATGTGCACAAGGAAGGAAAAACCCTTGGGATAAATTGGGATGATGTCGAATTCGAATATCCCGAATTCGACAGAGAGAAACGGGAGCAAATTGATGATTACGACATTAGCTTTGTGTTTTCCTACCGTAAAAAGAATTACAAGATAGAACTTGGTGTCTGTACGGATAGTCCCTTGGGGATTTTAGTAAATGAACTTCCCTCTGGACCGCGGGTGATTAAATAAAAGTAAATCAGAATTCTCGGATCAACTGAAATACCTGCTCAGTCCAAGTCGATTGGGACTGACCAGAGAAGGTCTACTCAAGTTAGCCGAACCAACATGTCTACCTAGGTTTACTCCCCGGTCTTAAGGAAGGTAAACGCTATTCCGTAGGCAAGGGTTCGCCTTCTTGATGAGGACTCCGACATTGCCTGGCGGTTCATGCTCGACCTCGTACACCTCGCCCATCTCCCCCAGACCAAGCAAGCGCACGATGCGGTGCTGTCCGAAGTCCAAACTGGGCTGAAGGAAATTGGTTTCGTCACTCATGAGTTTTAAAGGCCCCCAAATGGTTCATGAAATCTGCAGGCTTACTCTAAATCCAAGATAGCCTGGAATCTGTTGGTCGGGAGATAACTTCCTGCGAAAGGCGGAACGGGCCCCTTCGGCACCATATCCCCAATGTCCTCCCCGTCTGACCCTTACCTGTCCGTCCTTTGGACCGGTCGGATCGCTTACTGGGCTGGCGGGATATTTTCCGTACCAATCCGAACACCACTCGTAAACGTTTCCGTGCATATCCGAAAAGCCCCAGGGATTGGGCTTGTATGAGTCGACTGGGGTAGTCCCCTCACCATCGATGTTTGCCTGATCGCCGGTTAACTCATGACCGGTAGCAAAAGGTGTTTTCGTCCCTGCCCGGCATGCGTATTCCCACTGCGCCTCGGTAGGCAAACAATATTCCATGCCCGATGAGATTTGCCCGACTTTTCGCTCCCGCTCAGTCAATTTACTGCAAAACTCGACTGCTTCGTCCCAGGAGACGGTATCCAGAGGAAGACTATCTCCTTTGTAAATGCTTGGACTGGCACCCATTAGTTCCTCCCACTGTTTCTGCGAAACAGGGTATTCGCACAGCCAGAAACCTTTTGAAAAGCTTACCTCGTGCTGTATCTCGTCAAAACCGCGACCCGCTTCATCCCAATGACTCCCCATCATAAAAGCCCCCGGCTGACACCATAGCATTTTGTTCCCCGAGCTTGGCTCGAGAAATGCAAATCCCTCTTTGGGCATTTGCACTTTGGTTTCGGACTCTTGGGTCCCTGACTTCCTGTCGGACGAAGAATCGGCAGGAGGTCTTTCTTGTCCTGCGGAATCACCAGTTTTTCCAATTGGGGCAAAGCGAAGGTTCAGATCATCCGCCATCTCCCGAGCAACCTGAAACCGATCACTCGGATCTTCCTCAATACTTTTGATAAGCCATTCGTCCCATGCCTCGTCCAATCCCAAGCCCAATTGGCTAACGGGCTTCATCATAACCTTGCTTT
>Ga0315321_10004259_pt1 | contig 11012 bp, 8 predicted proteins | sample M180m21515metaG_FD_203464 | JGI IMG/M metagenome (GOLD analysis project Ga0315321, IMG submission 203464) | Ammonia-oxidizing marine archaeal communities from Monterey Bay, California, United States - M1 80m 21515 | ecosystem: Environmental > Aquatic > Marine > Intertidal zone | place: USA... | reverse complement strand
CGAACCCAAAATTTTAGATACTCGGCCAGACCTCAATGATGTGTCTGACATGGCTTTTATTCGCGTTGGAAAGTTTTTTCGAGGTTCTAACTTTGAAGAGAATAAGGCCGCTTTTAAAATGTGCCGTAAATATGATAAATCTTGCAAGCTGTGGTGGTTCTCCGACGAGTACCCAGGAAAACTAGTATCGCTAGATAATTACTGGATCGATATTTATGAAGTGACCAATGAAAAATACTTGGAGTTTGTTAAAGCTACTGAACACCCTCCTGCTTTAGACAACTCTTGCACCACGGATGCATGCCGTGAAGGGAATTTATGGCAGGGAACATCTTTTCCGTCGGCGATTAGTCGACAGCCAGTTACGCAAGTTAATTGGTACGATGCCGATGCTTACTGCAAATGGCGAGGTAAGCGTTTACCGACAGAGGCTGAATGGGAAAAAGCGGCTCGGGGCCCGAGTGGTAACAGTTATCCCTGGGGCGAGTCATCCCCTAAAGGCAGGGCCTCCTATAAACGAAAATGGAAGGGCATATACACAATGACCAATGTTGGTAGTTATCCTAACGGAGTTTCACTCTATGGCGTGCACGATATGGCTGGTAATGTTTGGGAGTGGGTGGATGACTGGTACAACCGTACCTACTACACATACGGTACGAAGAGCAATCCCAAGGGCTATGTCGAAGGCGAGTTTAAATCTCTTCGCGGTGGGTCCTGGGTCAATTTTCCAGATTCTTTGAGAAGCGCGTTTCGCAGGTGGAGTCGACCCGATGTGCGGTTCAATGATACCGGCTTTCGTTGTGCTAAATCTGCTCCACCTGATATGAAATTTAAAAACTAATTATGACTGACAAGCCAAAAAGATCCGATGAGCTGACGGATCGAGAGCGGGAGATATTAAAGCCCTATCTTTCTGATGTCGATGCAAATGTGTTTGCGTTGGAAAACCTAAACCCTGAGGTGATCGGGGGTGCTCTAGCCCGTTACAGCCGTGCGCCGACGGGATTCAAAGAAACTGTTGCGCGTGAGTTTTTGAATCCAGATGGAAGCCCCAACGATGTTAAGGGTTCTCAGATGATAGACCGGGTTGTCAACAAGTATGGCGATGATTCCGTCGCCGAGTTGGCGGTTGCTCCTCTTTGCATAGAAGAAATTTCCAATCTGATGACCAAGGTAATAGAGGACTGCAGAATAGGTGGCTCACCCATCGAAGAATCAACTCGTTACGTTCTCTACGATGTTAAAAAGGACGGGCGTTGGCGTTATGTGTGCCCAGATAATATTAAGGAGTCTGGACTAGGTAAGGCTTTTGTGGAAAATATGGATTTTCTTTTTGAGACGTATGCTGCAATGGTGGCTCCAATGCAGGGTTTGTTCAGAAAGCGTCTGACTGAGGATGCTTTTAAGATTGAAGTGGAGAGGGATGGCAAGATTCAAAAGGCAGGACGTAAATCTCTTGAAGGCGAGAACGAGATCAAGGCTCATCGAATTGCTTACAACTTCACCATGCGAAGTGCAGCGTGTGATGTGATCCGTTGTATTCTTCCTGCCTGCACTCAGGCCAATGTCGGACTGGTTGGCAACGGCCGTTTTTACTCCGGCCTTATAACCAAACTACTGTCCCAGGATTTAGATGAAGCTCATAAGCTTGCAGAGTCGATTCGAAAAGCCCTCAATACTCAAATTCCCACCTTCATAAAGCGGGCCAAGCGAAACGATTATTTGGTTGATAATCACCATACGATGAGTAGGTTGTGCCATGATCTTTTTACTTCTGCCCAGATAGAAAGCTCGCCCGAACTTGAGCTGCTAGAGGATAGGCCCGAAGATCAATGGGTCAACCTGCTGTCCAATATGATTTTTCCTTATGTACAGCATTCTTCTAGCCAGATTCGAGGAGTTGTGAAGGCTTTGTCAGAAGAACGTAAAAAACAAATTTTTGAGAGCTACATTGGATCGCGGCAAAGCAAGCGTGACCGACCCGGAAGAGCTTTGGAATATGGCTACCCTATTCAGTTTGATATTCTTGCTGGGTTTGCCGAGTATCGTGATCTGCAGCGCCACCGGATGCTCACTCAACAAAGGCAAGATCTAGGAGTTGATCTAGGATATTCTGTGCCCGAGGAAATTGAGGAAGTCGGTATGGGTTCAAAGGTGGAGGAATGTTTCGAACGCACCGAATCTTTACACCGCGACCTAAAGCGGGCAGGTATGGAGCAGGAAGCTCAATATGCCACTTTGTTCAATCATTTTATTCGATGGAACGTTGGCATGAATCTCAGGGAGATGGGGCATCTTGTTGAATTACGTACTCAGAAAGCCGGTCACCCAAAATATCGGCGTACGGCCCAAATGATGGCGTCTAAATACCTCGCACGTCATCCGGAAATGGAAGCAGTCCTAAAATTTGTTGACTACAACGACTACGATGGTGGCATAACCCGAGCTGATCAAGAGGCCCGTACAGCTCGAAAAAATTTAGCCTCCAACCTCTTCGACGACCAAGACGACTAAGCCACCTGGAGACGGGCTGTTTACATTAGAGTTTTTGTTGATCAGGGGCGTTGAGCCTGTATTATCTTTTCCTTCAAATTCATTCTAGTCATCTATTCCAGACTATTTTGTATTAATATTTTTAATCCCTCCTTTTTTATATTTGGGTAACTTTCATGAGATTTTTAGATAAATCAGTAATTTTATGTTAGTCTTATGCGCTTAATTATTCCCCCAAAACCATTCTTGAATGAGAGATAAAAGCGATGAAGATTGGTATTCCAAAAGAAGTGCATACTGGCGAAAAACGGGTTGCGACTACCCCGGAAGTCGCAAAACAGCTTATCAAACTGGGCTTTGACGTCGCGATTGAGGCAGGTGCAGGTTCAGCGGCTAATTTTTCAGATGCTTCTTATGTAGAAGCCGGCGTGACAGTTGTTAAAAATACGAAAGAGATCTGGACTGAAAGTGACATCATTTTAAAGGTTCGTGGCCCTGAACTTAATCCAGACTTGAACACCGAAGAAGTGGACCTGCTGAAAGAGAATCAGATTTTCATCTCGTTTCTCTGGCCAGCACAAAACCCCGATTTACTCAAAAAATTAGCAGATAAAAAAGTCACGGCTATGGCAATGGATATGGTTCCACGCATATCGCGTGCCCAAAAAATGGATGCACTTAGCTCCATGGCGAATATTGCCGGATACCGTGCAGTGGTCGAGGCGGCTCAGCATTTTGGTCGGTTCTTCACCGGGCAAATCACGGCTGCGGGAAAAGTACCTCCTGCTAAAGTCATGATTATTGGTGCAGGTGTTGCGGGTTTAGCCGCCATTGGTGCTGCAAAAAGTATGGGAGCTATAGTCCGAGCTTTCGATACTCGTCCAGAAGTGAAAGAACAGATTGAGAGTATGGATGCGGAGTTCCTCGAACTCGACTTTGAAGAAGAAGGTTCCGGGACAGGGGGTTACGCAAAAGTGATGAGTAAAGAGTTCATCGCAGCTGAAATGGCTCTCTTCGCAGAGCAGGCAAGAGACGTGGATATCATCATTACCACAGCGTTGATCCCTGGAAAACCGGCACCAGAATTGATTTTAGAAGAACATGTTGTCGCTTTGAAGGATGGTAGCGTGATTGTTGATCTTGCTGCTGAACAAGGCGGTAACTGCAAGCTTTCCGAGGCGGGAAAAGTGGTCAAGAAGCATGGGGTCTCCATTATTGGTTATACAGACCTGCCAAGCCGTATGGCTGCGCAGGCCAGCCAGTTATATGGTACGAATCTGCGCCACTTACTTACAGATATGACCAAGGAAAAAGACGGCAACGCCAAAGTCGATTTTGAAGACGAGGTTGTTCGAGGAGCCACGGCAGTTAGGGAAGGCGAGATTACTTTTCCACCACCGGCACCAAAACTTTCAGCTGCACCGGCAAAACCTGCGGAAGACGCAAAACCCATAGAAAAAGTGGAAGAAAAGCCTTCATCAATGGGTCCTCTTGTCACTTTCGGGGTGGGTGCATTAGCTTTGTTTGGATTGGGTGCGGTGGCACCAGCTTCTTTCATGGCTCACTTCACCGTTTTTGTTTTGGCTTGTTTTGTTGGTTATATGGTTATCTGGAATGTGTCGGCGGCTTTGCATACACCCCTCATGAGCGTTACCAACGCCATCAGTAGTATCATTATCATTGGTGCATTATTACAAATCAGTTCGGCAGATATGACAATCACATGGGTTGCTGGATTTGCGGTGCTGATTACAGCTATTAATATAACAGGTGGGTTTGCGGTGACACGTCGCATGCTCGAAATGTTTCGTAGATAGGAGGCGTAAAGATGAGTGAAGGTATAGTAACCGCCTCTTATGTTGGGGCAACCATTTTATTTATTTTGGCGTTGGGTGGATTGAGTAATCAGGAAACCGCGAGGCGCGGCAACCTATTCGGAATGATCGGGATGAGTGTGGCTTTGATAGCTACCATGTCTGCTGTAACTGCTAATTGGGAAATTCTTATTGTTGCTTTGTTAATAGGAGCAAGCATCGGTCTTATTTTGGCTAAGAGGGTGCAGATGACAGAGATGCCCGAGTTGGTAGCAATGTTGCACAGTCTTGTTGGGTTGGCAGCTGTTCTGGTCGGATTCGCTAATTTCATGGACCCAGAACGCTTGCAACATTACACTGGCATTGAACTGACCATTCACGATGTAGAGACATATTTGGGAATCCTTATTGGTGCTATAACTCTTTCAGGTTCCATCATTGCGTTTGGAAAACTGAGCGGTAAGATTGGCGGAAACCCAATGTTATTACCGGCCCGACACTGGCTTAACCTTGGACTGTTACTGGCATCAGTTTGGTACTGTTTAGAGTTCGTCAATCAATCTGCCGCAGGCGGTGGACTCACACCTTTGTTGATCATGACGGGAATTGCTTTGCTGTTTGGGGTTCATATGGTCATGGCTATCGGCGGTGCAGATATGCCGGTTGTGGTTTCCATGCTCAATAGTTATTCCGGTTGGGCGGCATCTGCTACAGGGTTTATGCTTAGTAACGATTTGCTGATCGTTACGGGTGCGCTAGTCGGAAGTAGTGGTGCAATTCTTAGTTACATAATGTGTCGTGCCATGAACCGAAAATTTATTGCGGTAATTGCTGGTGGGTTTGGCACAACGAGTGGTAGCGGTAGTTCCGCCTCAGTAGAAGAACAAGGTGAGGTTATTGCTTTGCAGGCTCCTGAAGTTGCGGCTTTGTTGTTAGAGTCTAAAGAAATTATGATCATTCCAGGTTACGGAATGGCAGTCGCGCAGGCACAGCATATCGTCAATGAGATCACGAAAACACTCAGAGGTAAAAAAATCAATGTGCGATTTGGTATCCATCCCGTTGCGGGTCGAATGCCTGGGCATATGAATGTTTTGCTTGCCGAAGCAAAGGTGCCTTACGACATTGTTTTTGAGATGGATGAGATCAATGATGACTTTCCGGGTATTGATGTTTCAATCATTATTGGAGCGAACGACATTGTTAATCCTTCGGCGCAAACGGATCCTGACAGTCCGATTGCAGGTATGCCAGTTATGGAATGCTGGAAAGGGAAAACAACTATCGTGCTGAAACGTGGTATGGCTACTGGTTATGCCGGGGTGCAAAATCCATTATTCTTTAAGGAGAATACGCGTATGTTGTTTGGCGATGCTCGGTCGAGCCTTGATGAGGTCTTCAAAAACCTTTAAGGGATGAGAAAGTTATAAGAATAAGATTGTAAGCATAGTCAAAAGAAATGCTTATTGAAGTTAAAATATTCTCCTGGACGATTTTTGTCCGGGAGAATTTTTATATTATATATTTCCCCCACCGATTTATTAGAGATTAATAAATCACCCTCCCAGTCCAGCCTATTCCATGAAGATTTTTAATTGATATAACCTTCCCACTTTTTCTAATAGTTAAGGTTTTTTTAAGTCGCTCGCGTAACAACAATCAGTCAGTTAGACTAAAAGGGAGAGGAAACAAAAAGTTTTGCTCTATCACTTGGAGGTAGAAGGTTAGTTTCAGGAGAGGTAAGATATGTAACTATAGTTTTTTAATTATAGTACAAACTATTTCATAAAATCTTTACCTACGCTAGTATGCCAAGATCATACGGAAAAAATGAAATTTACATGGGAATGGTTCTGATGGGTGCCACAGGTCTAGCTATGGGCTGGGTGATTCATAGCCTGCTCTTGATGATTATCGCCGGGACATTAGGATTGGTGATTGGTGGGTTTATCGGCTGGATTGGTGGGCGGCGATATATGCTCATCATATGCCTAGGGGTTTTAATAGGTGCATTCTTTGGGTATCGTAGTGGTGATAAGGATATTCTCATCATCGCTGCAGGAAGTGGAGGTGCTATAGCCGGATTCATGAGTGCTCAAATAGAACAGTTTTTTTCCATTGGGCGTCGAACTGACTAACACGGATCATTGTTAGATAACAGCAGTGAGTTCAGCTGAGAGAATATTTTCACAAGAAATAGCTGCGTGCAATGATAAAAGTTAATATTTTTCTTGAAGCACAGTAAAACTCGTTATGAATATAAGTGGGCGACAAAATCTCCGTAACCATTATAGGGAAGGGTGGCATGGATGTCTCCACTACCAATCATTTTTTCGCGCGTCTGTGGCCAGCGAGGGTGTGGGATTGCTGGGTTAACGTTAGCCGTAAAATCATATTCCAGCCCCTGAAGTGTGTTCCAGAAAGTTGAAGGGCGGTAATTGACCAGCTCGATCTTTACGATGGATTTTATGTTTTTAAATCCGTATTTCCACGGTACAACCAGACGGATCGGCGCGCCGTGTTGTTTTGGAGCTGGGTGCCCGTAAATGCCAGTGGCTAAAAATGCCAGTTCGTTCATGGCTTCTTTAATAGTCAACCCTTCTACATAAGGCCATGGTTCCCAGAACGCGAGCTGACCATGGGCAGTGAATGGCTCATAAAAAGTTTCAAATCTTACATGAGTGGCTTCCAATTTTGGCTCGACTCGTTTGAGAAGCGCGCTAAGGGCGAAACCGGTCCAGGGCACTGCCATGGCCCAGGCTTCGACGCAACGAAGCCTTAATACTCGTTCCTCAATGGGCATACTTTTTAATAAGTCATCGATGTCGAAGGTCATGGGTTTGTTAACCAACCCGCTAACCTGAACTGCCCAGGGACGTTGATTTAGCTTATGCGCATAATGGGCCGGATCGATTTTTTCAGCTCCAAACTCGTAAAAGTTGTTGTAGGTAGAAGCAATTTTTTCGGCAGTCATGGGTCGATCCAACTCATAAGTCAGGTTTCTTTTTGCAGGATAAATAGATTTTTCTAGCTCAGTCCATTTTACTTCGGGTAGAACATTTGGAGCGGAAGAAGGGCCACAACCATAAAGCACACCCATGGTGGCCAAGGTGGTAAGGGCAGTGCCTTTGAGGAATTCGCGCCTTTGCATATAAGCCGACTCTGGCGTTGCCAGGTTATCTGAGATGGCCCATTTCTTTTTTATATGGACTTGATGAGGCATGGTTAGGCCTTTTTCTCGAGCCAGTTATCTATACTTGAAAGATATGCAGGAAGGCCTTGCTCAATAGGCAGGGCGATAATTTCTGGAACTTCATAGCTGTGATTTTTTTTAACCCATCTTTCGACAGCTTCGTAATGGTCTGTCCGAGTTTTAACGATTAAAAGAAACTCTTCGTCAACATGAACCCTATCTTTCCAATAATAAGTAGACTGCATTTTTGGGATAGAACTGACACAAAAAGCCAGTTTGTCTTCGACCAGCCCTTGGCTTACTTTTTCTGCTTCCTCTTTTGATCCGGCTGAGATGAATATTACGCAATGCTTACTCATAGCAAGACTCCGTTAAATCACAAATTTTAATAGATAAAAACCTAAAATAAGCAGAATGAAAAATATAATACTGAAAAGATTGAAATATTTTTCAATGAATACCTTGATGGGAGGGCCGAATTTGTAAATTATAAACCCAACTAGAAAGAAACGTGCTGAACGACTGATTGCTGATGCCAGAACAAACGTGGGAAAATCTATTTTAAATGTCCCTGCTGCCAAAGTAAAAATCTTATAAGGCAAGGGTGTGAAGCCTGCTGCTGCAACGGCCCATCCTTGATGTTCATCATAAAGATCCCCTATTTTCTCAAATTTGTCTTGAAAATGATAAAACTCGACGATGCTATGGCCGACCAGATCCATAAACTGATAGCCTATAAAATAGCCAAACATTCCTCCAATAACAGATGCCACCGAGCAGACGAAAGAAAACCTAAGCCACAGTGCAGGTATTGCAACGGTCATTGCGATCAATAATATATCGGGTGGAATTGGGAAAAATGATGATTCGAGGAATGCAATACAAAATAATGCCGGTAGTGCATAGCGAGTTGTGGCCCAATGGAGGACCCAGTCGTACATATGTCGAATAATTTTCATGGATATGATTGTAGGTGAAGTCGAACTGGGTTTATAAAAGATTGAAAGGGTCTACGTCGACAGAAAGCTTAATTTTCCCACGGGAGGCAGATTTCAGCTCGTTAAGTTCTTGACAGTTTAACAGAGTATTTTGCAGAGCCTGCATGCTCTTGCCGCGTAATATTAAATGCCAACGGAATTTGCTTTGAATCTGATACACGGCTGCTTTAGATGGACCTAATATTTCAACTCCTGCGGAAGACCGTCGAGTGAGCGCTCTCCCTAGTTTTTCTATAGTATTCTGTCCCTGCACTTCATTCTCACTGACAATTTCTATTGCAATAAGCCGGGTAAACGGGGGGTAGTTGAGCAACTGTCTCAACTTTAATTCCTTCTCATGGAAAGCATTTACATCGTGTTCTCTGACAAACTCGAACATATAGTGGTCAGGGTTATTGGTTTGGATAATTACTTTTCCAGGCACTTGCCCTCGTCCGGCTCGGCCCGCAACCTGAGTTAATAACTGAAACGACCGCTCGCACGATCTAAAATCTGGTATATTTAGAGAAAGGTCAGCATGCACAACCCCTACAAGAGTGACGTTAGGGAAATCATGCCCTTTAGTGATCATTTGCGTTCCAATGAGAATGTCGATATTACCTGCGCTCATATTTCGATGCATATTGGCGAAAGAGTCACGGCCTCGAGTTGTGTCTCGATCAAGTCTCGTTACTCGGGAATCCGGAAAGAGTTTCCGAATTTCTTCCTCTAGTTTCTGAGTACCAAAACCGCTGAAGCGAATCACTTCCCCATGGCATTCTAAGCAGTGATCCGGCATTGAGGTTCTGAAGTTGCAATAATGGCAAAGTAGACGGTCTTCCAAGCTGTGAAAAGTCAGCGTGACACTACAATTTTTGCACTCTAATACGTAACCGCAATCAGAGCAAAAAACGAACCGGGCTGTTCCTCGTCGATTGAGAAATAGAAAAATTTGTTCCTTACGGGAAAGCCTGTCTCGAATTGCGCTACGCAGGGCTCCAGAAAGCATTGCGAAATTTTTAAACTCTTTGTGCTCGCGTTTCATATCTACCAGGCTTACTAGAGGCAGCATTCGCTCCCCGACCCGACTGTTGAGTGATAGGTATTGATATTTACCCAGTCTAGTGTTTTGTGTTGACTCTAGCGAAGGAGTTGCCGAACCCATGACAACGACAGCATTTAGCGATCGAGCCCGCATAACTGCTGTATCACGGGCATGGTAACGGGGATTGGATTCCTGTTTATAAGAGCCGTCATGTTCTTCATCGATCACCAAAATACCCAAGTTTTTGAAAGGGGCGAACACGGCCGAACGAGCTCCAACTGCAATCGACACCTTCTCGTCGCGGATCTTCTTCCACTCTAGATAGCGTTCGGTTTGTGATAAGCCACTATGCAGAATAGCTACCCGATCACCAAACCGCTGGCGAAACCGTTCTACGGTTTGTGGTGTCAGGGAGATTTCGGGGACCATCATTATGGCGGTTTTCCCCATTTCAAGAACGCGTTGGATGCAGCGGATGTATACTTCAGTCTTGCCGCTTCCCGTTACCCCGTGAAGAAGAAAAGATTCAAACTGCTCGGCTTCGATCGCCGTATTGAGTTTTTTGAATACAGCTTTTTGTTCCGGTGTGAATGTCAGAGAAGCACCAAAGGGTTTGGTCATTGTGCCTTCAGGGACTAAAGTTTCACGCTCTTTTTTCTCGGTAAAAACCTCAACTAGGTTTTTATCCTTGAGACAACGCAAAGCGGCCTGACTTTTTGAAATTTGGGTTTGTAGTTCCGGCAGACTAATTTCTTTTTTCTTTATTAGGTCGAATACTAGTTTCTGTTTCGGGCTACGTTTAAGCAAGCGTACAATTTCATTTTCATCCGGTATTACAGGAGCAAGGCGAACATATTTAACTAACTGATGACTTATATTCTGGCCTTTTTCATCGAGCCCTGCCGGCAGCGAGCATTTGATTGCTTCGCCCCAGGAAGACTGATAATAGTCTGCCATCCACTTGGTGAGAGTCAGTATTTCTTTGCCTACAATAGGTTCGGTATCAGGCAGCTCGACGATGTTCTTGAGAGTAATATCCTTGTTCCATTTGTCTATAAGGTTTACCACATAGCCGGTAATGTGTCTTCGGCCAAAAGGAACGAGGACCCGCATGCCAACCAGAACTTTTCCCAGAAGATTTGGAGGGATGTTATAGGTGAATGCCTCCTTGAGAGGAAGGTTAAACACCACTTCGGCAAAAGACTTCTCTTTGCCGGATGATTTTACATCAAAGGATTCAATTTGGGTCTGTGTACTCATCAAGGGCAGGACTTTAAAAAATATCTTAATTGTATCATCCACTTGGTATAGGGCCAACGAGTTCTTGACTCTATAGATATTTTGCTCTAATCTCAATCTTTTCAAAGTAAAGTAATGGCGTTGATTCTAGCTATGCTGTATATAAAAACAGTTTATTGATTTTCAGGAAGAGGTGAAGTTATGAAAGCAGGAGATAAGATTAAAATTGATTTTGCCGGGAAGAAAAA
>Ga0315321_10004249_pt1 | contig 11029 bp, 11 predicted proteins | sample M180m21515metaG_FD_203464 | JGI IMG/M metagenome (GOLD analysis project Ga0315321, IMG submission 203464) | Ammonia-oxidizing marine archaeal communities from Monterey Bay, California, United States - M1 80m 21515 | ecosystem: Environmental > Aquatic > Marine > Intertidal zone | place: USA... | reverse complement strand
GCGACCACAGGGGCGACGGTGGCGTCGGCGAGGGGGGGAGCGGGCTGGGGTGCGGCGGGCGCCTGAACCGGCGCAGTTGGGGCCTGTGGTGGTGCGGGAGCAGCCTGTTGCTGGTCATCTGGGACGGCGGGGTCGATGTGCTGGGGCGTGGCGGGATCTTCCCAGCCGTCGGACGTGATGGACGGGGGCAGCGGCAGCGCGGCCCGCCGGGGAGCGTCGATGTACTGAGTGACCCAGTCGCCTCCGGTGATCTTGGGCTGGATGCCGGACTCCCGGATGGCACGCATCGCGGCAGCTTCGGCGACCACCCGCAGGCCGAGGTAGCGGTAGACCGGCAATACATCCGCTCCCGCTGCGACCGCGTCGCCCACCTTGTCGACAACACCTCGTGCGCCTTTCACGGTGCTTTCGGCGGTCTTCGCCAGGGGGACGAGGTGAGTGGCGGTGCACGCCACCAGCGCGTCGGTGGTGGGCGCGAGGGCGGGGAGATGGGCGCGGGCTTCCTGGACCGCTGCGCTGCCCACGACGGTCGCGAGCTTGCGCGCCTGGGTGTCGGCGTGCTCGGGAAGCATCTCTGACAGGGCATGTTCGCCATCGATGAGCACCTCCACGAACGGAAGTGCGATCTCCGCGGCCGCGAAGTAGGCCAGCAATGCGCGCCCGGCCGGCAGCCATGCGAGCTCGGTGACCGGGTCTTCGCTGCCGGGAAAGCAGAGGTCGAGCAGGTGGCCCAAGGCGATGGCCTTGAGCACTGCATCGCCGGCCTGGTGGTCGCTCCAGCCGGTGGGGGGGACCTTGCCGCCATGGCGACCCATGTAGAGGGCGACCGCCGAGCGGATGCTCGAAAACACTGTGATGATGCCGTCTCCAGCATCGAGTCCGGTGGCCAGCAGCAGCGCGCGGCGGGCGTTTCGCTCCCCCACGAGCTGCTCGGCACGCTGTACGGCTTGCGGATGCGTGTCGCTCGCAATGGACGCCACCACTTCCGCCATCGACACCACGGGCGGCAGGGGGTCGGCGTGCGGGAGCACGCGCAGCAGTCCATTGGTCGCCAGCACAGTGACGTTGCGAGGCCCAAAGCGTGCCAGCCGTGCGTCGATTTCGCTGCCCATGTTCGTGCCTCCGAGCTCAGCCGATGCCGGGTCTGGACCGAAGGCTCTTAGCCCGCCACAGGGGGGCCTGGGCGCGAGGTCGTCGCATTCCAGTACGGGGTTGGCCAGAGACCCGGTTGAGTCGGAGATGATTCGGCTCAGGCTCGGGTGAGGCTGGACCGATGGTGGACAGCCGCGGGAGTCCGCGAGAACATAGTTCGCCCAGTCGACCGGAGTGTTTGATGATGTCCAGCCAGACTGCCTCCCCCTCTACCGTAGACATCGTTTGTGCGACGGGCGAAGCCCCGTTCCTTGCGCGCGGCCGAGTTCGCGACCAGCGCCTCGGCACCTACACCATCGACGTAGATCGCGACGCCTCCCACCTTCCGAAGGGCGCCCGCGTCATCCTCAGCCCGCCTGACGGCCGCTCCGACCGCATCGTCGCTCGGGTGGAGTCCGCGCTTGGCAACGAGCTGATCTGCAGCCAGGAGCAAGTGCGTCAGCGCGAGCGCCGCGAGTTCCCACGCCTGCATGGGGGCCTGCCCGTGCGCTACCGCCGGGTGCCGAAGACCGAGTTCACCGCGACGGTCGCCCGCTGGCTCGGCGGCAGTGAGCATCCCGAGGTGGTGGGTCCCGAGGAGGTCTGGCGTCATCCCGGTCGCTTCATGAACTACAGCGTCACCGGTCTTCGCTTCCGCACCGAAGATGCCGTCAGTCTCCACGAAATCGTGCTGCTGGAGCTGGGCGTGCCCGAGGGTCCCGATCGTTGGCGCTGCACCGCACGATGCGTGCATGCGGGGGGCCAAGAAGCCGATGGAACTCAGGTCATCGCGCTCGAATTCGTGCAGATTCCCTCGGCAGCTCGTGCCGCGCTGACGGACATGTCCCTCGATGCGCAAGCGATGTTGCTGGGCTGAGGCCCCCAGGGTCCCCTGCCTCGCTCCGATGGGCACGGCATTGTTAGACGGGTTCTCGTTGCAGCTCCTCGCCTCTGGGAAGACCCCGGAGGCGGTCTGCGTTGGGAGGGTCCACGTGTCGACACCGTCGCTTCAGAACGTCCAGCCACTGGTAAATCACATCGACGTGCGGGGCCGCACCGTCACCGTCCGCTTTGCCTGTCCGGTCTCCGGCGAATCGGTCGACGCGCGACACAACATCCCCCGGGACAACTCCGCGGGCAGTCGCGTGTCCAACCAGGTCAAGCGCAACTTGATGTGGAGCCTTCAGTCCGCGGTCGCTTCGGCGATTCGCAGCACCATGGGGCACAACATCGCGGGCCGGGTCGCATCCGATGTGGCCCGCTCTGCAATGAGCGGGATGCATCAACAGGCCAGCGGTCAGACGCTGTCCATCAGTGAACAAAACGACGGCATCGTGGCCGCTTTCTTGAGTGTGCAGGCCCGCTTCGTGTGGGACCCCCAGCGCCAGGGCTGGATCAGTGCGAGTGCCGCGCAGGAGGCCATGTCCGAGTTCGAGCAGATGCTGGCAGCCGCACCCATCGCCCATCCCTACGATCGCCACGTGATGGCGAGAATGCTCGTGGAAGTGGCCCGCGGAGACGGTCGTCTCAGCAGCGAAGAGACCACTTGGCTCACCGAGGTGATCACGCCCGATCTGGGGGGGGTGCACGACATCTCCAGCCGTCCCCCACTCACCGCAGCCGAGCTGGGATCGACGTCCGCCGGAGGGGTGCGGGAGTCATTGCTGGTGCTGGCGTGGGCCATGGCGCTGGTCGACGAAGAGATGGCGGCCACCGAGCAAGCCCTGCTCGACCACTTCGCCGCCGGTCTCCGGCTGCCCGCCGCCCGGATGACGGGATGTCGTCGGGCTGCTCAGACCTACGTCCTCGATCAGGCCATGGACCGCATGTTCGCGTGGGGTGGCCACGACGAGTACGCGCGGGCGCAGCTGTACGGGCTCGCGGAGCGAATCGGAATGCCGGTGGCCGAGGCGCAAGAAGCAGAGGCTCGCCATCTCCGTCGACGCGCCCGCTGATTCACTGCGGACTTGTGCGTGGAAGGGCTCGGAGCGCGAGGGCTCTCGTTGATCGGTTGATCGGTTGATCGTCGGCTACTCCGCCTGATCTGCGGGTAGCTGGAGGGGCGGCCGGGTCTGGATCAGCAGCTTGTGCAGCTCGCCTGGATGCTTGTGGACGGCGCGATGACGCGCGTCCAGCACCGTGGCCAGGTCGTCGCGAAGCGCAGCCTGTCGCTCGGCACTCAGGGGACGGGGTGTGCACGAGACGCTCCCCTGATTGGCACGCGGAGGTCGGTCTGGAACGCAGCGGTCGTCGCCCAGGTTGATTTCGGCGAGAGCGGCCTTTCGTAAGGCGGCTTGCTGCGCATCGAAGGTGGCCAGAAGGCCACTCTCTTGGACCCAGTCGTCGGGATCTGCCGCGGCCAGTCTGAGCCGTACACCGTCGATGGTCCAGGTAGAGGCGTCGCCCAAAGGCACCACCAGGACGCCATTGTCGGTGCGCGCGCCAACCCACCAACCAGATGGCCGGGTGGACCTTGATGCAGATGGCCGGGTGGACCTTGATGGGGCGATGACCTGTTCCTGGGCCAGTCCCCACGGACCGGAGGCGGGGTGGGTGCCGGCTTCCCAGCCGAGTCCTCCCAAGACGTCCCCTTTGCCGGTGGGAAACACCGAGACCGCACGCCAGGCCACGCCGGCTTCTTCCATCAACACCATCGAGCCTGTCGTGCACCGCTGCTCGGGCACCGAAGGACTGCACCAGCGAACGGAGATCGTGCCATCTGCTCGTCTCACGTGTCGGCGCAGCCACGTCTCGGGCACCTGCGTCTCGGTGGCCTGAACCAGAGCGACAAAGCGCATGTGATCGGCCTCGTCCGCAAACGACAGTGCGTCGAGCGGCAGCCGGTCTGGGTGACCCGGAGGCAGCGGTGGCGGATGGGGCGCGACCCTCTCCACTGCACCTTCGCCGCATCCGATGAGTGCCAGCAGAGCCCACACCAAGGGCCTCAAGCGGGCAGCTCCGGGAGCACATGCCGGCCGTGGTCGTCGAGCGGCAGCGCCTCGACCCGCCCCACCTGAGATGCCATGAGCTCGCCGTAGAGGTGGGGGAACAGGTCGCCCCCACGGCTCACCTCCCATCGGAGCTGTGCGGCGGGCAGCCGATCCACACGAATTCCCAGGAGCACCAGCCCAGGACGGGCCGTGAAGTGCTTGGCCAGAGTGCCTGCAGCTTGGTCGTGGGTGGACAGGTGGATGAAGCCATCGGCGTGGTCCACCGGGGCGCCTGTCCACGAGCCCTCCTTCTGAATGGTCTGCCACATAGTGTCTTCGACGATCTTCCACACCCAGGCGTGGGCGTCGGGGCGCCGAGTCACTCGTGGCACTCCGAGAAGGTTGCGCTCGTGGCGGCGATGCCGTCTGCGCTGCCACACTGGCCTGCGTCGATCCGACCGATGTAGCACTCGAAGATGTCGGTGCTTTCGCCGCTCTCCTCGAAGTCCACACACCAAGTCTCTGCGTCGATGCCACCCTCGGCGAGGGTGAAGCCACCCTCTTCGTAGCAATCCGAAAGCGCCGAGATGTAGTCGTCGCAGTCGGCGGGAATCGCTTCCGAGTTGCCGGAGTCACCCTTGTCCTTGTTGCAGCCGACCAGCGCAATCGCTGCGACTGCAAAACACCATCGGGTCATCGCTCCTCCAACGGCGCGTCGTGGGCCGTACGGCCGAGGGTATGCCACGCGGTCGGGCTATCGGCAACGTGTCGGGGCCGGAGAAGCGAAAGCGCATCGTGCTTCAGATGGCCCAGGGGCGGGCGGCGTCGACGAGAAGCTGGACGGCCTGGGCGACGATGTGGTCGATGTGGGGAGTCAGGTCGGCGCGTGGAAAGCCACCGATGGTGCGGGCAAGCAGCTCACAGCCCTGGTGGCGGGCGGCGAGACACGCGGTCTCTTCGGACATGGGGCCATAGGCGGTGACGAAGCGGTCTACCCAGTCCTCGGTCTTGCCTGAGGTGAGCTGCTCAAGGGCGATGTGAGCGCACAGGTGCCCGATGTCTTGGGCGCGGTGGCCAGCGGTGGCCATCTCCCAGTCCAGCACGACAAAACCAGGCGGACGATGGGGCCGAAGCTGCACGGATGGGGGCCAGAGGTCGCCCATGACGAAGTCGGGCCCCTCCTCTGCGAATCGCTCACCGGTCGACACCGCTATCTGCCCGGCCAGCGCGGCTCTTGGGTGACCGCGATCCGCCAACCACCCTTGGACCGGCCGATATTGTATCGAGAGCCGGGCTTGCTGGATGTCGTGGTTGACGAAGCCGGGGCCCGACCGGTCGTGGAGTTCTTGGAGCCAGTGGGCCAGCGTGTCGAGCACTGAAGCGTCGCCACCGCTGGTGAGCCACTCTGCGAGGTCGAGCCCCTCACCGATGTCTTCGAGTATGAGGGTATGGTCGTGGACATCGAGCAGCAGGGGGACTGGCTGGCCTTGGAGCTGCCGAAGCGCACTGGCTTCTCGGTCGGCGCGCTCGGGGGACAGCGGGATGTGGGGCGACGACGCGATGTGGGGGGGCGCCCGCTTGACCACCATCGAGCGGCCGTCGGACAGCACCACGCGGTGCACATGGTTGAGCAGTCCGCCATGGAGTCGGGTGGCCGCTGCTGTGGGCCTCTGTAGCCGCTGTTCGACCCAGGCCCGGGCCTCGGTTGGGGTCATGAGGGCGACTCGAAGCGGTAGAGATGGTTGCCGAAGGGCACGGTCGGTGCTTCGCTGAGAAAGCCGATGAGCAAGTCGATGGTGGCATCTTTGGACCGGTCGAGCGACGCCTTGATGGCCGCGGGGCTGGGGGCGCCAGCGCCGCTCTCCTTGTGACCGGTGAGGACCGCTGTGGTGGGGATGCCCAGCTCATTGGCCAACACCACCTCGGGTCCCACGCACATGGAGTTGACCTCCACGCCGAGCTGCCGGAGCACGCGGTTTTCGGTGGCGGTCTTGGTTCGCGGCCCGGGCACATAGGCAAACGTGAGGCGTCGGTCGGGCAGGTCAAAGCGCTCGGCCACCCAGTCGCCCAGCGTGGGGTCGAAGAGGCCCTGGTCGACCACGAGGTGTGCCTGGCCAGGAGTGGGGGTGGGCCACATGGTGCACATAGTGCCGTCGGGCAGCCGATTGTCGGGCATCAGCAGGTCGCCGGCGAGATGAGGGACGAAGCCGGGCACGCTGGGGTCGAGCTGGCCCACGCTGCTGGTGAGGAGCAGCGCCCGCACGCCGAGGTCTGCCAGTGCCTGGGTGTTGGCGCGCCAAGCGATCTGGTGGGGCAGGAGGCGGTGGGGCCGGCCGTGTCGAAATAGCACCACGCCTTGGGTGGGCCGATGGCGATGAAGCTGCACGGGGCCAAAGCGTGTGGCCACGCGGAAGGGGCTCAGGTCGGCCTCGAGTGCGGCAGGCAGAGTCGAGGAAAACGCGCTTCCGAGCACCACCGCGGCGGGTCCAGTCATCCAGGCTCCTGCAGTGTCCGGCGACTAACCTGAGGCGCTGCGGGTGGATGGGAGGCAGCGAAGAGGGAGGCAGCGCAATAGGCCGCGCACTGTGTTTCTGACCCTGCCAGTCCCTGTTTCTCGGCCTGTGCGTGTGGGCGTGGTGGGCCAGGGCTACTGGGGCCGCAAGCTCGCCGCCCGCTATCACATGCTCGATGATGCCCTGTTGATCGGTGTTTGCGACCACGACTCTAGGGCACTGGCGCGTGCGGCTGCTGAGCTGTCCGGGGTGCCGGTGTATGGCGCGCTGGCCGAGCTCCTCCACCAGAAACCTGACCTCGTGGCGGTGGCTACCGAGCCCCGCGCGCACATGGAGGTCGCCCAGGCCGCGTTGCTGGCCGGCTGTGCGGTGTTCGTCGAAAAGCCGCTCGCCACTGCTGTGGCCGATGCGGACGCTCTGGTGGCGCTTGGGGTGAAGGTGGGCCGACCGGTGCTGGGGTCCGCGCTGTGGTCATGGGACCCGGTGGTCGGGGCTCTGGCCCGTGTGGTCGCCGAAGGGAGCCTGGGACGGCTGCTCCGAATCGAAGGCGCCCGCCAGAACCTCGGCTGTCTCAAGCCTGGCCACGACGTGCTCGACGACCTTCTCCCCCACGACCTCCAGATCCTGCGGCGATTGGTCCCCGGCCCTCCCGCGACCGTGCAGACCTGGGGCAGCAGGCTCGCCGCCACATCGGCACTCGATGCCGCCACGGTGCGACTGGCGTGGGCCGACGGCACCGAAGCCGAGCTGCGACTGTCGTGGGTGAGTCCGGAGAAGGTGCGCCGCATGGTCGTTATCGGCGACTCGGGGATGGCCGTCTTCGACCCCCTCGATGTGGCCGCTCCGCTGCGGGTCCACCACAGTCGCCCATCCGACGCCGCGCGCTCCGAGCCGGGCGTGCTTGCCAATGTGTGGGCACCGGCACTTCCGCGCGATGGCGTGGAGCCGCTGGTGGCGCAGTGTTCCGAGACCCTGCGATGCGTCCGAGGAGCGCTCCCCACCGTGCCCTTGGCGCTCCACCGGGAAGTCACCGCCGTGGTCGAAGCTGCCCGCCAGTCTGCGGAGCGTGGGGGCTCCCCCGTCGGAGTCCCTCAGACCTCCGCATGACCGGAGTGTGGAGAGTGACCTCAGCCGCCCTCACCGCAGCGGTGTGCCCGCGCCGCAGGTAGTTTAGGGCTTGCCGACGGTGTAGGCCGACACTGCCAAGCCGAGCTGGGTGCCCTCCGTGAGGGTGACGGTGCGTGCGCCTCCCCGCGGCGGACGGGCGGACACCGTCAGCGGTGGGTCGTCGGTGTTGATGATGATGTAGCGCAGGTGGCCACTGTCGCGGTCTACAGCCAGCTGCACCCGCTCGCTGCGGGCCCAGTCGAAGGGCAGCTCCAGCTCCGCCCAGCTGGCGTCTGCGGCCACGTTCAAGGGGCCGAGACGGGGGGCATCGATGGGGGTCCAGGCGCTGTCGGACAGGCCGCTTCGCAGCTCGGAGTACAAGTCGGCGGCCTGGTCAGCGACGTCGACCAGGGGGATCATGATGTCCCCGTCACCGAAGCTCACGGTGTTTCCGTCGGTGGTCACACGACCCTGGCTCGCTGCTGCGGAGGCGCCTTCGGGCCCCAGCTCCAGCTCGACGGGGATGTTGGCCGGCGAGGTGGGGCTCGGCCACTGCACGGTGAGCCGGATCACTTGGTTGCCGCCCAGGTCGGTGCGAAACCGGTCGAATTCAGGGGGTGCCTGGCTGCTGCAGCCTCCCGAGCACGCCGTGAGCAGGGGCACAATAGCTAGGAGTCTCATCGCTGGCGCTTCCATTCCCACAGCAACGCGAGCGACCACAGCTGCAGGCCGTTGTTCTGTCGGCCCTCGCGGTGGGTGCGCGCGAGGTCGCGGATGTAGGTGGGTACGAACAGGCCGTCGGGGTCTTCGCAGAGGCCCTCCACCACGTCGCTGAGGTAGTCGCTGCCGCTGTTGCGGAGCCAGTGGTCGAGCGGGTTGGGCAGCGAGCGCTTGGGGCGGTCGACCAGCTGCTTCGGCAGGACTCTTCGCAGGGCCGCCCGCAGAGGTGCCTTGGTCTCGAAGCCGCCTGTGCGCAGTGGACGCACCTTGGCATGTCCCGGCAGTCGGGCAGCTGCGATTCGCAATGCGTCGTCGAGCATGGGGTACCGGACCTCCATGCCAAGCGCGCTCGCCATCCGGTCGCTGCGAGCGAGGCCATCTTCGGGCAGCCAGCCCCTCTGCCAAGCGGCCAGCACTGCGTTGAGGGGGTCGGCGATGACATCTTGGTAGCCGGGCTCCAGCACGGTGCGTCGGATGCCCGGACGCACCAGTCCGGGGTCTCGCAGGAGCGCGGTGCGTTCGGTGCTGTTGAACACCCTGGAGCCGCCCACGTTGCGGTCTCGGCCGAAGTGGTCTCCGGTGGCCGCGAGGTTGTGCATGCCCGACTTCTTTGCGGCCCGGCGCACCAGGCCCCGCATCGGACCGGGGAGTCTTCCGACGGCTTGTGAGCGGCGCACCAGCACCGCCAGCCGAGCCATTCCGCGCCCCCCCAGCACCTCGTCGCCGCCATCGCCCGACAGCACCACCCGGGCATCCGGCTTGATGAGTCGGAACAGCAGCAGCTGGAGCACGCCGGCAGCGGTGGGGAGGGGTTGCCCCATTGCGTGGGTGGCGTCGGGAATGGCGTCTACGAGGTCTCTGTCGTTGATTCTAAGGATGTGGTGCTCGGCGTCGAGCACCGTCGCCACGCGGGCGGCCAGGCTCGACTCGTCGACCCGCTCTCCTGACAAGGCGACCGTGTAGCAGGGGAGGTTCTCGCCGAGCTCGCGGGCGTGGCGCAGAATGGACGAGGAGTCGAGGCCCCCCGACAGCAGCAGAGCCCGTGGAAGGTCGCCTTGGAGGCGCTTCTGGACTGAGCGGCGCAAGAGCCCGTCGATCTGGCGCTCCGTCTCCACGGCATCGGGCACCGGCTCGCCGGGCTGGGCCCACTCGGTGCGAGTCCAGCGCTCGGTGCGCACGCCGCGCCCATCGAAGCGGAGCAAGTGGCCGGGCGGAAGCGCGTGTACATCGCGCAGGAGTGTGCGTGGCGCGTGGACGTAGCGAAAGCTGAGGTACTCGGCGAGGTGGTTGTAGGCGAGCTCGCGGCTGACCCATGGCAGGCCGAGCAGGGGCCCAATCTCGGATGAAAAGGCGAGCTTGGTGCCGTGCTGGGCGTAGAATAGGGGGCGCCGGCCCAGTACGTCCCGGGCCAGCACCAGCGACTCCTGGTGGCGGTCCCACACGGCCAGAGCGAATGGACCATCGATGTCCCGAATGCTCGCTGTGCCGGAGTCCTTCCAGCGCCGCGCGATGACCTCGACGCCGCCGTTGTAGGGTCGACCGTCGATGAGCGCGACGTGGTCATCGGTGACGTGAGGCTCTTTGGGATCCTTGTGGCTGCCCCGGGTACGGCGGTGCGCGAAGACGGCGCGGTCCTCGGCATGGCGGCCCTTGTCGTCGGGTCCGCGATGGCCAAGTCCATGTCCCAGCTGCTGGGCCTGGTCGCGAGGAGGTGGGGCCCCTTCCAGGTGAATGATGCCGGCGATGGCGCCCAATGGTCCTCCGCCGCGTGCACACGGCGCGCTGAAGGTAGCCGACCCGGAAGATGTCTGCAGCGGTCCTCCAGAGTCTTCAGCGGTCCCCCAGAGTCTTCAGCGGTCCCCTGGAATGAGCGTGGGGGCTCTGCGGTCGCGGGGAGGTTCTACTGCCGGCTGGCCAAGGCGATGTTGCCGAGTCCGGCGGTGTTCAGCCGACTGATGACGTCCATGATGACCTCGTAGGAGGCTGCGCGGTCCCCCCGAAGCACGATGCGGGTCATGGGCTCGGCTGTGGCGATCTGCGCGAAGCGGTTGTCGAGATCGACAATGGCCACCTTCTTGTCGTTGACGAAGACCTCGCGCTCTGGAGTGACTGTGACCACCACGTCTTCGGCATCCACCTCGGAGTCGCCCTGGCCGTCGGGGGTCATGATCTGCATCGCGCGCTCGGAGAGCTGGCCCTTTTCGTAGGCCGCCTCCTTTTCCTCTTCGACCACAGCGGAAGACACCACCATCATGATGATGAGAAGCACCATGAACACGTCGGTGAGTGGTGTGATGTTGATCTCTGCGAAGATGGCGTCTTCTTCTTCTTCGTCCCCGCCACCGCTGCTTGGGGCTGCTTGCATGTCAGCCTCCGTGCTGGCTGTGAAAGTCGATGAGCTCACCCAGCTCGTCGACCGCACCGCTGATGTCGCGGGTGAGACTACCGCCGAAGGCCTGCACTGTGTTGAAGAGGAACACGCCCTCCAGCGCGACGCCGATGCCGACTGCCGTGGCGATGAGCGCCTGGGAGATGCCCACCGAGACCACCGCAAAGCCGCCCTGTCCGGTCTCGCCGATGGCGAAGAAGCTCTCCATGACGCCAACGACGGTGCCGAACAGGCCCACA
>Ga0315321_10004247_pt1 | contig 11033 bp, 13 predicted proteins | sample M180m21515metaG_FD_203464 | JGI IMG/M metagenome (GOLD analysis project Ga0315321, IMG submission 203464) | Ammonia-oxidizing marine archaeal communities from Monterey Bay, California, United States - M1 80m 21515 | ecosystem: Environmental > Aquatic > Marine > Intertidal zone | place: USA... | reverse complement strand
TTTATTTAGATAATGAAGATTTTGTCATAATTAATCAAAATGGCTTGAGCATTTCAAAATTTGATGGTAGTAAAGCAGAATATCAAATTACTAAAGTTTCAAAAGAGTTTGCTGATGTCTATAAAGGAGATTATGCACACTTTACACTAAAAGAAATATCAGAACAATCTTCAACAATAGTCAAAGCAGGAAATGATGAGAGAATCGAAGATGTCGTGAATTTGATTTCAAAGGCAAAAAATCTATACATTACTGGTAGTGGAACAAGCTATAATGCTGCAAGGATTACAAAATATTTGTTTTCCAAATATGCAAAATTAAAGATAGAGCCAATAATTTCTAGCGAATTGCCATTTTCACCAGATAGTATTGAAGAAAATTCTACGTTGATAGCAATTTCACAAAGTGGAGAAAGTGCAGATGTATTAGAAGCCGTAAAAATTGCAAAAGAATCCAATTCTAAAATATTATCAATTGTTAATCATCTAAATTCATCTTTATCACAAGAATCAGATGCAGTAATTAATCTTAATTGTGGACCTGAGATAGGTGTTGCGGCAACCAAGAGTTTTACATCACAACTTGCCATATTATACAAAATTACAAACAAAATATGTAATCAATGTATGAATTTAGATTGGGAAAAAATTTCTGATGGAATTTCAAAGGTTTTAGATAATGATTCTAAAATAAAAGAATTAGCTAAAGATCTGAAAGAAGTATCTGACATCTACATATTGGGACGTGGAATTCATTTTCCAATTGCAAAAGAGGCAGCTCTAAAATTAAAAGAATTAACCTACATTCACGCAGAAGGAATTCCAGGTGGAGAGTTAAAGCATGGACCACTTGCGTTAATGGATTCAAATGTATATGTAATCATAATCAATCCTGAAGATTCAACATATCAAGATACGTTAAACAGTGCAAATGAGATTAAGGCTAGAGGTGCAAAGATTATTGGAATCTCAAATAAGAAAAATTCAGCATATGACTATTGGATAGAGATTCCAGAGATGGAAGAAGTATCATATCCATTAATTGAGATAATTCCGATACAATTACTTGCATATTATGCAGCTTTAGAAAAAGATACAGATCCAGATTACCCAAGAAATTTAGCAAAATCAGTTACTGTCAAGTAGAAATTCTCTTGTATTCTTGTTCAAACAGAGAAAATAATTGTTCGATAGAATTTTCTGTTTTTAGTAAAGATGCTATTATAGCACCACCAGCTCCTGCACCTTCTTTTACAAAACCATCCGCATAAGAACGAAATCCAAAATGTTGAGAGTTATGTAAACATGGATCACATGAAAGAACCGCAATATTATCAATTTGATATAAAGTTTCAAGAAATTTTGCTTGAGAATCATCAACAATATATGATGTACATCCAATTGCAGAATTTTTTGCATTGTAACCAATATGTTTTGCAAGTTGCAGTACAGCAAGCATTTGTGTTCCACCTGCTAAAATAACATGACATTTTTCTGATGCAGATGACAACATGCCTGCACAAACTGGCATCATAGGATCGCCAAAATTAGAAATTATTTCTAATGGATCATCAGATTTTTTGCGTTTTAGTGCATCTAGAACAATTTTATTTTTTAGATCTAAAGGATTGTTTTGCATGCTAGAACTAACATTACATTTCAACCCAAACGCTCTCAAAACTGTAAGTGCAGTAGTAGTGCCACCAGGAATACACTCACCAATGACAAGACAATCAGTATTTTGTGACATAATTCTACCTAAATTTTTTCCATATTCAATTGCAGATTTTACTTGTTGAATTGACATTGCTGGAGATTCAGAAATGTTTTTTCCTGGAAGTATATCAGCGTCAAAATAACATAGAGATGGAGCAACTTTACTTCCGGCATTTACAATAAAATGTGGAATTTTTGCAGCATTTAATGAAACACGAGTCAATAATGCAGGCGTAGGTTTTCCATCAGGAGATATAGGAATTCCAGGTATGCAAATGCATTTTCCATATTCAATATATTCAGAATCTGCAGGTGCAGTAAATTTCAGAAATTCCTTATCAGCCCCAGCAATAGTAATTCCAGGAATTTCACAGGTTTCACTATATGATGCAACTAGACCAAAAGTAAATCGTTTTTTTGAAAGAACTTGAATAATTTTTTTTGCATTGTCCACATCTCCGTGGCATGTAATTGACACATTATCCACCCATTCTATCTACAAAAGAATCTTCATTCATCTTTTGCATTACAGGATTTGTAGTTTTTTCATTTCCAATAGTAGATGTTGTAGTCATACCATAATCATGACCAGGATACAATACAAGATTATCATCCAAACTGTGCAGTACGTCAAATAAGCTGTGATAAAGTTCATTTGCGCTACCTCCAGGAAGATCAATTCTTCCACAATTTCCAACAAAGAGAGTATCACCTGAGAAAATTTTTCCGTCACCTACAAGACAAATACTATCTTTAGAATGACCAGGCGTATGATACACAATAAGTTCTGAGCATCCAAATTTGATTGAATCACCATTTTTCACAGTCATGTCATTTTGTAAAGTTGATGCGTCATGTTGTACAATCCTTACAGATAATTTCTTTGCCAATTCTTCATTTCCTCTTGTATGATCATCATGCCAATGGGTATTGACAATATATTTTGGATTAAGATTTTGTTCATCAATTATAGCAATTAATTTTTCTAAATCCCATGATGGATCAATTACAATCGATTCATGTGTTGACTCATCTTCAACAATATAAGAAAAATTTTGCATAGGTCCTACTGGAATTTGATGGACTATCACAAAACATCAATCTCTGCTTCAGGCGGAATTCCTATTTTTTCAGCAAATAGTTCACCGGTCAAATCTTTTCTTTTTGGGATTCCTTGTTTCATTTTATGAAAAGTTACAGTCATATCACATTTGGTGGAAAGTGAGGCAGTTTCACCTGTCTGAGGATCCATTCCAGATGGAACATCAACTGCAAATTTGTAACAATTAGTTTGATTAATGAAATTAATTGCAGATGCATAAGGCTCTCTTATATCACCTGTAATTCCAGTACCCAAAATTCCATCAATAATAATATCTGGTTTAAAATCAAAATTAGTAGAATTACCTGTAACTAGTTTAACAGAAGGCATTTTTTCAAGTAATGACCAATTCCAACTACTTTCTTCAGTTTTAATTTTGTCAGGAGTTCCAAGTAGAACAACAGTTACGTTTGCATTATGACCTGCAAGATGTCTAGCCATAACTTGACCATCTCCACCATTATTTCCCATTCCAACAAAAATTAAAATATTTTTTGAATCAACATTTCCTATTTTTTCAATTAATCTTCTTACTGCAACAGCTCCTGCATTTTCCATCATGAATTTTTTTAAAAATCCCATATCATGACCTTTATTTTCAATTTGATACATTTGATCTACAGTTATTTCCACAGAACATCTCAGATATGGTTTCAATAAAGAGGTTTTGCAAACGCCTTTAACTAAGAATAATAATTTCTGATTCTATGGGATTAAAAAATGTAAAAATTTCACTTCCACAAATTTCTAAAGAATTAGAAAAAATAAACTCATCTAGAGAGTTTTTAATAAAAAATAATCGTGAAGTGATAATAAATTGTAGTCAAGCAATAATTGCAATTCATAAAAATGACTTAGGTTCAGCAAAACTAAAAATTAAAAAAGCAAAATTACTTCTTGCTAAATTAAAACAAAAAGCAACGGGAGATCTTAGTAGATATATCCTAACACCAGAACAGGAATTGGTTGAAGCAGTTGCATTATTATCAATTATTGAAGGTAAACAAATTCCATCATACAAATCGATCAAGGTATCAGGTGATTCATACATACTCGGTTTGCTTGATTGTATTGGGGAATTGAAGAGACAAGTGATTGATCAAATTAGAATAGGTAATTCAAAAAAGGCTGAAAACTATTTCGGGATAATGGAGAATTTGTATTTGATTCTTTATCCATTTGCTACATATGATAAAATTGTAAAAGAGTCTAGAAGAAAATTGGATGTAAATAGAATATTGGTTGAAGATACAAGGCTGGTTCTAACTGAAGAGATCAGAAGACAGGAATTTATTAAAAATATACAAAATAACTCTAAGAAATAATCAATGCGGGTAGTGGGATTCGAACCCACGAACTCCTAAGAGACTAACCCCTCAAGCTAGCGCCTTTGACCAGGCTGGGCGATACCCGCATAGAAAAATCCTTGTAGGGTTTTTATAATCCTTGATTGATTTTTTCAAGTGTGTTAGTACCTGTAAGATGTTTTACATGCGGAAAATTGGTTGCCGATAAATATTCAGATTATCAGAATAGAATTAAGACAGGAGAAGATCCAAAGAAAGTTCTTGATGATTTAGGTATGGAAAGATATTGCTGTAGACGTATGCTATTAACAACAGTTGAAACAATTCAACAAGTTATTCCATTTTATGAAGCAATGCATAAGAGAAATCAAGAAGTGCAAAGCGAACTAGAATAAATTGTCAAAGATTACCGCAATTTCTGGTAGAGTTCTGTATAATAGTCGAGGTAGTAAAACAATTGAAGTTGATATTATAACTGATGAGAAATTTCTTGGTAGAGTTTGTGCACCATCTGGTGCTAGTGTGGGTAAATTTGAAGCAGTTAGTTTTCCTAGTAACAGTCCAGAAGAAAGTCTTTCAATTTTAAATAAAAATTCAGATAAATTTATTGGAATTGATTCAAGTGATCTAAAACAAATACATGATATAATTCGCACCATAGATGAAACTGATAATTATGCAAAAATTGGTGGCGCATGTGCTTTTGCAATAACAATTGCTGCAACAGAATCAGCAGCAAAAGCAGAAAACAAACAATTATTCCAAATGATTAGTGAAAAAACTAATTTAAAATTTCCATTTCCATTAGGAAATATTCTAGGTGGAGGTGCACATGCAGGACCAGGTACTCCAGATATTCAAGAAATTTTAGTTGCATCAATAGGTGCAAAAACAGTTCGAGAATCAATTGATATGAATCTACAAGTGCATAAAGAATTAAAAAAAATGATTCTAAAAAATGATCCAACTTTTACAAATGGACGTGGAGATGAAGGAGGATGGGCTCCAAAATTCAATAATGAAGAAGCGTTAGACATTTCAGTTAAAGCAATAGAGAATTTAGGATTCACACTGGGTAAAGAAGTTGGTTTAGGAGTTGATTTTGCATCATCAACACAGTGGAATGAAGAAAAGAAAAAATATGTTTATGATCGTGCAGGTTTTGAAAATGATTCAGGTGAACAGATTGAATTTGCATCGAAGATTATAGAAAATTATAAATTGATTTATGCAGAAGATGCCGTACACGAAGAGGCATTTAATGACATGGCAGAGATAACAAAAAAATTTCCTAACTCAATGATCACAGGAGATGACTTAACTGTAACAAATAATAAAATTCTTACAAAAGCAGTTGAGGTAAAATCTTGTAATGCAGCAATTCTAAAGGTAAATCAGGCAGGAAGTCTATATGATGCATTAGAATTTGCCAAGGTTGCGGATGATAATAATATTAAATTAATCACATCACATCGCTCAGGAGAATCTAGCGATTCACATATTTCACATATTGGAATTGGAACTGGTTCAAAGCTACTCAAAGTAGGAATTGTCGGAGGAGAAAGAGTAGAAAAAGTGAATGAATTGATTCGTATTTCAGAGCATGATTTAATACATGGCATGATTGACTTTTAAAAATCGCAATGAGCCAACAAACAGAAATAACTGATCTAAAAAAGAAAGTTTTAGCAACTGGAATTCGTGTTGGAACAGACATGAAGACTAAATCAATGCGTCCATTTATCACATCAGCAAGTCCTGAAGGACTTTACATGATAGATATCGATATAACATTAGCGAAAATCAAAAGTGCTGCAAAATTTGCAACAAGATTTGATATGAAAAAGGTCATCGTATGTTCTGGAAAAGAATATGCAACAACCCCAATTGAAAAATTTACTGAATTAACGGGGGCAATACAAATGCTTAGAAGATTTATGCCAGGAACACTAACAAATCCATCATTACCATACTTCATAGAACCACATCTCATAATAATTTCAGACCCAGAAGTGGATGGACAAGCAATCATTGAGGCAACAAATGCAGGAATTCCAGTTATCGGTATTTCAAATACAAATAACATTACATCAAACCTAGATTTGATAATTCCTGGAAATAATAGAGGACGTAAAGCATTAGCAACAATATACTGGCTATTAGCAAGAGAAATTTTAATTCAGAAAGGTGAACTCAAAGAGGATCAAGACATGAAATATGAAATTGATGACTTTGAGACCAAAATAGAAGAAGAATTATAGAAGTTTTCTTCAAAATAACTATTTGACTTCAATAGCTAAAGCACCTGGAAAAATTATTCTTTTTGGAGAGCATTTTGTTGTTCATGGAAATAGAGCAATTCTGGGTGCCATTGATAAATTTGCAACCGTAACTTCAGAAAAAACAAATACAGATAATATTCTAATCTCATCCTCACTAGGACAATCATCAATACAAAAAGACCAAGAAGTAAATAAAGTTGAAAAAAAGTTTAGGCCATTTTTTTATATTGCAAAACAAGTAATTTTAAAAAATAATTTTGAGAAAGGAATCAGTATAAAAATTGAATCAGATATTCCAATTGGGGCGGGATTAGGTTCATCATCTGCATGTTGTGTTGCAGCTGCAGCATCAATTTTAAATTTATTTGAAGAATCAAATGAAAAAGAGATTCTAGAATTATCTATTCAAGCAGAAAAAACAATATTTCCAAATTCATCTGGAGCAGATTGTACCGTTTCAGTACATGGAGGAATAATTGAGTATCAAAAAGAAGAAGGATTTACAAAGATTAGTATAGAAAATGAATTAAATTTTATGATAATTGATTCAGAACAAGTTCATGCAACAGATAAAGTAGTCGAACAAGTAAAAAAATTCAAAGAAGAAAATAGTAATGTATTTTCAGAATTGTGTTCAGAAGAAGAACGATTGATTACAAAAGCACTTGATAGTATAAAAAATAATGATTTACAAACTATCGGAAAATGTATGGCACAGAATCAAATGTACTTAGAACAGATTGGAGTTTCTAATGACAGATTGTTATCAATAACAAAAGAGATTGAAAAAATAACATTTGGTGCAAAAATTACAGGAGCAGGTGATGGAGGATGTATCATAGCATTAACGGAAAAAGATAATGATCTTTCAGAATATGTAAACACTACAAAATATCAAACTCATCAAGTATCAATACAAAAGATAGGAATGCAGGTTTTTAACACCTAGGATTAATGTAAAAATATGATCTTAATCAAACTTGGAGGCTCTATTATAACAAATAAGCAAAAACCACTTTCACCAAGAAAAAAAACTATCGATAGTATTTTAAAAGAAATAGGAAAAATCAAGGAACCAGTAATAATTGTACACGGAGGAGGCTCATACGGACATTATTGGTCTGTCAAATATGACATGCATACAAAACCTGCAAAAACTAGTCCAAAAGGAGTTGCAATTGTTAAAAATTCAATGGTCGAATTAAATAAAATAATTCTAGATAGTGCGGTAAAAAATAAAATCAATTCGTACTGTTTGCCACCAACAGATTTTATGAATGGAAATAAAGCAATCAAGAATAAAATCCTAACAATAAATGATATTTCAAAATCAGGATTAACACCAATAACATTCGGAGATGCATTATGGTTTGGTCAGAAAAAATCATATATTTTATCAGGAGATGTGATAATGACTACAATTGGAAATATTCTAAAACCAAGACTTTCACTTTTTGTACTTGATGTGGATGGAGTTTATTCAGATTTGAAAACAAAGAAATTGATTTATGATTTTAAAAAAGAGAAACCAGAAATTAAAAATAATAAAATGGATGTAACTGGTGGAATGACTAGAAAAATTACTGAAGCAAATAAGATGGCAAAGGCAGGATTGAAAGTATTTTTTGTAAATGGCAATAAACCAAAGAGAATTACAGATGCAGTTTCAGGAAAGAGATTTGAAGGGACATTATTTAGGAAATAATCATGGATGAATTTGTAATTTTAGTTGATGGAAATGATAATCCTATTGGAAAAGAAGAAAAAGTAAAGTGTCATCTCCCAGATGGTAAACTTCACAGAGCATTTACAGCATTAATTTTCAACAAAGAAGGAAAATTACTTTTAACAAAAAGAAGTGATTCAAAAATGCTTTGGCCTGGAGACTGGGATGGAACTGTTGCCAGTCATCCTAGAGAAGGTGAAACATACGTATCATCTGCAGAACGTAGAATGCCTGAAGAGATTGGAATAACATGTAAAATGAATTACATTAACAAATTCGAATATCATGTTCCATACAAGGATGTAGGTTCAGAAAATGAGGTTTGTGGAACATTGTTAGGAGTTGTGGATGATTTTAAAGAAACATCATTAATCAAAGATGAAATTTCTGCAATAAAATGGATTTCACCTGATGAATTAAAAACAGAACTTGAGAATAATAGAGACATCTACTGTCCATGGATGATTATCGCATTGTACTATCTTAATGATTGTGACCCAGAAACAAAGAATAGATTTTCTCCATTGATTTCAGATTGGACAAAAAGTGAATTAAAGCAAAATTATGAAAAAGCAATTAAACATTACATTCCTGAAAATAATTGGAGATTGGTAAATTGAATCCATCAGAATCAATAAAGAAGAATGCTACATTTGTAAATAAATTTTTGAAAAAAGAATTGAAGGGAAATCCAAAACAATTGTACGATGCTGCAGCACACCTCATAATTCATGGTGGTAAAAGACTAAGACCATATCTAGTCTTGAAAAGTTGTAAAGTGTTAGGTGGAAAACAAGCAGATGCGATAGCTGCTGCTAGTTCTGTAGAAATGATTCATAATTTTACACTGGTACATGATGACATTATGGATAATGATGAAATGAGACATGGCGTTCCAACTACTCATAATAAATTTGATATGCCATTAGCAATTTTGGCTGGAGATGTATTATACTCAAAGGCATACCATACAATTTCATCAAAATCAAAACTTTCTCCGAATTATACTACTCAATTAGTTACTAAACTATCAAAAGCATGCGTAGAAATTTGTGAGGGTCAGGTGGATGATGTAAAACTTGCAGAAAATAAAAGAATTCCAACTGAACAAGAATATATCAAGATGATTGAGAAAAAAACTGCGGTTCTTTTTGAAGTATCATGTGCAATGGGCGCAATTTGTGCAAAGAGAAAAGAAAAAGATGTAAAGAATTTATCAATATTTGGGCGTAATCTGGGAATTGCTTTTCAAATAACAGATGATTTAATTGGAATTATGGGAGATAGTAAAGTAACAAAAAAACCGGTTGGAAATGATATCCGTGAAGGTAAAAAATCACTACCAATTCTTTTAGCAATAAGAAAGGCAAGAGGTAAAGACAAACAGAAAATTATGAAAGTTTTTGGTAAATCAAACGCTGCAAAAAAAGATGTTCAAACTGCAGTGAATATAATTCGTTCTTTAGGAATTGAAGAGGAAGTACGTAAAAAAGCACTGCAATATGCAACAAAAGCAACAAGATCACTTGATAGTTATTCAGGAAGTGACAAAAAGGAAATGGTATGTCTTTTAGATTTTGTAGTAAAACGAAGTCTTTAACATAATTTCTTAAAGTTCTAAATTTTCAACATCAATGATAAATTGTTTTACACATTCACGTGTTTGACTAATGGTATGATCTCCCATTTCTTTTTCACAGATAGGACAAATTGTTTTAGTCATAGAAGCATAAGCAACAGGGTTTTTAGATTCTTTGACAAATTTCCAAAGACATTTTTCAATTTTATCTTTATCATGATCTCGCATATGCTCCTTGCATATTGGACATGGAGTTTTTATCATGCTGCTTTAGGTGAGAAACCAGCTGTTTTAACAATTCCAGTAGACTTGATTATCAAAGAGGCTATCAAAATTCCAATTGCAAGTAGAACAATACACCCAGAAGGTTCTATTCCAAATGGAATTGCTATGATTATACCTATAACAACTGAAAATAGTGAAAAACATGTAGATAGCGTAATGGTTTGTCTAAAAGAACGACCGAAAAGCATAGCAGAGACATTTGGAATGACAAATAATGCAGATACAAGCAATACGCCAACTAATTGCATAGATGTAACAGCAGCCACCCCAGACATTCCAATTAGTAAGTAATTGATCTTTTCAACAGGTATTCCAGATACTTTAGCTTGTTCTTCAGAAAATGTAGCATAAAGTAGTTTCTTGTAGATTATTCTTAGAATAATCAAGATAATTACACATAGAATGAGAATTGTTATTACATTTTCTTGCGTGATTTGCAAAATTGAGCCAAATAGAAATTCTTCCATATCATGGGCGTGTTTCATTTCACGGAAATCATCCATATCGTGTTCATCATGAGATTCTTCATCATGAGATTCTTCATCATGAGATTCTTCATCATGAGATTCTTCAATATTTTCAATACCATTCAATTGTTTTACATCATGTTCATCATCTAATTGATGATCATCAACATCAATTATGCTAAATAGTATAATTCCAACAGCTATTCCACTTGTCAATAGAATTGCAACTGCTGCATCACCAGAGATATCAAATCTTTGACGAAGTTTGGTAAGACCTAATGCACCAAGTATTGATACAATGTAAGCTGCCCATAAAGGATAAACACCAATGAATAAACCAAATGCTACTCCACCAAAAGCAGTATGTGCTAAAGCATCTCCAAATAATGCAAACTTTCTAAGAACTAAAAATAATCCTACAGTACTACAAAATAATGCAATTGCTATACCAGAGATTAGTGCATATTGTACTGATTGGTCAGATAAAAATTCAAAAACCATTTTACATCAATGATGGTGCATATGCATTTGCATAGAAGTTTCAGAATATTTCTTCATCATCTCTTCATC
>Ga0315321_10004244_pt1 | contig 11037 bp, 8 predicted proteins | sample M180m21515metaG_FD_203464 | JGI IMG/M metagenome (GOLD analysis project Ga0315321, IMG submission 203464) | Ammonia-oxidizing marine archaeal communities from Monterey Bay, California, United States - M1 80m 21515 | ecosystem: Environmental > Aquatic > Marine > Intertidal zone | place: USA... | reverse complement strand
GCGGCCAAAACTCGGTTAACAGGGTGAGGTTCGGCGAGGCGATTATTGTCTCGCGCAGACCGGCGATGACCTTGGGTTCGTAGCCTTGCACGTCGATCTTGATGAGGTCCACCGTCTCAATTTTGTTTTCGCGCAATAAGGCATCCAACGGCCGCGCTTTCACCTCCACTTGCGGGCGTTCCTCATCAGAGGCGTAGAGACGGTTGTCACCGCGGTTATCGGTCGAAATGTACAGGGGCAACATGGCGGGCGCATCGGAAGCGGCCACAGGAAAGGCCTCCACATTGCCGGCGGCATTGGCGGCGATTGTTTGCTCGAGATAACCGAAGCTATCGGGATCCGGTTCCACGGCGAGGACGCGTCCATTGGGACCGACTGCGCGTGCGGCGAGGGCGGTGTAGTAGCCGAGATTGGCGCCCACATCGAGAAAGGTCATGCCGTCGCGGCAGGCGGATTGAAAAAAAAGCGTCTCTGCTTTTTCATACACGCCGAAACGCAGCGCACCACTGACGACGGGATCGGTGGGGTTGAGCACCACCGTGGCCCCATGAATTTCAACCTGCTTAGGCAATAGCTGCCGGATCGTCCAGTTCGTCAGCTGCCGAAGCGGCCAGGGACGCAGCAGGTAGCAATAAACAAACTCGGCGAGCATGGTTAGGGGTTCTGCTGGCGAAACCACTCCACAAAGCGTGGGATGCCGTCCTCGATTTTCGTTTGCGGATCATACCCGAGCACCCGGCGGGCTTTGTCGATATTCGCGTAGGTGATCGACACATCGCCGGGCTGCAACGGTTGCCGGTCGATCTGTGCCTCTATGCCGAGGGCGCTTTCGAGCAGCTCAATCAACCGGCTGAGTTTGACGGTCTGTGATTCACCAAGGTTGATCAACTCGTAGCCAAACTCGCGTTCGGTACAGGCGAGAATGCCATCGACCGTGTCCTCCACATAGGTGTAATCGCGCGATGTGCTGCCATCGCCGAACACTGTGATCGGCCGTCCGGACTGCATGAGTTTGGCAAATTTATGAATCGCCAGATCAGGCCTTTGGCGTGGGCCGTACACGGTGAAAAAGCGCAGCATGCACACGTCCATGCCATACACATGATGATACACATGCCCGAGCGCTTCGCAGGCGAGCTTGCTAGCGGCGTAGGGCGAGATGGCGCTGAAGATCGGATCCGTCTCGCTGAACGGCACACTGGAGTTCACGCCATAAACCGAGGAAGAGGACGCGATGGTGATTTTTTGAACACCGTGCTCTCGGGCGGCCTCGAGCAACTGGGTCGTGCCCTCTACATTCACGCGCTGGTACAGGGCCGGTTGCTCCAGACTGGGCCGCACGCCGGCCCGGGCGGCAAGGTGGATGATTTGATCAAACGGCATGCTGCCGAGCACCTCGTCCAGCTCCGCCCGCTGGGTGATATCCGCATGAACGAAGGCGAAGGACTCGGCGCGCGCCTGCAATTCGCGCAAGGTATTTTGCTTGATGGCCGGATCGTAAAAATCGTTCAGGTCATCTAGCGCACAAACCGTGTGCCCGTCCGCGAGCAGGCGTTCACAAACATGCGAACCAATGAACCCCACACCGCCGGTGACCAACACATTCACTGCGCGAGCCTAACGGGCAGTGACGGCAGTGTCGAGGATGGCGATAACGCGTGAATGACTTGTGAATTTCCTCCTCTTGCCGTACGGGCAAGCATCTGGATACTCCCGCGCATGCCCAATAACGAGTTGCTGGAACTGGAAATCCCCCAATTTGAAAAGGTGAAGAGCGGCAAGGTCCGTGAGGTGTTTGACATGGGCGAAAGCTATTTGTTTGTCGCCTCCGATCGCGTCAGCGCATTTGATGTGGTGCTGCCCAACGGCATCCCGCGCAAAGGCGAGGTGCTCACGCAAATCTCGCATTTTTGGTTCGATCGCTTCGAGAATGACATCCCGAATCACCGCATCAAGGATGGCTTGCCCGAGGATCTTGCGCATCTTTCCCCGCGCAGCATGGTGGTAAAAAAGGCCAAGCCACTCGCCATTGAGTGCATTGTGCGCGGTTACATCACCGGTAGCGGCTGGAAGGAATACCTCAAGAAAGGCACCGTGTGTGATATTCCGTTGCCCGAAGGTCTGCTGGAATCCGCCGAGCTGGAGGAGCCGCTGTTCACACCGAGCACCAAGGCCGACGAGGGACACGACGAAAATATTTCGTTCGAAAAGGCTGTGGAAATCGTGGGGCAAGAAACCGCTGAAAAAGTACGCGACCTGAGTCTGAAGATTTACACCGAGGCCCGCAACTACGCCCGCGAACGCGGCATCATCATCGCCGACACCAAATTCGAATTTGGCGAGCTGGATGGCGAATTGATTCTCATTGACGAAGTGCTCACGCCCGATAGCTCCCGTTTTTGGCCGTTGGACGAGTATGAGCCTGGTCGCGGACAGTTCTCCTTCGACAAGCAGTACGTGCGCGACTACCTTGAGACGTTGGACTGGGACAAGACGCCACCGGGACCAGCCCTGCCAGCCGACCTCGTGGAACGCTCCCAGGCTCGATACATCGAGGCTTACGAGCGGCTCACCGGTCAGGCTCTGTGAACGCCGCGGTAGACGATTTTCTGCAGCACATCCGCCTCGAAAAGGGGCAGTCCGCCCAGACGCAAAAGACCTATGCCGCGTTGCTTGGCCGTTTTGTTAACTGGGCCGAGACCACTGGTCTTGGCGATTGGGAAGACGTTAAACGCAACCATCTCACGGAATTTCTCAAGCACGAACGCAACCGTGCGCCCGAAGGGCAGGGCGAACAAGCCGATCAGCTCAGCCCGGAATCGGTTTACCTGCAAATCGCCGCCCTCCGCGCGTTTTATAAATACGCGGCCGCCGAACAGATTGTCCGCGCCAACATCGCGGAAAATCTCTCCCTACCCCGCCGCTGGAAACGCTTGCCCAAAGCGTTGTCCGATCTGGATATCGATAAGCTCCTCAAACCGCCGCCCGAGGCCACGCCCACCGAGCTGTGCACCACCGCTATTCTGGAGCTGGCCTACGCATCCGGCCTGCGCCTGAGCGAGCTGCGCAACCTTCGGCTGGAGCAGCTACATTTGCCCGACGGCTTTGTCACCGTCATCGGCAAGGGCGACAAGGAACGCGTCGTGCCGCTGGGCCGCCCGGCTGTGGCGGCGATGGAGCAGTATCTCGAGGCTGGTCGACCGGCTCTCGTGAAGCCGCGTTCTCCGGCCAATGTGTTTCTCACCCAACGCGGTACCACCTTTGCCGCCAGTACCATCTGGGGCCGGATCAAAGCCCGCGTGTCGCGCGCCGGGATCACCCGTAACGTGACCCCTCACATGCTGCGGCACAGCTTTGCCACCCATCTACTGGAACGCGGTGCCGACCTCCGCGTCATCCAGGAACTCCTTGGCCACGCCAGCATCAGCACCACCGAAATCTACACCCACGTTGCAGGGAAACGCCTGCGCGAGGTGCACGACCAATTTCATCCACGTGCCTAAGGTCTGAAATTAGGAGTCCTTTTTCTTGGCCGGTTTTTTACGTTCGGGCGCCTTGGATTTTACGTTTATCGTGTGCGCTTCCACCTTGGTTTCGGAAATGCGCTTGGCCCGACCTCCAACGTACATGCCCGCCTTGATATCTCCGAGCCCTGCCTTCTCGCCATCCAACGTCAGCTTGGCGTCTTCCGCTAAGATAAACACTCGATCCGGGTTGCCCTTGGCGCCCGGCAATGTCAGTACGCTCTTTTCGGCATCCACCGATTTAATCTTCCCACGAAACGGGAAAAAAGCACTTTTCTTTTTGGCCGGTTTTTCGGCTTTCGGTTTTTCCTCCTCAGCAAACGTTGGGAATGCCACGAATAACCCACTGCCAATTACAGCGGCCGACAATAGTGTAAGGTAAATATTTTTCATGGGAAACTGTCTTCAATCTAACGCAGAAAAAAGTCCCCGCAAGTAAATTATTAAAATAAATATTACAAAAAATAATTTTGTATTATTAAATCACACAGGCCGAATGGGTTGATACCAGAGGATGGAGCAAAACTTTTTTTAATGAGCCAAGATGGCATGAAGACGGGACAGAATGCCGATTCTGGGCGCCCTTGTCAGGCGCTGGCTTCCTTCTGTGCCTCTGTGGTGAAAATAAGCTAATGCTTCAGCTTTGCCCGCACGCGATCGTACTCGGGGTTGACGCATTTGTCTTTCCAGCGTTTTAGGGTGGCGAGGAGGCCGGCGTTGCTCTCAGTTTTTTGACCTTGATCGCCGGTTTCTTTGATCCAGGTGGCGAGCAGTTGGCGATGTTGTTCGAGGGCTTGGCGGTGCTTGGGATCGTTGGCAAGGTTGTGAATCTCGTGGGGGTCGTTGGCGAGGTCGTAGAGTTCCTCGGGGGCTTTTTTGGGGCCGAAGAAAATGAGCTGCGTCTTGTTCATCTCGCCATTGGCCATCATCTCGCGGAATTTTTTGGAGACAGGCCATGGATCTTTGTAGCTTGGCTGCATAAAGGGGCGGTCGGTGAGGTAGTTGCGCAGGTATTTGTAGCGCGGAGTGACCACGGCGCGGATGCGTTCGATGGTGTAGTCGCACCGGTCGCGGGCGGCGGTGACGAATTTTCGCGGTTGATAATTCGTAGACAGAAAATCGGCGCCTTCCATGTACTTGGGAATCTTGATTCCGGCCGCTGTCAAACAGGCCGGTGCAATATCGATGCCGCTAATTAAATCCTTACGCACCTGTCCCGCTTTAATTCCCGGCCCAGCCACGATCATGGGCATTTGGATGCCGCCTTCATAAAGAAACTGTTTGTGGCGGTGCAGTTTATAGCCGTGATCGCTGAAGCACAGGATCAGTGTATTCTCAAACAAGCCATCGCGTTTGAGGGCGGCAATGATTTCACCCACCTGTTCATCGGTCTTGAGCAGGCAGTCATAGTGATGGGCAATTTCTTCGCGGACTTCGGGGATATCCGGATAGTAGGGTGGTACCGAAACTTTCGCGCGGTCAATCACCTTGGGAGCGTGCCTGCCCAGTTTACCTCCCCTTAATTGTACCTGACCAAAGAAGGGTTGGCCGGGTTTGCGGTTCTTCCAGCAATTGCCGGTGACCAGTGCTGCCGGTGGTAAGCCACGGCTCCGTGTGGTTTTAGGGTCATTATACATGTCATCACGGTCGTGCTTGAAATTGTAGTCGTCCTTGCCGCCTTCATTAAATGTCCAGTAACCGGCTGCCCGGAAAATTTCCGGCAAGGTTTTTACCCCTTTGGGTAAACGGATGTCATCGAAATCTTTCCCCATACTCTGGCCACGAAAATCAGGTCGACCGCTACGATGGTTGTGGATGCCAAAGGTCGTTTGCATGGCGCCCACAATGATGCTCGAGCGGGTGGCCGAGCACACTCCGGCCGGCGTGTAAAAGCGGTCAAAGCGAATACCGCGCTCGGCGAGCTTGTCGATGTTTGGCGTCTCGATGAGTTTTTCGCCATAGCAACTGAACCAGCCGCTGACGTCCTCCAGATAAATCCAAAGAATGTTTGTGGGCTGTTTGGGGTTCGCGGCTTGGGCGTGTACGCCGAGCAGGCAAATCATCAGGGCCAGAATGCGTTTCATGGTGCGGGGAAACTCGCAAATCTAAGAGGCGTGAGCAAGCGTTGGGTGAAGAAGATTGCTCCGCCCGCAAAATGCAGTTTGAATCTGCCCATGCGTTTGTTTGCAATATTGCTGCTGTGCCTGAACTGGGCCCACGCCAAGGCGCCGAATGTTCTGGTGATCATGGCTGATGACATGGGCTATTCGGATCTCGGCTGTTACGGGGGCGAGATTGCCACGCCGCATCTTGATGGTCTGGCTCGGAACGGCTTGCGCTTTACGCAGTTTTACAACACGGCACGATGCTGGACGACGCGGGCAGCGATGTTGACCGGTTATTATGCGCAACAAGTACGGCGCGATAGTTCGGGCGCCGTGCGGCGGGGCAACCGGCCGGAATGGGCGCGACTGTTGCCGGTGATGCTGAAGCCCGCGGGTTATCGCTCGTACCACTCCGGTAAATGGCACGTCGACGGCATGCCGATGGCCAACGGGTTTGATCGCTCCTATTACATCAACAACCACGGTTTCTTTCGGCTGAAATTTCATTTCCTCGATGACCAACGTCAGCCGGCTACGCCGATTAGCCCGGACTTTTATGCAACCGACGCGATTGCCGATCACGCGATCACGGTGTTGAAGGAGCATCAGCAGGAGCATGCCAGCAAACCGTTCTTTTATTTCCTTGCCTTCACCGCGCCGCACTTTCCGTTGCACGCTTTGCCTAAGGATATCGAGCGATACCGCGCGCGTTATCGGCAGGGTTGGGGGAAAATTCGCACGGATCGTTGGGAGCGCCAAAAGAAACTCGGCCTCGTTCACGGACCGTTGCCCACGGTGGAGCCCAAGGTGGGTCCGCCGTATCATTTTCCGGACGCCTACAAAATTCTCGGCCCGGGTGAGGTGCGTTATCCCGATCCGTGGAAACAACTCACTGAGGAACAGCAAATCTTTCAGGCAGACAAAATGGCTGTGCACGCCGCAATGGTGGATTCGATGGATCGCGCCATCGGTCGGGTACTGGATCAATTGCGCGCGATGAAGGCCTTTGATGACACGCTGATTTTGTTTATGTCCGACAACGGCGCGAGTGCGGAGGTGATGGTGCGTGGTGACGGGCATGACCCGAAGGAACCACTCGGCTCGGCCTTCACGTACCTGTGCCTCGGTGCCGGCTGGTCGACCGCCAGCAACACGCCGTTTCGCATGCACAAGACTTGGGTGCACGAAGGCGGCGCGTGCACGCCGTTGGTGGCGCATTGGCCGAAGGGGATTGCCGCGCGCGGCGAGTTGCGCCAGACGCAGGGGCACGTGATTGATGTGGTGCCCACGGTGCTGGAGCTTGCGGGCCTGCCGAAGGCGTATCCCGGGCCGAAGGCCCCAGCCGGTCCGGGCCGCAGTCTGGTGCCGGTGTTTGCCAAAGACGCGGCCCTGAAACGCGACACGCTATGGTGGGCGCACGAGGGCAATCGCGCGGTGCGAGTGAAGGATTGGAAACTCGTGGCGGCCAAGGATCAGCCGTGGGAGTTGTTCGATCTCTCCAAGGACCGCGCGGAGGCGCGCAATCTGGCGACCCGTTTCCCGGCCAAGGTAAAGGAACTGGAGCGCGTGTGGCAAATGCAGGCCGATCAATTCGCCCGCGATGCCGCAGGAAAGCAGCAGAAGTAATCGGTGCGCGATTGACCCGTAGCCAGTTTGCGGTTTCAATCGGCGGCTGATTCCCATGCGTAAGTTACTCCTTTCCCTGTGCGCGTTGCTGCTATTGGCAGGCGGCGCGATGGCGGCCAAGCGGCCGAATTTTGTATTCCTCGTTTCCGAGGATAACTCAATCCATTACCTGAAGCTGTACGGTTACGGGGCGATTACGCCGAATATCGAGGCCTTGGCCAAGGATGGCTTAACCTTCAATCACGCCTTTTCCAATAGCCCGGTGTGTTCGGTGGCACGTTCCACATTGGCCACCTCGCTCTTGGCGCCGCGGGCCGGGTTTCAGTACCACCGTAAATCAGCTATGGCCAATCTGCCCAAAGGCTACCATCCATGGAGTGCAATGTTGCGGAAGGCGGGGTATTATGCCGCGAACAATTCCAAAACGGACTACAACTTCGTAAACAATATGAAAGAGTTGTGGGATGAATCCTCACGCAACGCCAGTTGGCGTAAGCGCGCGGAAGGGCAGCCCTTCTTTTATATGCAGTCCATGGGACAATCGCACGAGAGTTCGCTCCATTTTTCGCAGCAGGTTTACGAAAACGAAAAGACAAAGCATGACTCGGCGAAAGTGAAGCTCGCGCCCTATCATCCGGATACACCGCTGTTTCGCTACACCCACGCGCGCTATCTGGACCGCATTCAAACCATCGACAGCCAGCTCGGCAACGTGGTGAAACAGCTCGCTGCCGACGGGCTGCTTGAGGACACATTTATCTTTTACTTTGGCGACCACGGCGGCGTGTTGCCGCGCGGCAAGGGGTACGCTTACGAGAGCGGTCTGCACGTACCGTTGGTGGTACGCATCCCGAAAAATTTCGCGCATCTCGCTGATCACCAACGCGGCACCCGCACCGATGGCTTCGTGAGCTTCATTGATTTCGGGCCCACGGTGCTAAACCTGGCCGGGCTTCAGCCACACAAACTAACCGATGGTCGGGCGTTTCTCGGCAAGAACGTGAGCGCCAAGGCGCTCGCCGCGCGCGATGAGGTCTTTGGCTACGCGGATCGGTTTGATGAAAAGTATGATCTCGTCCGTACCCTGCGCAAAGGTAAGTATACTTACATCCGTAATTTTCAGGGGTTTTATCCGGATGCATTGCAGAATAATTACCGTTACAAGATGCTCGCTTTCACCGAATGGCGCGAGCTGGCTAATGCCGGTAAACTCAATGAGGCGCAGATGCAATTCCACCGGCGCCGACCGGCCGAACAGCTTTTTGATGTGGAGGCCGATCCGCATGAGGTGAACAACCTCGCCAATGATCCGGAGCACATGAAAGTACTAGCTGATCTCCGGGGTCGTATGCAGCAGAAACTACGCGAGGTTAATGACCTTAGCTTTTATCCGGAAAGTTTCATGGTGCAAAACGCACTGCAAGACGGCGTGACTTACGGCACTTCCAATCATAAGGAAATCAATCGGCTGGTGGATATCGCCGACCTCGCGCTGCTGCCGTTTGCGGAGGCCCACAAACCGCTCGCCGCCGCGCTCAAAGCCAAGCCGCCGATGGAGTTGTACTGGGCCTGCACCACAGCCAGTGTCATCGGTGAGAAAGCACGCCCACTCGTACCGTTGGTTAAAAAATTGCTCACGCATGAAAACCTGATGGTACGGATGAGGGCTGCCGAGTTTTTGGGCAGCATCAAGGCTTCCGATCCTATGCCGACTTTGTTGAGTGTTCTAAACACTGCCAGAACCGAACAAGAACTAATGCTCACCTTTAACGCGGTTGTTTACCTGCGGGATTACAAGGGGTATCAATTTGATCCCGAAAAATTGAATCTGAAATTCGCCGGCGGGGAAGTCGTTCGTCGCACCAGTTATCTTGAAGGGGCGCCTCGCCGTCCGGATCGGAAGAAGCCAAACAAGAAATAATAAATCGAAAATAATTTAAACTGACTCTTATGAAAAAACTGTTCCTCCTTTGTACTCTCGTGCTTGCCGTGGTCACTGCCCAGGCAGCCAAACGGCCGAACGTGGTGTTGGTGATTACCGATGACCAGGGCTATGGCGATTTGTCATGTCATGGAAATCCAATCCTGAAGACACCGCATCTGGATAAGCTGCATGCGGACAGTGTGCGGCTCACGGATTACCACGTGGCTCCGACCTGTTCGCCGACGCGGGCGGCACTGATCACCGGCCGCTGGACCAATCGCACCGGCGTGTGGCACACGATCATGGGCCGTTCCATGCTGCGCCATAACGAGGTGACCATCGGCAAAATTCTTGGCGATGGCGGCTATCATACCGGCATGTTCGGTAAATGGCACTTGGGTGACAACTATCCGTATCGCCCGGAGGATCGCGGCTTTCAGGAGGTGCTTCGGCACGGTGGCGGCGGCGTGGGCCAGACGCCGGATTTCTGGGATAACGCCTACTTTGATGGCGCCTATTTTCACAACGGCAAAGCCGTGCCGGCCAAGGGCTTTTGCACTGATGTCTTTTTTGATTATGCCAAGCGCTTCATCACACAGGTAAAAGACAGCGAAAAACCATTCTTCGTATACCTCTGCACCAACGCGCCGCACGGCCCCATGCACGCGCCGGAGGCTTCCAGTAAACCCTATCAGGACCAGAATGTGAACCTCGCCAACTTCTACGGCATGATCGCCAACATCGACGACAATGTCGGCGCCATGCGGCGGTTCCTTAAAAAAGAAGGGCTGGCCGACAACACCATTTTCATTTTCACCACGGACAACGGCACCTCCGCCGGTGCGCGCGTGCACAACAACGGCATGCGCGGCCAAAAAGGTAGCGAGTACGATGGCGGCCATCGTGTGCCGTTCTTTATCCACTGGCCTAAAGGCGGCCTCAACGGCGGGCGCGATGTGGACACCATCACCTCATATGTCGACATAGTACCGACCCTTATCAATTACTGTCAGGTACCTTCTCCCAAGGGCGTGAAATTTGATGGCGTGAACATTCGTCCGCTGGTCGAGGGCAAGGCGAAGAACTGGGCGGACCGCATTCTGGTGACCGACAGCCAGCGCGTGCGCGACCCCATCAAGTGGCGCAAGAGCGCGGTGATGACCGACCAATGGCGCCTCGTCAATGGCAAGGAGCTGTACGACATCAACGCCGATCCCGGCCAAAAGCAAAACATTGCCGCCAACAATCCCAAGGTCGTCGCGCGCCTCACCAAATTTTACGACGCCTGGTGGGAAGAAATTGTCCCGACCTTTGGTCAGCCCACCGCCATTTATCTGGGAGCGGATGCGCCCCTTGCCAACCCCGTGACACTTACCTGTCACGATTGGATTGCCGATGGTAGTACGCCGTGGAACCAGCGCCACATTCGGAGTGCCGAGAAACGCCCGAGCAACACCGGCTTCTGGGCCGTGGATGTGAAGCGGGCAGGGGAATACACCGTGGAACTGCGTCGTTGGCCCAAGGAAGCCGATACCGCCATCACCGCCTCCATGAAAGCGGGCGCCGATGTGCCGGGCGTCACTCCGTTCCGCGCTGTGGACGGCAAACCCTTCGCCGCCGCTAAGGCCCATCTTAAGTTGGGCGGCAAGGAACTCACCCTGCCGGTAAAGCCCAACGCCAAGAGCGTCACCTTCAAGCTCAAGCTCAAGCCCGGCCGCGACGAGTTATGGGCCAAGTTCACAGACGCCCAAGGCACCCCCATGGGCGCGTTTTATGCGTATGTGACAAAGCTTGATTAGCATCGCCCACGAATACCGCTCTAAAGAGCTTAGTTAATATCTCCCCCCGATTAATAATC
>Ga0315321_10004239_pt1 | contig 11043 bp, 6 predicted proteins | sample M180m21515metaG_FD_203464 | JGI IMG/M metagenome (GOLD analysis project Ga0315321, IMG submission 203464) | Ammonia-oxidizing marine archaeal communities from Monterey Bay, California, United States - M1 80m 21515 | ecosystem: Environmental > Aquatic > Marine > Intertidal zone | place: USA... | reverse complement strand
TGCAAAAGGTAAAGCACTTGATATTGCACAATCGTCATCAGTAGATGGTTTTAATGTAAAATTCTCAGGAACAGATGATTATAAAGATATCAAAGATTCAGATGTAATTATTATTACGGCGGGTGTTCCTAGAAAACCTGGTATGAGCAGAGATGACTTGTTGGGAATAAATTTAAAGATTATCAAACAAGTTGCAGAAGGAATTAAACAAAACGCACCTAATGCATTTGTAATATGTATTACAAATCCATTGGATGTCATGGTCATGGCTTTTCAAAAATATTCAGGTTTACCAGCTAACAAGGTTGTTGGTATGGCTGGAATTTTAGACAGCTCAAGATTTAAATTATTTCTATCTTTAGAATTAAATACCCCTGTTAAAGAAATAGATGCAATGGTAATGGGTGGCCATGGAGACACAATGGTTCCAATGCCTAGATTTACAAAAGTTTCAGGAAAACCTTTGCTTGATTTAGTTAAAGAAGGAAAAATATCTCAAGAAAGATTAGAGGAAATAAATCAAAGAACTAGAGATGGTGGGGCTGAAATAGTTAAATATTTAGAAAAAGGATCAGCATTCTATGCGCCAGCAGCATCAGGAGTCCAAATGGCAGAAGCATATTTAAATGATGAAAAAAAATTATTACCATGTGCTATTCAATTAAATGGTGAGTATGGAGTAAGCAATGTCTATGCAGGTGTTCCAGTAATTATTGGAAAAGATGGAGTTGAAAAAATAGAGCAAATTGATTTAGATGATAAAGAGAAAAAAGAATTTATGCATTCTATCGATGCAGTTAAAGCTCTTTGGGAAGCGGCATCTAAAATAGATTCTGATCTTTCTAAGTAATAATGAATATTCACGAACATCAAGCTAAGCAAATTTTAAAAAAATATGGTGCAATTGTTCCAGAAGGAGTGTTTGCATTAACAGTTGATGAGTTAGTAGAAAAAGCAAAATCATTAAATACACAAAAATATGTTTTAAAAGCCCAGATCCATGCTGGTGGAAGAGGTAAAGCTGGAGGTGTAAAAATTTTAGACACCATTGAAGAATTGAGTAAAGCTGCAAAAGATTTAATGGGAAAAACTTTAGTAACACACCAAACAGGACCTGAAGGTAGAGAAGTAAAAAGATTATATGTTGAAGAGTCATCAAACATAGACAAAGAGTTTTACTTATCTTGCTTAGTGGACAGAGCTAGTTCAAAAATTGCTTTTATATCTAGTGATCAGGGAGGAATGGATATTGAAGAAGTGGCCAGCAGTTCACCAGAAAAAATTATCACAACGAAAGTTGATATAAATAATGAAATTTCCGATAAAGATTGTGAAGAGATAGTTAAGATTTTTAATTTAAATAATAGTGCAAAAACACAAGCAATATCGCTAATAAAATCAATCTATCAAATGTTTATAAGTACAGATGCAAATATGGTTGAGGTCAATCCATTGATCTTAACAAAAGAAGAAAAAATAATTTGCTTAGATGCAAAAGTTAATTTCGACTCTAATGCTTTATTTAGACACCCAGAAATTGTGGAGTTAAGAGATTTAAATGAAGAGGACTCAACTGAAATAGAGGCTAGCAAACATGATTTAGCTTATATCAAATTAGATGGAAGTATTGGTTGTATGGTTAATGGAGCTGGTTTAGCAATGGCAACCATGGATATAATTAAATTATACGGAAAAGAACCGGCTAATTTTTTAGATGTAGGCGGTGGTGCCTCAAAAGAAAAAGTTTCTGCTGCTCTTAAGATAATCCTTTCTGATAAAAATGTTAAAGGAATTTTAGTAAATATTTTTGGTGGAATAATGAGATGTGATGTTCTTGCTCAAGGAGTGGTAGATGCAGCAAAAGAAATTAATATTAGTGTTCCTTTAGTTGTTAGACTCGCAGGAACAAATTTTAAAGAAGGAAAAGAGATATTAGATAATTCAGGATTAAAATTAATATCTGCTGAAAACTTAGACGATGCAGCTAAAAAAATAGTTGAGGCAATAAAATAAAATGTCTGTACTTGTAAATAAAAATACAAAAGTAATTTGCCAAGGTTTTACAGGTGCGCATGGCACGTTTCATTCAGAACAAGCTATTCAATATGGCACCAACCTAGTTGGTGGCGTAACACCTAAAAAAGGTGGTCAAACACATTTAGAAAGACCTGTTTTCAACACTGTCTTAGAAGCAAAAAATAAAGTTGGTGCAGATGCAACAATGATTTATGTACCAGCAAAATTTGCTGCTGCAGCAATCATTGAGGCAATTGATGCATCTCTGGAATTAATAGTATGTATTACCGAAGGTATACCTATCCAAGACATGCTTAAAGTAAAACAAAAATTAAATGGGTCAAAGAGCAGATTAATAGGACCTAATTGTCCTGGAATAATTACACCAGATGAAAGTAAAATTGGAATTATGCCAGGAAATATTCATAAGAGAGGGTCTGTTGGAATTGTATCCAGATCAGGAACTCTTACTTATGAAGCAGTTGCTCAAACTACAGAAAATGGACTGGGGCAATCAACATGCATTGGTATTGGCGGAGATCCCATTAATGGCACAAACTTTATTGAATGCTTAGATTTATTTTTAAATGATGACGAAACAGAGTCTATTTTAATGATAGGTGAAATTGGAGGTACAGGTGAGGAAGAAGCTGCAGAATTTGTAAAAAACCATAAAATTAAAAAACCAATTGTTGGATTTATTGCGGGAATAACAGCGCCTCCAGGAAGAAGGATGGGTCACGCAGGGGCAATTATTTCAGGAGGAAAAGGTGGTGCAGAGGATAAAATTGCAAAAATGGAAGAATCTGGAATTACTGTTGCTAAATCTCCATCAATAATTGGAAAAACATTATTTAATAAACTGTCTAATTGAAAAATAATATTAGAGGATTATATTAAATAAATAGATGTCATCATCAAAAAATCTTGAATTCGAAAAAACCTCCTTTCTAAGCAAATCTAATAGTGCGTTTATTGAACAAATGTATCTTAAGTTTGTTAATAAAGATGTGGATTTACCAGAAAGTTGGAAAGATTATTTTACTGGAATTGGTGATGAATTAGACATTATTGCAAAAGAAATTAATGGACCATCTTGGGGACCTAGAAAAAATAAAATTGACATAGACGAACTTCAAAAAAAAATTGATCAAGAAGAAGCAAGCAGTTCTAATGGTAATACTCAAATTATTACAAATCAAATTAACTCATCTAGATCAAACGAAGACTCAATAAAAGCAGTGTCGATGATTAGATCGTACAGACAAAGAGGACATCTTATAGCTAAGCTAGATCCACTAGAATTATTAGAGTCAGACTATTTAGATGAGCTTCATCCAGAATCTTTTGGTTTTAAAAAAGCTGATTATCAAAAAAATATTCATTTAGGTGGAGTCATTAATAGAGAAAATTCAAACATCAAAGAGATATTAGGATTTTTAAAAAAAACTTATTGTGGCACTATAGGTTATGAATATATGCATATCTCAAATCCAACAGAAAGAAAATGGTTTAGAGATAGAATAGAAAAATCTCAAGATAACATGAATTTTACTAAAAATGGCAAAGAAGCAATTTTAAATAAACTGATTCAAGCCGAAGGTTTTGAAAAATTTCTTCATACCAAGTATGTTGGAACAAAAAGATTTGGATTAGATGGTGGAGAAAGCTTAATACCTGCACTAGAACAAATAATTAAGATTAGTGGTCAATCTCAAGTTAAAGAAGTTAAGATTGGAATGTCTCATAGAGGTAGACTAAATGTTTTAGCTAACGTATTACAGAAATCTTACAAAAGAATATTTAATGAATTTGCTGGAGAATTTAACGCATCAAAAGAAGATGGTGCAGGAGATGTGAAATATCATTTGGGAGCATCTTCAAATAGAGAATTCGATGGTAATTCTGTGCATGTTAGTTTGACAGATAATCCATCACACTTAGAAGCAGTTAACCCTGTAGTTCTAGGACAAACTAGAGCTAAACAATTTTTTCATAAAGACAAAGAAAGAAAAAAAGTAATACCAATACTAATTCATGGAGATGCTGCTTTTGCAGGACAAGGAGTAGTTTCAGAATGTTTTGCTATGTCTGGATTACCTGGTCATAATACTGGTGGTACAATTCACATTATTATTAATAATCAGATTGGATTTACGACTAGTCCAAGATTTGCTCGTTCATCTCCTTACCCATCTGATGTTGCAAAGATGGTTGATGCACCAATTATACATGCAAATGGTGATGACCCAGAAGCAGTTGTTTATGCGGCTAGAATAGCAACTGAGTTTAGATTAAAGTTCAATAGAGATGTGGTTGTAGATTTAATATGTTACAGAAGATTTGGTCATAACGAAGGAGACGAACCATCGTTTACTCAGCCGTTGATGTATGAAAAAATTAGATCACATCCATCACCAGTAAAAGTGTATGGAAAAAATTTAGTAGATGAAAAAATAATTTCTAATGAATTTTTAGAAAATTCAATTAAAAAATTTAAAGAACTGCTAGATGATCAATTTAAAAATGCAAAATATTATAAACCAAAAATTGAATGGTTCGAAGGTACATGGTCAGCATATAAGCCTGAAAAAGGAAAAGATAAAAGAGGAGTAACGGGTGCAGATACAAAAAAACTTTTAGTGATTTCAGAAAAAATAAACTCTTTATCAGAAAAACTAAATTTACATAAGACAATTGTTAAAATATTAAATAACAGAAAAGAAGCTGTTAGAAGTGGATCTAATATAGATTGGTCAACAGCAGAAGCATTAGCATTTGGATCGTTATTAGAAGATGGTTATCCTGTTAGGTTGGTTGGTCAAGACTCTGGAAGAGGAACGTTCAGTCAAAGACACTCTGTATTAAGAAATCAAAAAGATAATAGTCGTTATGTGCCTCTAAATAATATTTCAAAAGAACAAAAACAATTTGAGGTAGTAGATAGTTTTTTATCGGAACTAGCTGTTTTAGGATTTGAATATGGTTATAGTTTAGTAGAACCAAATACTCTTACACTTTGGGAAGCGCAATTTGGAGATTTTGCTAATGGTGCCCAAGTTGTAATTGACCAATTTATCGCATCAGGAGAAAGAAAATGGAGAAGAGCTTCTGGATTAGTAATGTTGTTGCCTCATGGTTATGAAGGACAAGGACCAGAACATTCTTCAGCAAGATTGGAAAGGTTTTTACAATTATGTTCAAATGATAATATGCAAATAATGAATTGTACAACACCTGCAAACTATTTTCATGCCCTTAGAAGACAAATGCGTAGAGATTTTAGAAAACCATTAATAATGATGACGCCAAAATCTTTACTTAGAAATAAATATTGTGTTTCTAATCTAGAAGATTTTAGTCAATCAAATTCTTTTCATAGAATACTTTGGGATCACGCGGTAGATCCACAGACTAAAGGATTTATTAAATTAAAAGAAAGTTTAAAGATAAAAAAAGTAATAATGTGCTCAGGTAAAGTTTATTTTGACTTATTAGAAGCAAGAGAGAAACTAAAAAAAGATGATGTGATTTTATTCAGAATTGAACAACTTTATCCATTTCCAGCAAAAACTCTTGTTAAAGAGCTTAAACCATATGCAAAAAATGCTGAATTTTTTTGGTGTCAGGAAGAACCAAAAAATATGGGTGCATGGTTTTCTGTTAGAGATTATATCCAATGGACATTGGATACTATTAAGGCTAATAATAGCAAAATTTCTTATATAGGAAGAAGTCCGGATGCAACTCCTGCAACAGGATATGCTAAAAGGCACATTTCTCAACAACAAGAAATAATTAGTAAGGTTTTTGAATAATTGAAGATGAGTGAAAAAATTGTAGTTCCTGTTCTTGGTGAAAGTATTACAGAAGCAACTGTTGCAAAATGGCTAAAGAATGCTGGTGATGCTGTTGAGGCAGATGAGCCGATTGTAGAGCTTGAAACAGATAAAGTTAATTTAGAAGTACCATCACCAATAACTGGTTTTTTAACAGAAATTAACTCAAAAGATGGCTCAGTAGTAGAAGTTGGAGCTCTATTGGGTTCGGTCTCAGAAAGTGGATCTTCAGGATTGGCCAAAAAAGGAAATATTAAAACAAAAACTAACGAAGACAATATAATAAAACTAGATCCATCAAAAAAAGAGCCAAAAATTTTTGAAGAAAAGCCTAAGCAAGAAACTCAAGAAGAGAAACCACTAGTTTTAACAGATGAAATTGTGGATGAAAAACAACCTAAAAAAAATGTAGAAAACGAAACACTATCACCTGCTGTTAGAAAAATAGTTGTAGAAAACAAAATAGATATTAATTCAGTCAAAGGCTCCGGAAAAGATGGAAGAGTTTTAAAAGGTGATCTAATTAGTTTGATGGGAGCTAATCCACAGCCTTCAGAAAGAAAAGTTAAGTATGGTCAAGAAGAAAGAATTAAAATGACCAGACTAAGACAAACAATAGCCAAAAGATTAAAACAAGCTCAGGAAAATGCTGCTTTATTAACAACTTTTAATGAAGTTGACATGACTAATATCATGGAAATGAGAAAAGAAAATCAGCAAGATTTTCAAAGTCGTTATGGAATAAAATTAGGATTTATGTCTTTCTTTGCTAAAGCATGTGTTGTTGCATTAAAAAATTTCCCAGCAGTAAATGCTGAAATAGATGGTGATGAAATAATTTATAAGAATTATTACAACTTAAGTTTTGCAGTTGGTACAGAGAAAGGTTTGGTTGTACCTGTGCTAAGAAACGCAGACGAATTGTCGTTTGCTGATATTGAAAAAAATATTAAAGATATTTCGGAAAAAGCAAGAGATGGAAAATTAATAATTGAAGATCTTCAAGGTGGAACATTTACTATAAGTAATGGTGGAGTTTATGGATCGATGTTATCAACTCCAATTCTAAATCTTCCTCAATCTGGTGTACTTGGAATGCATAATATCGTTGAAAGGCCAGTTGTTGTTGATGGAGAAATTAAAATTAGACCAATAATGTATTTAGCTTTGTCATATGATCATAGGATAATTGACGGTAAAGAGTCAGTTTCGTTTTTAAAAATGGTCAAAGAAAACCTAGAAGATCCTAGAAGGTTGTTTTTGGATATTTAAATGTCAGAAAAATTTCAAGCAGTTGTAATTGGTGGTGGTCCTGGTGGCTATGTTTGTGCAATAAGACTTGCTCAACTTGGACTAAAAACAGCTTGTATTGAGTCAAGAGGATCTCTTGGAGGAACTTGTTTAAATGTTGGCTGTATTCCCTCAAAAAGCTTATTAAATTTATCAGAAGAGTTTCATAAAGTGCAAAATTTATCTAACAAAGGGATTGAAGTTGGAGAGGTTAAGCTGAATCTTGAAAAAATGATGAAAAGTAAAGATAAGGCAGTCACTATACTGACCAAAGGAGTTGAATTTTTATTAAAAAAAAACAAGGTTTCTTATTACAAAGGAACTGGAAGTTTTAAATCAAAAAATGAAATCATTATTAAAGACGAGCAAAATAAAGAGACTGTTATTGAAGCTGAAAAAACAGTGATAGCAACTGGCTCTGTACCAGTATCTTTACCAGGAATAGAGATTGATGAAAAAATTATTGTCTCTTCAACAGGTGCATTAAAATTAGACAAAGTTCCAAAAAAAATGGTTGTTGTTGGTGGTGGTTATATTGGACTAGAAATGGGCTCTGTTTGGTCAAGATTAGGTACAGAAGTACAGGTGGTTGAATTTTTAGATCATATTACCCCTGGAATGGATAAAGAAATATCATCAGAGTTTATGAAGATTTTAAAAAAACAAGGTATTAAATTTAACATGCAAAATAAAGTAGAAACGATCCAAAACAACAAATCAGGAGCAGTTGTTTCAACAGTTGATAAAGATGGAAATAAAAATAATTTTGATTGTGATGTCGCACTTATTTCAGTTGGACGAAAAGCAAACACGAATGGTTTAAACCTAGAAGTTGTAGGAGTCGAATTAGACGAAAGAAAAAGAATTAAAACAGATAATATGTTTAAAACTAATATTGAAAATATCTATGCGATAGGTGATGTTATAAGTGGACCAATGCTTGCTCATAAAGCAGAAGATGAAGGAATTGCTGTTGCAGAAAATATTGTAGGTCAATCAGGTCATGTTAATTATGATACAATTCCTGGCGTTGTTTATACAACCCCTGAAGTTGCATCAATTGGAAAGACAGAAGAGCAGTTAAAAGAATTAAATACAAGATATAAAATTGGTAAGTTTTCATTCATGGCAAATTCAAGAGCAAAAGCAATAGATGATGCTGAAGGATTTGTAAAAATTTTAGCAGATGAAACTACAGATAAAGTTTTAGGTGCACACATAATAGGCCCTCACGCTGGTGAATTAATTGCTGAAATAGGTGTGGCAATGGAATTTGGTGCAAGCTCAGAAGATATAGCAAGAACATGTCATGCTCATCCAACATTTTCAGAAGCTGTGAAAGAGGCAGCATTATCGGTAGATAAAAGAGCAATACACTCTTAATATATTTTCATATTATTAAGATATGAAAGTACCGATTCTTTTACCAAATATATTTAATCACCCTTTTACATATGAAAGTGATCTTAATTTAAAAGTAGGAGATTATGTTGTTGTACCTTTTGGTAAGTCTAAAATTACAGGAGTTGTTTGGGATGAATTTGAAAAAAAAAACAACAGAGCCTTTAAGGTAAAAAAAGTTTTAAAAAAATTAGATGTAAGTCCGTTAAAAAAAACAACTATAAAATTTCTTAATTGGTTTTCTGAATACAATATAATTCCAAAAGGAATGGCACTAAAGTTAGTTTTATTAAGTAGCAACGCTATAGAAGAGCTCCAAAAAGATGTTTATAAAAATTTTGAGTCTAATATTAAGAAAAATTCAATAAAACTTTCTGAAGAACAAAAAAAATCTTTGATAAAAATGAATATTTCTAATCAAAAATTTAGAGTTCACGTTCTACAAGGTACAACGGGCTCTGGGAAGACCATGGTTTATTTTGAAGCTCTTAAAAACATTATAAACAAAGGTTTTCAAGGTTTAATCCTGTTACCTGAAATAGGTTTAACAGGTCAATTTGAAAAAAAATTTTTAGAATTTTTTGGTTTTAAGCCAGCAGTTTGGCATTCTGGTGTTACAAAAAAAACAAAGGAAATTATTTGGAGTGGTATTGCAAGTGGAGAAATTAAAGTTGTCATAGGAGCAAGGTCATCATTGTTTTTACCATTTAAAAAATTAGGCTTAATTATTGTTGATGAAGAACACGACCAGTCATACAAACAAGATGAGGGTGTCACTTATAATGCAAGAGATATGGCAATCTCAAGAGCGTCATTTGAAAATATTCCTATTAATTTAATTACTGCAGTTCCGTCAATTGAAACATATGAAAATGTTAAAAAAGGCAAGTATAGTATTTCTAAATTAGAGCAACGTTACCAAAATGCCTCTTTGCCAAATTATGAAATAATAAATCTTAATGAAACTAAATTAGAGAAGCAATCTTGGCTTTCAAAAAAGATAATAGATAAAGTAAATTTTCATCTTAATAAAAATGATCAAGTATTATTTTTTTTAAATAGACGAGGATTTTCTCCACATGTGCTTTGTAATAAATGCTTTAATAGTTATTCGTGCCCAAACTGTTCAATCAATTTAGTTTATCATAAAAATAAAAATAATTTATTATGTCACTATTGTGGTTTTAAATCCTCACTAAAAAGAACTTGCATAAAAGATGGAGATTGTGAAATTATTTTTAGTGGTCCTGGTGTTGAAAGAATATCTGAAGAAGTTAAAAAAAACTTTCCTTCAAAAAAAATTGAAATTTTCTCTAGTGATACAATGAATAAAAAAGACTCTGGTTCAAAATTAGAAAAAATAATAAATAATGAAGTTCAAATTTTAGTTGGAACGCAATTAATTTCTAAAGGTTTTCATTTTCCAAGCTTAAATTGTATTGTAGTGGTTGATATTGATCTTTTATCACAAGGACACGACTTAAGAGGAGCAGAAAAAAATCTACAATTATACCACCAACTTTCTGGAAGAGCTGGAAGAACAGGTAAGCCTGCAACAGTATATTTTCAAACTTATAACACTAATAATAAAATGATTTTAGATTTAACCAATAGTAATCCAGATATTTTTTTAGATAGAGAATTAGATATTAGAAGACAAAATAGACTTCCTCCTTTTCAAAGATTTATTTCGATAATCTTAACTGGGGATAATGAGGCAAAATTAGAAAAAGAAGCTTTTGATTTTAAAAACTTTATTGAAAAAAAAATAGAAGCTAGAGTTCTAGGACCAGTCAGCGCACCTATCTTTAGATTGAAAAGAAAATTTAGAATTAGAATATTAATTAGAGGTCCAAAATCACTCAAATTACAGAACTCCATGGCTAAAATTATTCCAAATTACAAATTTTCCTCAGGAATAAAACTTTCAGTTGATGTTGATCCAATAAACTTTAATTAACCCTTAAAAAAAGCCCTTTTAAACGAATGTGTTACTTGAAGACATTATAGTCATATGCTAATTAGAGCGTGATTTAAAAATAATCTTCAACATAACAAAGGTAGCAAGGTGAGTAAAAATAAGGGATTTTCAATAACTTCAGCTGAAAGGTATTCTTTAGCTTTGTATGAGCTTGCTAGCGAAAGTAACTCTCTTTCACAAGTCGAAGATCAATCCTCATCTATCTTAAATTTGATTTCATCTAGTAAGGATTTTTCTAATTTAATTAAAGATCCAACAAGCAACCAAGAAGACCTTTTAAAAGTTGTAAATAATATTTCTAATAGTAATAAATTTGAAAACTTGCTAAAAAATTTTTTAAGTTTTTTAGTTACTAAAAGACGCTTCTTTTATGTGGAACAAATTTTAAAAAGTTTTATTGAAACTTGTTCTCAAAAAAGAGGAGAACTAAAAGCAGAGTTAAAATCTGCAAAAGAATTATCTAGTGATGAAATTTCAAAAATTACAGAGGAGCTTACTAAAAATTTTAGCTCTATA
>Ga0315321_10004234_pt1 | contig 11048 bp, 5 predicted proteins | sample M180m21515metaG_FD_203464 | JGI IMG/M metagenome (GOLD analysis project Ga0315321, IMG submission 203464) | Ammonia-oxidizing marine archaeal communities from Monterey Bay, California, United States - M1 80m 21515 | ecosystem: Environmental > Aquatic > Marine > Intertidal zone | place: USA... | reverse complement strand
TTCTCTAACATGCAAAATGCCTTAAGTGCCCAAGGTACTGGTGCTAACACAATGGCTCAAATTGGAGCCGGACAGCAACAGCAGGCACAGAATGAGGCAGATGCAGCTTACAAAGGTCTCTCTCAACTTGCTAGTATCTTTGGTACTGGTATGGACAAACAGAGTACGACTACGCAAAGTGGAGGTAAGTAATGCCAATGGATTCATATAGGGGTCAAGGATATAACCCATTTGCACCTGCTATGTCAAATAGTGGGGGTGCTATGGAAGCTGGGATACCACAATTGCCTGCTGTTCAAGCGGCTGCAATGGCAGAACAAGACCCATCTGTAAAAGAACAAGCTATAGGTGTAGCTATGGATAAGGGTTTAAATTATGGAGTAGATAAAGGTGCTGGAATGCTTGAGGCAAAACTAGCAGGTCTTGGAGCTAAATCGGCACCTGCTTTTACTCAAGGGGCTATGTCAGCAGGACCAATGGCGTATTTACAAACTGCAGCCGGTAATACAATAGGTGGTGGTGCAACTACAGCTGCTACTACAGCTGCTACTACTGCTGGTAAAGGTGGTGGAATGGCTGCTGCAGGGGCTGCTATGGCTCCAGTGTTGCCTGTTATAATCGGAGCTATGGCGCTGAAATCTATCTTTAAGAAATAAGGAGCTAATATGGCTGAGACGTTAAGAGAGAAAAAAAGAAGAATTCTTGGAAATAAAAGTAACTATCTTAAAAATAAAACAGGTGTTCTATCTAATTTAGGAAGCCTAGGTCAATTTATATCAGATGATACTAATAACTTAGATAATCTTTCTTTTGCTACTGATAAAGGTTTAAAAGTAAATTTAGCAAATAATAGAGATAAAGAAGCTGGAGATCCTAAAATAAAAGTAGAAGACATGGACTTCTCTGGGTCAAGTTTGGTTGGAGCTAGTGCGTTAAACAAAACAATGGATTCTCAACCAGCTATGCAACCACGTTGGAATGCTGTTATTGAAAAAAACAAAAATGTTAGAGGAAGTGCTACTAAAAGTTTTATCGAAGAAAATTCTGCAAAAGCTAATTTTAAGCCTTATTATTTACCAATATCGGACGGTGAAGAATATTATGTAGAGTCTCCTGAAGAAGAAAAGTTTCTTGAGACATCTACTATTGAAGAAAGAGATGCTTATTTCAGTATGAATCCTACAGAGGCTGCAAATTTCTTGGCAAATAGAGTTCCTCCAAAAAACAGATTTGGTCATGAAACAGGTTTTGAACAACCAAAGCCAACAGGAATGAACGCTTTGTATCAAGAATTAGATCCAGAGCTTGATCCTCTTATGTCTATGCTAGATGGTGAAACTTTTGAAGGACAAGACGATGCATTAATGTCTGCAACAGAAATTAGCGAATATGATGAAGCTCTGGCAGATGGTAATATGGATTTAGCTAAAAAAATTAGAGAAAAAGGTAACGCAGACAATTATCAAAGATTTGAAGATTTAAGAAAATTGTATCCTAATCAGGCTATGACATCAAAATATTACCCCGATGTGGACTACTCTAGCCAAGATGTAATTGATGATATTAAACAAAAAAATAATGACAATTTGACAGGTGTTTTTGATTTTTGGGACCCAATGATGAGTACTATCGGTTTTGCTGATAATGCAGAAAATACTCAAAAATATTCTAAGGGAGGCGATAGTGGTATATTTGGTTTTAAGCGTGTTAATTTAGACCCAGAAGGTGTCCACGATATTAATGCAGTGAATGCTCGTAAAGTAGCGGAAGATGATGAAGCTCTTATACTTGATGATATTTACAAAAATAGATATGGATTTACAGAAGATGATGCGTTAATAGACCAACAAGCAGGTTCAGGAGAATTAGGTTTTAACCTACCATCTCCTGAAGAATTAGATGCATCGCTAATAGACCAGCAGGCAGGTTCAGGTCAACTTAATAACCAACTAGAGGCTGAAGCTTTAGATCAAGATATTGCAATTGACGAGCAAGCTATAGCTGCTGGAGACCCAGAGGTTCCTAAAGAAACTTTAGAAATGATGGATGAGCAGCAAAACTACGAAGTAACTCCTCAGAAAATTGAAAAAGAACAAGCAGAGGTTGAAGTAGCTAGTCAAGCTTTAGACCGCCACGATCCTACTATTAGAGCTATAGTAGATGAGGAAATAAATAAATCTCAAGCAAATGGTGATAGTCAAGAAGAAACTGAGTCTAAACTTTCAGAACTTTTTGGAGGTTTGAAAGATATATTTGGAGTTGATAATAAATCACTACTTAGAGCTTTTGTAAAATATGTAGGTGGTCGAGTGTTTGGTCTTTCTTCAGGTAAAGCTGCGGCTTTTGCTTGGGCAGGTATTGAAGCCGATATGGCTACAGAGTCTGCTAAAGGCGCTGAAGCTAAGAAATATGCTGATAACATGTCTGAATATAAACTTCAACATTCTCAGGCTTTAAAAGCCAAAGATTTTGACAAGGCTGAAATGATAATGAAAAAGATGCTTGATTATTCTGGTGTAGATAAATCTGACCCTGAAAAATATTATGAAGGTTTAGAGTTTTTACAAAATAAGAAAGCAGAATTAATGGCATCTTCAGACCCTAAAGATAAAGAATTAATCCAAGCTATAGATGATCAAATAAATAAATGGGAATCTGCTGGTATTGGTGGTTCAACTACTCCCCAATCTACATACGACATAAGGGTTCAAGATGAAATGGGCAATGAAAGAACTCTTAATGCTAGAGATGGAGCCAATGGTCGTGAAGTCCAAATGCCAAATGGTAAATTTGTACCTTTAAAAGATTATAAATCTGAAGGTTTTGGGTCTATTTTGCACGCTAGTAAAGTTAACGCTAGTGATGCCGGACCTGATCCATTTAAAATGGACGGAAAAAGATATGATTCTGATACAGATGCTGAGTATGAAAAATTAATTGATGATATTGATTCAAAAGTTGAAGCAGGTACAATGTCAGAAGAAGATGCTTTTAACGAAAGAGCTAAAGTTCAAAACGCAAACAATAATAGAAACTCTGAAGGTGAATTGTATAAAAAGAAAATACCTTTTGCAACGTATGTTTCTGATACAGGTGTAGTTTCTTTTCCAGAATTTAAAGAAGCTGAAAAGAAATCTGCTTATCAATTAGCAGAGGGTGCTAGAGGACTAGCAAAGCTTAAGGCTATTCAAGAAAACCCAAAAGCTATGGCTCAAGTAAACAAGTGGACAGCACAATGGGAAAGCATTGCAACTGGAAATGAAATGGATTATGGCGCATTAAGGTCTTTTATTTCAAGAGAGTATCGTGCTAACCCACTTCAACAAGCTTATTATATGGGTATGTTGGAGTTAACTACTTCAAAATTAAGACGTGATACTGGTGCGGCTTATAATATGAAAGAAATGTATGATACTATGACACGTTATACAAACTACAAAGACTCAAGCTCTGACGTTACAGAAATGAAACTTGCTGGTGCAGAAGTAGATTTAGAAGCTATAGCTGGTATGACTAGAAGTGGTCAATATTGGCTTGGTGTTATGGATGGAACATATAGACCAAGCGACTCTTGGCAAAATATGATGGGTAATATTTATAACATGATGGAAGATGCCGGTGCTTATAGTACTAAAAAATCATTTAGTGATGACAATAATTCCTCAACTGACGAAAGCATTGAAGAAAGATTTAAAGATGTTACATAAGGAGTAAAAATGGCTGAATACACAATAGACCAATACAGGGCTAAACTTGAAGCTGCTAAAAATCAAGAAGATGAAGAGGCTATTAACTATTTTCAAAAAAAAGTAAATGATCTTGAAAACACAGAACTTCTTTTTAGAAAAAAATCTGCAGCTATAGAACAAAAAGATGAAGAAGCAATTGCATATTTTAATAAAAGAATTCAAAACGAAACAAAGTTTGGTGACACTGGGTTATCAGGTGGTGATTTAATATTTGATAATTTAAATAAATATGAAAGTTACAACAAAAATCTTATATCTTATTATTCAAAAGAAGAAAACAGACCAAGGACTGGTAATGTAGATTCAATGTATGATAGATCTGGTAATTGGATTGGTAGTGAAGATGACCTTAAAGCTTTAAAAGAGAAGAACTTTGAATATTGGAATGCTACTACTCTTAATGTTTTACAAATGGGTCAGACTGCTCTTGAGCTTTCTAAAATGAGTGATGAAGAAAAAGATGTTGCTAAAAATCTTTTTGAAACTTACGAAAAAACTAAAATAACCGGTGAAGGTTCAAGAGATGGTTTTGAACAAATGAAAGATGCTTGGCACGTTCTTTATGACCCCACAACTTGGATGGGTGGTAAGTTTTTAATGGCTCCGGCTCAAAAAGCAGCAACTAGAAAAGGAATAATGGCTGCTCTTACTAAAAAGACTAAAAGAGTTAACAGTGACGGGACGGAAAGGATTTCAAACATAAGTGGTAAAAAAACAGCTATTGTTAACAACGACAAACAAAAAAATATAATTGAAGAAAAAATTAAAGATTTACCTTTTGACCGCAAAGATTCTAAGGCTTTAAAAAAATATGCAAAAAAAACTGCTAATTTTACTGGTCCAAGAACTCAAGACGATGCCGCAAAATTTATTGCAGGTCAAAAAGCTATTGCTGATAAATCGAAACTAAGTTTAAAAAAGAAACTACTTAAACAAGGGTTAAGTTTAGAAGAAGCTAATGCTGTTGTTAAACAAGCCGGTAAATCAACTGTAAGAAGATCGGCTGGTCTTGGTGCTCTTTATACAGGAGGTTATGATTTTGGCTTACAAACTGGTATTCAAAACCAACTTGATCCTAATAGAGAATTTAATTATATGCAGAGTGCAGCTTCATTTGGATTAGGAGGGGCTGGAGGTGCTGCTATTCCTGCTGCTGGTAAGTTTGCCGCATGGGCTTTGCAAAAACCGGGGTCCATGGTACAAAATGCTTTACCTAACCTTAAGGACACTCTATCAGACCCACTAGGAGTTATAAGAGACCCTATTGTTAGATCTTTTGGCGGTAAAACTGCTGCTAGAGTAGGGGTTGCAGAAGAAGCGCAAAAAGCATTTAAAAACCCAAACTCATCAGGATCTGCTGATGCTGCAGCTGATGCATTCGATAATTTAACACAAGCTAAAGACGAAGGATTTCAAAAATTTAAAAAAGATTATGAAGAACTTGGATCTTTAGAGTCTAAAACAGACCCTATGGGTAATGATGTAAGAAAACAAAAAGGTTGGATTGATTCTGAAGATGCGTTTTTAAGTTTAGAAAGACCTGAAGACACTTTGCTAACTAGACAGCTTGAGTTGATAAAAAGAAAATTAAATGATCCACAATCTGATTTTGCAGCTAAAGAAAAGATACCTGATTTACAAGGTATTTTAAATGATGTAAGGGCTGGAAATGCAACTCCATCTTTTGCACTTAGAGAGTTTAGAAGTATACTTTCAGATTTAAGTTATAAAGCTAATCAAAAAAGATCTATTGATAGGATAAACCTTGCAAAAGCAAATGCTGAAATTAAAAAATTATTTGATGCTTCTGCTAAAAGAGCTGGCAAGTCAAAACAAGCTGCAAAAGTAGATAAAGAATTTTCAGAGTTTGCAAAAGTCACTAACAATCCTAAGGTTCAAAAATTAACAGAAAAAGTCTCTGATACACAAAGAGAAATTAAATCAGCTATATCTGCTGGTAATTCTTCTTTAATAAAAGAACATATTAATAATGTAAAACAACTTGCTAAATTTTCTAAAGATCCACAGGCAGTTATTGACAAACACATGGATGCTATAAGAGACCTTACTAGTGAAGTTATGTTTACTGGTCAAACTGCACAAACTTTTAAAAGGTACCTTTCAAATCAAGATGGTGTAAAAGTATTAAAACAAATATACCCTGACCTTGAAGATGAAGTTGATGCTTTAGCTTTAATTCAAAAGAATTCAGAAGTTGGAAGTACTATTGGTATGTTTGCAATGAGACTTATGACTACAGCAGTTGCTGCTACTTATGGTTTTGGAGTAGGTGGTCCCCTTGGTTCGGCACTTTCAACAGGATTAGGTTATGTGATAGTTGAAAAACTATTAAACTCTGCTGCCTTTAGAAAAATGGCAATGAAAACTTTTTCTAAGGAACCATCAAGAAACCCAAGTCAACTTTTAGCAACAACTGAATGGTTTCAAAAAAGATTTCCACAATTATCTCCAGACGATGTAAACAAAGTAGGAAACATTATATTTGGAGGATCTCTTTGGGCATACGTTCTTTCTAACACTGATGATTTAAATGGTAAAATTAGAGGTGGTATTAAGTTTACTGGAGATACAGGCAAAGATGTAATAGACTTCTTAACACAAGAAAGTAAAAGATCTGAATCTGCAAGTAATTTAGATGATATTTCTAGAAAATTAGGTGTAACAAATTTACCGGGTTTTCAAGATAATGCTTTTAGTAATTTTCAACAAGACCCTTCATTAATAACAAGGTAATTTTATGACAAGTAAATTATTAGCTCCAATGATAAAACATTTAACCCAAACAATGGCTAATGCTTTATCTAAAAACGACATTAAAACTGCAAAACAAGTTAAAAAATTACTAAGTAATCCACACAGGCTTAACAGGGAACTAGATAAAATTGATAAAATAGAAAAAGGCGAACTAGCCCCTGAGCCTGAAAGTTTTACAATAGATGGTAAAGACATAGCCGCTAGAATGGAAATGTCTGCAGAGGACCCTAACACTATAACAAACGGTGGTCAAAATTGGAACCCAGATGTTATTGATCATGTTAAACAGCATAATTTTAAAGAAGCTGAAGAAACAGTCGATGATCTTATAAACTACGACCCGTCTTTATTAAAATACATAAGAGAGAACCCTGATGAGGTTGTTCAACCTGAGGCTCCGCAAACTCAAGGTCCAGCTTCTGCTACTGCTTTATCTGCCACATCTAATCCAGTCCCAGAGCCAATAATTCTTGGAGGAGATGGTCTTGTAAAAGATGGTTACAAAAGAATTGCGGCATTAAAAAGAAATAAATTAGGTCAAACAAAAATAAAAGTTCTTGTTGCTGAACCTAGTAAAGCTTTATCAGATAATGCTGATAATGTTGTATTAGACAGAATAGGTGGTTTTGTAGAAAATATAAACAAGTTATTAATAAACAGTACAGATATCCCAATGAGGGTTATGGTAAAAACAAAACAACCTAAAGCTTTTCCTCTTCGAGAAAGAATGGGATTTGCTGGTGTTTTAAAAAAAGCAACTACACTTAACAATGGTAAAAGTGTTAATGATGATGTACTAATATCTGGTTTTGCTGTAGATGTTTTAAAAGTTCTTAAAGACAACACAGGTGGTAAATCAGGAGGTAAAGTTTTTTCAAAAGGTAATGAAATGTATCTTGCTCCTAAAAATGAAAATAAATTAGGACAAGAAGTTGGTGCTTATGCTGAAAGAAGAATTTTTGAAGCAATTGAAAATAAATTAGGGTCTAAATCAAAAGATTTACAACCTAAAATGACTCCAGAGGATAGGACTGTGTTAGGTGTGGGTCTTATAACTATGGCTAGGGGAAATTTTGGTAACAATAGAGACCTTGTTTCATTACCTGAAAATGTTTTTGGACCAGCTAATCTTAAAAGACCTAGTTTACTTGAAGAAAAAAAGGTTTGGACTAAAGACGCTAAAGGTCAAAAAAAGCAAGAACTTATGTTGACTACTTCAGATTATTATAATAATTGGTTTAGAACTCCTGTTTTAAAAAAAGGCATACAAGGAAACTATGGTAAAAGATGGGTACAGCTTTTTGATGGTCCAATTAATCCCTCTTTACCTGCAATTGTTAGGCAAGGTGATTGGATAATGGGTCCAGATGGGAAACCAATTAAAGCCCCACTTGGAGTAAAACTTGAAGATTTTATAGCAGGTGGTTCTAAAAGTAAATACTCACAATCATCATTTGACCCTGAAGTTTTAAATATATTAAATAAAACTAAAGCAGGAGTAGATCCTGCTATGTATGCAGGTTGGAAGTATTTTTCAATGAAAGGTTATTTTCAAGATTCAGGAATGACCAATAAACAATTTAAAAAATCTTTAGAAGAGTCTGGGTTAACAACGGATGAAATGGAATTAGTAGTTAAATATTTTAATGATGTTGCTAAAGCCAAACAAAAATACATAGAAGAAGAGGATAGGTTAAGAATAGCTGAGGGTGTTAAACCTCTTACTGTAACAGAAAAATTAAATGCCTTTCGTGGTAAAAGAAATAAAGTAAGGGAAAGTCTTACTAAACAATATAAAGAAGAGTCGTCTGGTTATAGAAATTCTGAACAAAAAGGTTTTGAAAAAATAGACAATGCTCTTGAAGATCTTTTAGATATGTTTAGTGATCAAAATCTTAGTAAAGATGTAAATACTTCTCAAAGGGCTATAAGAAAAAGAGCAATAAAAGAAATAGATAGGAGATTTAAATTACATGAAAAAGCTGAAGTTCATACAATTTTTAAATTTGACTACAGGGGTAGAGTTTATGCAATAGATCCATCGGGCGCTAATGTGCAAACTGGTGGATTTCTTAGACACACCTATAGATTTAGCGATGATTTAGCCGTTGATGTAACATACGGTGATCCTGCATTTTTAAGAATAGTTGACGACATTGTTCTTTTTGAAGATTTTCCTATAGGTGGTGCTAAAGTTGGTAAATCTGAATCTTCCGGTTTAGAAAGAAATGCTTATTGGAAAAAAAATGAAGCTGAGTATCTAAGAAGAGGTAAAGAGCTTTTAGAAGCTTGGGAAAAAGGGATAACTGACGAATCAGCTTTAAATAAGTATGTGTCAAAAGCAAAATGGTTAAAAAACAGAGGAGATGCAGGTCCTTATGTTTCTGCATTGTTAGAGATTGCAAGAATAAGAAGAGCTTATGAAACACCGTCTAGAACAATGGATGGTAAGATTGCACAACAACAAGAAATGTTTGGAAATACTATCATTCCCGGAGAAAAACAACTTAAAGTTTTTGGACCAGAAGATTCTCCACAATATTCAAATCAAGGACAGTTTGGAAGAGAAATAGGAGTTACCCCAAGAACTGAATACGACACTGTTAACAAAAGTACTAATGCAGAGGGCGTAACAACAGCACAGGGTTACGCTTCAGATTTTATCAATGAGCCAGCTCCTAGACCATATAAGTCTAATTGGGCTTTAGAGGTCGATGCACCTCAGTCGGGTTCTCAACACATTAATGCCCAATACGGTCAAACAGAGGGTCTTATTAAAACAAGTGTATACACTGAGACGGAAGGTGTTAAAAGATTTTTAAATAACGATGAATTGGCACAATTGCATGAAGGGGTTCCTCCTGAATCAGTAGCTCCAGACCTTTACAGAGATGTAAGTGTTAGTTATGATGGTTTTTGGAGAGCATATCTAGATGAGTTAAAGTTAACCGACCCAGTTAAAGCTGAGGCTTTTGACAAAGCAACTAAAACTTATATGAAATCAGGAAGAGGTGTTACAAAACCTATTGTAATGAAAATACCCTACGGTGCAGGTGATGAAAGACTAAAAGCAGATCTTTTTAAACAATTAACTGCTAGAAACAAATTACAATTAAAAGAACAAGGTATTGACCCATCAGATTTTATGGCAAAGCATTGGAATGCAATGGAAAAAGCTTTAAAACAAGACCTAGAAACCCAGTACGAGTTTAAAGAGTGGATGAGAGCTTATGGTAATATATATTCAAGTGCGCCATTATCAGGAGTAGTTAGAGATCGTCTTTTGGTTAAGTCTCCTTTTGGAGGTGTAAGTGACTTTACAGTATTTGCTACTACTACAGAACAACTTAAGGCACGAATTAATCCAAAGCGTGCACCTGATATTAAAACTAATAGTGCTACAAGGGTAGAGTCTAAAGGAAAAGGAAAAGGAACTAGAGAGAGGACTATCTTTGATGATGTGCAGTATACCGTTACAGAAATAACTGCAATGGGTCCAAATGATGACAAAACCATATCAGCTTATAATGCACTATCAAAGAAAAAGAAAGAAAAAGTCCCTAAAGATTTAAATTTATTGGCTGTTGATGGGATGATGTTAAAAGAGTTTGCGTTGGGCGGTGATAATGATATGTACGGGGGTTTAGCACCAAATGCAACTCACAACATAGATGCAGGTTTTTTACAAAAACTTGTGGTAGCCGCAGATAAAGTAGGTATTCCTGTAATGGTAGTTCACGATGCTTTTTTTATAAGACCTACTGATGTGGATCGTTTTAGACAATTAGCTGGAAGTGTGTTTCAAGATCTTCATAACGGGTATAATCTTAGGAAAGAAATGATTGACTCTCTTTCAAAATCAACAGGAATTCCGGTAACAAAAATTATTACAGAAATTGAAAATCATTTAAAAAATAAAATGCCTAAACCTGAAAAAGATTCTCTTGAAGGATTTAGGTCTGGATATTTTGATGCTCAAGGTAATGTTATGGATAGAACTAGCCCTGAAAGTATGAACCTTAAAGCTGAAGAAGGAGGTCCACTTGGTCCTCAAAGTTTGTTTGCACCAGAAGGTGTTCTTATGAATCAAAAAACAGGTGCAAATGTTAATATAGAAAATGTTATAAGGGGAGGCTAAAATGTCTAGAAACAAGGATGTATATAAAGACCATAATATATTGGCTCATAAAGGCTACACTGATGAGTATATGTTAAAAGAGTGTGGAGGACCTGCAAAACTTGCAGGGACTCCTAGAATTAATTCATGGATGATTAATAATGAATACAAACAAAATAAAGAAGCAGGTATTCCTATTGATAGGTGTAATGCATTAAGATCTATGGCTCAACAAAATGTAGCTCAAATAAAAAGAGAAAGAGGCTACTGACCGCAAGCGAAAAAAAAAGGTCGCAAAAAGACATTGATTGTCCAATTTGCGACCTTAATTTTTCTACGACTTACTATCTGTAACTATCTCAGGAACCTCTTTAGCTTTCTTATCATCCTTTTCAAAAGGACCATTC
>Ga0315321_10004231_pt1 | contig 11049 bp, 9 predicted proteins | sample M180m21515metaG_FD_203464 | JGI IMG/M metagenome (GOLD analysis project Ga0315321, IMG submission 203464) | Ammonia-oxidizing marine archaeal communities from Monterey Bay, California, United States - M1 80m 21515 | ecosystem: Environmental > Aquatic > Marine > Intertidal zone | place: USA... | reverse complement strand
TTCGAGAGCAGCCCACACAACACCAGCATCGCCGCGCCTCCGAGCCGGAGCGGGCTTCGTGTGGCGGGCTCCAGCACAAGCAACAGGGCCGAGAGCACAAACACTGCGGCCATGGAGTCGTTGCGCGCCGCGACCAAGGCCAGAACCTCTACCTGGACGGGGTGAACGGCAAATAGGGCAGCACCGGCGAGGGCGGCCCAGGGGTTGGTGAGGCGCCGGAGCAAAGCAAACAGCGCGGAGACTGCGCCGAGGTGCCACAAGAGGCTGTGTACGTGGGCACCAGCGCTGGACAGCCCGTAGAAAGCGCGGTCAAGCGCGAGGCTCACCAGCATGAGTGGTCGGTAGTAGCCGCTCTTCAGCCAGCTGAGACGGGTGGTGCTCCACAGGTCGCGGGTAAAAAACTCGGGGATGTTGGCGAGCGAGGCGGTGACCTGGTTGTCCTTGACCAGTGCTTCGTCGTCCCACGACAGCTCGACCCACCACAGGCGCGCGAAGGTGAGCACGGTGAGGGCGAGCAGTCCGACGAGGGCCTTGCGGTCCCAGCGAGACGATAGCGCTGTGTCAGACATCGTCGTCTGCCTCAGGACTGCGATGCGTGGGCCACGAGCCCGGCCATGCCACCAGACTCAAAGGCTGCGCGCGCACGGTCGGCAGGGTTGGTGGCGCTGTCGAGGCGCTCCCAGGCCGGCTTGAGGTAGACCTCTTCACCGTGTTGACGGCGCTTGAGGCTCGCTTCGATGCGCACCAGAGCCTCGCGCACCAGGTCGGGCGTCGGAGCGGGTGCGCGCAGGCCATCTCGCACGACGGTGTGGTGCCAGTGGCGCATGCTCTGCCAGGCGTCGGGACCGAGGAGCTCGTCCAGCCAGATCCCCAGCTCGCGGGCACCCGCAGCGATGCCCACACCCAATGCAGCCGCAGTCATCGACTCGTGTAGGGGCTGCTGACAGGCCGCACGCACCTCCACGGTGCCATGGGCGGTGCGCGGACGGACCGAGTTCCAGATGTAGTGTTCGTGCATCAGAAAGTCTTCGAAGACGCTCTCTATCGCAGTCTCTCCAGCATCCGCAGGCGAGGGCTGCTGGTCGAGCCAGCTGTCGAACGAGCCCTGCGCAGGGGCGTAGATTCCGTGTCGGGCACGGACTAGCCAGGGCTTTCGGGCGTAGCGGGTGGCGATGTCGACCCAGTCGCGGTCAGGCCAGGCAGGTACGCCGTGGCGGCCGTAGTCGCTGTGGATTTCGCCCATTCGAGCTTCGCGGCTGCTGGCCACACCGAGATCACGGGCGCCGGAGATGGGCGAGTTGGCGCACAGCGCAACCAGAACGGGGGTGAGCATGTGGGCCACTCGGGTGGCCTCCACAGCGTCGGCGCGGTCGACCGCGAGATGGACCTGGTCGCTGGCCGTGACGGTGAACCACAGCCATGGCTCCCCAAGCGCCTCGTGGAGCACGCTGTAGCGCTGCTTGGGGGTCATGATTGGAGCGCACGGAGGGGTGCGGGGCTGGATGCCGTAGCCAAGCATCTTTTGGCCGGCCGCCTCCACCGCTTCCATCAAACGGTCACGAGCTCGCATGTGGGCATCGCGGGTGCCATGGAGGGTGGCGTGGGGGCCGATGACAATCTCGACGGTGCCGCGGCCGACCTCGGCAACGAAGAGGGTGTCCTCGCCGCGAAGCTCCACAAGCATGCCGTTGGGCTCCCGCTTTTCAACGAGCGGTGGGCCATTGTCGGCGAGCAGCGGCCAGATCTGGAGGAGGTCGCCGCAGGTGCCGTCGGGGCGCACCAGGGGGAACTCGGACTCACGACCGACAGTGCCGGGTGTAGCGTGGCGCTCGGGAAACGCGCTGGCCATGCGGTGGGCGAGCGCACGGTGCCAGGCCGAGGCACGCATGAACTTGGGGGTCGGGGGGGACGTCATCCGCGGTCTCCTGCGACCAGCTCGCCGAGCGACACCAGCAGCTCCTCGAAGCCGGCGTAGTCTGCGCAGGTGACCTCTGCTGTGGTGTCGCCGTGGTGGCGGTCGATGGCGCCAGTGTAGAGGACCGCTCGTCCGCCCACCCGCTGGACTCCGTCGACGTCCGTTTCTTGGCGGTCACCGACATGCACGATGCCTGCGATGGGGATGCCGAGAGTGTCGGCAACGTGGGCGAAGCCAGAGCGATGCGGCTTGCTGTGGCCGACCTCATCGGAGAACGCGCACACTTCGAAGAACGACAGCAGGTCGTGCTGGCGCAGGATGTCTCGCAGGCCACTCGCCGGGGTGTTGATGGTGTCCGAGACGATCGCGAGCGGCACCCGGCCGTGGAGCGCGGTCAGCATCTCGCGCACATGGGGAACTGGCTGGGGGGGAATGAGGACCTCGAGCTGGGCAAGCTCATCCGCGAGCGCGGCCAGTCCGACGGGGTCGTCGATGCCCAGCTCGGAGAGCCCAACCGCGAGCCACTCCGCGATGGGCGGGGTGTGGTGCTCGACCTTCCACCAGTGTCGAAATCGGGCTTGGGCGAGGTCGTAGGCAGCGCGCACCTCGGCGTCGGCGCAGTCGGGCCGATGCGTGTGGACCAGCGTGGCGAAGCCGGAGTGCCGCGCGTCCTGCTTGGAGGCCAGGCCGCGCCGAGCTCGCTCAAGCTCATCGGAGTCGTCGATGACGAGGGTGTCCCACAGATCGAATGTGACTGCATGGATGGGGGCGTGCTGTGCCAACGGGGCCTCCAGGTCGTCGGGTCGGCTATCGCGGCGGGGACCTCTGGGGGTCGTTTGTGCGAGCCTCTCCCGACTTGGGACAGCCCATGCAGTAGGGTCGGCACCCGCACCAGGAGCGACCATGTCCCCCCAGAACATCCAAGGCGTCGTCTTCGACAAGGACGGCACACTGCTCGACTTTGAAAAGACCTGGGCACCCGTGCATCGCGCCTGCGCGGCGGCAGTGACCAGCGAAAGCACGCTCCAAGACCGTCTGCTGCGGGCATCTGGTCATGACCCAGTCACCGACCGCTTCGTCGCAGGCTCCCCCATTGTGGCCGGCACGGCGCTCGACGTGGCGGAGGCTTGGTTGCCGCTACTGGGAGCGGTCCACCAAGACACCGATGACCTGGCCAAGCTCATCGATGCCACCTTCATCGCAGAAGCGGGGCGTTGCGCGGTGCCAGTGGATGGCCTGAAGCCCACACTTTTGGCGCTCTCGCGGCGGTCCCTACACCTTGGGGTGGCCACCAGCGACAACACCCGGTCGGCGGAGGTGGGCCTCGCAGCGATGGGAGTGCGAGACCACTTCGGCTTCGTGTGCGGCTACGACGCCGGGCATGGCCACAAGCCTGGTCCTGGGATGGTCCTGGCATTCTGTGCCCACACAGGGCTTTCTCCGGCCCACGTTGCCGTGGTGGGCGACAGCGAGCACGACCTGCACATGGCACGAGCGGCTGGAGCAGGCTTCGCGGTGGGGGTGCTCACTGGACCTGCCACCCGCGCGGACCTCTCGCCCTACGCGGATGTGGTGCTGCCTTCGATAGCGGACCTGCCTCGCCTGTTGCTGTGAGACCGCAGAGGCTCAAGAAGGCGACTCGCGCTGGATGCGGACATGGAGAATGGCCGACACCACGATGTAGTACACGACGTAGGACAAGCTGGCGAGGGCGACCGGCTGGGCCCAGTGCGCCTCGAGGTTCATACCGAATGCCAAGCAGGACCCGAACCAAATGAGGCCGAGAACGACCGTAACTGGCCGCAGGAGGAGGGTGCGGGATGGGTAGAGGTAGTGGAATGGCACAAACACCATCACGCTGAGCACCACCAGCAGGGCTGCGGTGACTTCTTGTGCGGGCTGCATCACCAAAAGGTAGAGCAGCACGAGGTTCCAGTAGGAAGGGAAACCCACGAAGCTCTGGTCGGTCTTGGCGCCGGTCTGGCAGAACTGGTAGCCGCTGGCCAGAACCGGAGCCATCGCGGCCCAGCGCCAGCCGCCGTCCAGGAGACCGAAGGCCACGAAGCCTGCAGCAGGCAGGAACACGTAGGTGAGGTAGTCCGCGATGTTGTCCAGCAGCGCGCCATCAAAGGCCACCACCTCTTTCACGCGCAGCTTTCGGGCGAGGGTGCCGTCTGACCCGTCGATGAAGACCGCGAGCAGGTTGAACAGGAGAAAGCTCCCTGAATCGCCACGGACCATGGCATCGAGAGATGCCAGGCCGAGCGCAAGCCCAAGCGAGGTGTAGACATGGACGCCCCATGCCGCCACGACATGGAGTCGAGAAAACGCGCGCGGCTCATCAGCAGAAGACATCCGGACCACTCCAACGGTGCGTCGCCGTTGTCTAACTTGTGGGCTTGGGGTCATCTCCCCACGGAGCGACCCAAGGCAGCATTGCCATCCCGGGGAGCGCCAGCACAAAGCAGCCGAGGAAGAAGGGGGTGTAGCCGACTGCCTCTACCACCAGGCCGGTGGTCGCCCCCGCCACGGTGCGAGGGACGCTCGTGAGGGCGGTCAACATCGCAAATTGGAATGCGGTGTAGCGAGGGTCGGTGTTGCGCGCGATGAACGCGACGAAGGCCGCAGTGCCGAGCCCCACACCGAGGTACTCGAAGCTCACGGCACAAAAGAGCACCGCCACCTCGGGACCCGAGACACTGAGCCAAGCGAAGCCGAGAATGCTCACCATCTGGACCACTCCGAAGAGCCACAGCGCCCGGTTGATCCCAATCCACACCATCACAAGGCCGCCGACGGTTCCGCCCACCACGCTGGCCCACAGGCTGGCCACCTTGGCGACGGTGCCCACCTGGGTCATGGTGAAGCCGACATCGAGGTAAAACGGCGTGGCCAGCGCGGTCGCGGTGCTGTCGCCGAGCTTGTACAAGAGCATGAACAGCAGGACCATCAAGGCGGGACCGGTGCCGCGCTGCTGAAAGAACGTGCGGAGGGGCTCGGTGATGGTCTGGGACCAAGACAAGGCAGGTGCGGGGACAACTTCTGGCTCTGGCATCAGCACAGTGGTGATGAGACCCACCCCCATGAAGCCAGCGACCACCAAGTGGACCATCGACCAAGACAGATGATCGGCCAGGATGAGGGCGAGCGAGCCCGGCACCAGGGACGCCACCCGGTAGGCGTTGACCGCGAGGCTGTTGCCCAGGCCGAGCTCAATGTCGGGCAGCAGCTCGCGACGGTAAGCGTCGAGCGCGATGTCCTGGGTGGCGCTGAAGACCGACACCACCAAACAGAGCGCACCCACCGCGCCCACGCTTCGTTCTGGGCTGAGCATCGAGAAAGCGGCGAGGCTGAAGAGCAGTGCGAGCTGAGTGAGCAGGCTCCACCCACGTCGGCGACCCATCCCAAAGGGCGAGATGCGGTCGAGCAGAGGGGCCCACAGGAATTTGAGGGTGTAGGGCGTGCTCACCAGCGCGAACGCACCGATGGTGGCGAGGTCGACGCCTTCGGTGCGCAGCCAAGCGGGAACCAGCTGGTAGAGCACATAGAGCGGCAGTCCACTCGAAAACCCGCAGGCCATGCAGATGAGCATGCGCACGTTGAAGATGGCTCTCCAACGAGACGGCGGCTCTTCCAATGACTCGGCCCGTGGCTCGGTCAGCTCCGATTCGGGCACCCGGGAGTAGGGGTCGTTGGTCATGGGCACCTACCAGCCAAGCTGTTCGCAAGAAATGTCACGCGAAGCGCCGACCTTCTCACGATGCCACCAGCGTCCGGTGCTCCAGCCTTCAGCCCAGCTCGTGTAGGTATGGTTCCAGTAGACGAGCCGTACATGACGCGTGTCTCCGGGCAGATCAGAGTCGAAGAGAGACTGCACGGTGTGGGGGTCCCAGCACATCCGGCGGAGCAGGTTCGCGACGTAGGGAGGCGTATGCCGCGACCAGCTGAGGCCATGGAACCACAACCGGAAGTCGACCCGTGGATGGTGAGGGGCCACCCATCGGGGCGCGCGATCGACGGGGCCAGGCTTGTATTTGAGGTGTTGGGCAGACCAGGTGAGGCCATCTGGCGAGGTCTGCAGCTCGGGCTCGTTGCGGCGAGTCGTGATGCTGGTGAACAGGTGGTAGGAGTTGGCGACACGCCACTTGCGGATGGCGTCGTGGCCTTCGACATGCACGTCTCCGAAGTGAGCCACCGCAGTGAGAGCGGACAGTGCGAACCAGCCCGCGCCAAGACCCGCGAGGGGAAGTTGACGCAAAAGAGCATGAGGCGACTTGGGAGCGGGCACCGCAGCCTGCACCCAGGAGAGGCGGGCATGCACCCACTGTCGCACCATCTGAAGCGCGCGTGTGGTGCCCGACTCTGGAAGCAGCAACACGCAGAGCACCCCGGCGAGCGGGACGAAGAAGCCGTAGCTGGCCGTGGCGAAGTCGAGCAATAGAAAGCTCGAGAACGCGGCGAGTGCGACCATTCGCGGCACTCGGCCAAGGCATACACCCCAAGCGAGTACCAGCTCGAAAAACAAGGCCCACCACGACTCGAAGGTGTGCCAGCCGGATGGCAGGTGGTGGAAGAACCAGCCGAGCGGCGTCGGGAGTGGGGCAGTCTCGTAGTACCACCGCATCGCCTCGCCAGACTGCCAGTCGCCCAGCGAGGAGCCCCACTTTGCGAGACCGGACTGGAAAAACAGCTTGAACAGCAGCAAAACGCCCATCCAGTGGGCGATAGGCGACCGACGCGAGCGCGACATCAAGGCCGCGAGCACGCTGGCTTCGACAAGCAGATTGTCCCACTGGAATGCCAGGAAGGTCTGCGAGGCGATGCAGTAGCCGAGGTAGAGCAACGCCGAGATCGCGAACATCACACGTGGCCAGACACCCACCAGCGCGAGAATGCTGACCACCAGGCCCACCACGCAACCCGTGACAATGCTGACATCGGAGTCGTCGAAGAACATATGGGACGGGAAGTCGACCCAGCGCAGGAACACGTTGGAGCCGCGCGCTTGGATAAGGGTGGACTGCACCGGCGTGAGTCCCTGCCAGCCGATGAGCAGCTTCACCTGCATCAACAGCGAGGCCCAGGCAATCACCGAGACCGCGGCGAGACCCGCATGAAAGACCCGCACCACCGCAGGACCACCGGGATCTGAGTCGACAACCCAGTTGCGCCATGACGGTGACGAGGGCTGAAGCACAGCAGGTTCCGGAGCGGACCTAGGCTCGGACGGGGACTCAGACACGGACTCACTCGAACCGGCGTTCCACATGGCGCCGGGCGCCCCCCTATACACCTATTCAGGGTCTATCGGCCACCGAGATGACGAGGACGCCGCCTGGGCCAGCCGACGCTTGGAGTCCTTCGAGAGTGAGGATGACCTGAAGAGCTGTGTCCCAGGGCACATCGAGGAGCTGTATATCGATGGTGGCCTGCACGTCATCGCCGATGGCGAAGTCGACTCCACCTGCGTTGGACAGAAGTCGGAGAACACTGCGAATGTCGGCGTCTTGCACGTCGATGTTGACCTTGTGGCCCGTGCCCCCCCGCTTCGAGGGCGCTGGTTGGTCTGCTGAGCGGGCCGTGGCCTCAGTCGAGATGAGGATGGCGGTGGGCTCACCGGCCTGCCGGACCGCATCGGACTTCCAAGTGACCGCGCTGGGGGCGGCTTGCGCGATGACAGTGAGCGCCAAGACGACCAGCACTTGCATGGGACCTCCGTAGCAAGGGTACACGACGGATGCGTGTGGCGACCTTGCCTCGAGCTGTCATCCTCAGCCGAGACTGTCGAGCTGCGAGGCCAAAGCGGCGGGAGTGGTCGCCGGGAGCTGGCAGGCGTGGCCTTCACACAGGTAGGCCTTGGCTTGGTCGGGTCGCGCTCCCCGGTTGGCCAGCCATGGAATGCGCTCGGCGGCGATGCGCTGGTCATCGGGGGCCACTTGCGCGATGGCGAGTAGCGGCAGGTGCCGGTGTCTCAGCTCAGCCATCATTGCGCGGACTGGTTCGCTGTCGGACGCTCCAAACAAGGCCAGCTCAAGGGAAGGGGAGGTGCGCCAAGCGGAGGCCACAGCTTCGAGGCCCAACCCACGGGGGTGCTTGTCGAGAAGCGGCTGGTAGCGGGCCAGAATTGCATCGGCGCGCGACCCCAGGTCGGTGCGGCCAGTGAACACGGCGAGTCGAGCGAGCGCCAGAGCCGCCAGCCCATGCGCGCTGGGCTCGCTGCCCGAGATGGGGTTCTTCGACCGCACGATGAGCGGCTCCGCGTCGGTCCCGGTGTAAAAGAGCCCCCCGTCTCGGGGGTCCCAGAACAGCTCCAACAAGACCTCGGCCCAGTGCACGGACCGCTCAAGCCAGTAGAGGTCGCCGGTGGCTTGATACAGCTCTACCAGGGCGAGGCTCAGAGCAGCGTGGTCATCGGCATAGGCAAGCAGTGGGGCCCGGCCGTCCTTCCAGGTGCGGCGCAGACGGTCGCCGACCACCAGGTCAGACTCGATGAACCGCGCAGCCCGACAGGCGGCCTTCACGAATGCCGGCTCGGCCAGCGCACTGCCGGCAACAGCCCAAGCGCGTACCATCAGGGCATTTTGGCTGGTGATGACCTTGTCGTCTCGCCCAGGCCACTCCCGCTGGCTCCGGGCGGCCCTCAATCTCGGGAACACGTCGCGCAGGAAGGCCGCATCGGCGGGTTCGAGCTGCTCAAGTGGTTGTTCCAGACGCAGCACGCTGTGACCATTTTCGAAGTTGCCGGCAGGGGTCACTTCGAGCAAGTCCGCGGCCCGCGCCCCCTCATCGGCCCCCAGCACCGCGATGAGGGTCTCGGGTGTCCATACGTAAAAGCGCCCCTCTTCGCCCTCACTGTCCGCGTCCAGGGCCGCACAGACCCCGCCTCGGTCCAACGTCAGCACACGGTCCACAAACACACACGTTTCCCGCGCGATGCGGGCGAAGTCTGGCCGGTCGAATGCCCGGGCCGCGTCGATGTAGATGGGCACCAGCTGAGCGTTGTCGTAGAGCATCTTCTCGAAGTGGGGGATGCGCCAGGACGCATCGACCGAGTACCGCGCAAAGCCACCATCGAGGTGGTCCCACATTCCGCCGCGGGCCATTCCCTCGAGGGTGCCGATGAGCTGGCGCTTCACGTTGGGGTCGCGACGCTGGTGCCAGTCCACCAACATGGCGGCGAGCACACCGTGCGATGGGAATTTCGGTGCACCGCCAAAGCCACCGAAGCGAGGGTCGAAGGCACTTCCGGCGGCGTCCGCCACCCGCGCACACCAATCTGTGCTGAGCGGGCCGTCTACGGGGGCTGGCAGCTGGGTGCCGCGCGACAGCCACTCGTCGACATCGGTGGTCACGCGAGTGATCTCGTCTTGCGACTCCGTCCAGGCGTGGGCGAGCTGGCTGAGAAGCTGCCGAAACGACGGCAGGCCATGCGCGGGCTGGGGTGGGTAGTAGGTCCCTGCGTAGAACGGCCGACCGTCCGGGGTGAGAAACACGGTCATCGGCCAGCCACCGTGCCCATCAGTGAAGGCCTGCACCGCCTTCATGTAGATCTCGTCCAGGTCCGGGCGCTCTTCCCGGTCGACCTTGATGTTGACGAAGTGGGCATTCATCTGGGCGGCTGTGGTGGGGTCTTCGAAGCTCTCGCGCTCCATCACATGGCACCAGTGGCAGGCCGAGTATCCCACCGAAAGCAGGATGGGACGGTTCTTCTCCCTTGCAAGCGCCAGGGCGTCGGGACCCCACGGGTGCCAGTCCACCGGGTTGTGGGCGTGCTGGAGAAGGTAGGGGCTGGTCTCGTGGACAAGCCGGTTGGTGGGCCCATCGAGCGGGGTGCGGGTCAAGATGCGCCTCGAGCAGAGGCGACGATATCCCAGCGGGTGGACCCGTCAGGCGCTCGCCCGCAGTAGTCGCGCTCGCTACAGTGCCGCCATGTCCACCAACTCCCCCGCTGCCGTCGTGATCAAAGCCCTCGTCGCCCTCATTGCGCTCGCGCTCATCGCCTTCGGCGCGCTGGTCGCCTACACCTTTGCCAACGAGCACCGGCCTGCGAGTGTGGAGCCGGTGATGGTGGAAGGCGATGGCAGCGGCCCTGGGCTGAAGGCCGGACAGCCGTTCAAGGTGGTGTCCTGGAACCTCCAATATGGGGCCAGTCGCAAGCACCGCTTCTTCTACGATGGCGGTGAGGCCGTCCATGTGCCCGCAGCTGATGTGGCAGAGACGGTCGCGGCCATCTCAGCTGTGCTGGCTGAAGAGGCGCCGGCCATCAGCCTGCTCCAAGAAATCGACCGCGACTCCACCCGTACTGGGCGGCTGGACCAGCTTCCCCCCTACGTCGAGGCGATGCAGGCGACCGCCACCAGCTCTGCGCCCTACCACCTCGCCGGCTTCGTGCCGAAGCCCTTCACCAACCCGCTCGGACGGGTGCACATGGCGCTGGGCATCCTCACTCGCGGTCCCCACACCACCGCTCAGCGCCACCAGCTGGCATTGATGGACGAGCCCCGCGTGGTGCAGGCCCTCAACCTCAAGCGCGCGCTGCTCACCGCTGAGGTGCCCGTTGAAGGCCTCGACCAGCCGCTGGCCATTGCAGTCACCCACCTCTCGGCGTTTTCGTTTGGCGACGGCACACTCGAAAAGCAGGTGGCTGCGCTCGCAGACTGGATGGCCGCGCGTCCGGCCGACCAGCCGTGGATTCTCGCTGGAGACTTCAACCTGCTGCCCCCCGGCGACGACAAGAACCGCCTCACCACCGAAAGCGAGCTCTACGCCGACAATCCCAACCCGGTCGAAGCGTTGGTGCCGCGCTTCCGTGATGCACTTGGCGACAACCAGCTCGACCCCAAGCTGCGCACCTACCTACCGTTTGGCCACGACGAGCCAGACCGGAAGATCGACTACATGCTCATCGGGGGCCCCATCCATGTGGAGACCTCGCGGGTAATGACGGAGCACAAAGCGATCTCCGACCACCTGCCCATCGTGACGACATTCATCGTGGGCGACCGCCCCGAACCAGATCCCGAAGTGCCCGAAGCCCCAGAAGGCGCGGTGGTCGAGGCGCCCTGAGTCTCCCCACGGCAGTGCCTGGTCTGATCAGCGCTCAATCCGAGGGGTGGTGGACAGCGCGGTCTCCA
>Ga0315321_10004230_pt1 | contig 11050 bp, 5 predicted proteins | sample M180m21515metaG_FD_203464 | JGI IMG/M metagenome (GOLD analysis project Ga0315321, IMG submission 203464) | Ammonia-oxidizing marine archaeal communities from Monterey Bay, California, United States - M1 80m 21515 | ecosystem: Environmental > Aquatic > Marine > Intertidal zone | place: USA... | reverse complement strand
ATTTTTCAGGTTCCTCGCGATCTGCTGACGGTGGTAACGCCCAGGTTCGAGTGGTCTACCGTGGGCAGAACTCGTGCGCATTGGTCGACGGGGAGAGTTGGATTCCTTCCGGCGAGGCTCTCTTGGTCGGAGTGGACTACGACAAGCAAACTCTTCGTCCCAGCTTGGACTTCGCTCGAGTTACTATTCGACCGGGCGAAAACACTTTCCCTCTTGCTCTCGGGAAGAAAAAATCCGAAGACTTGCGTGATACTCTTGCGGCTTGGCGGGGCAAAAGATAAACAGTAGGCAGTCATTGGGGTCATGATTTCCTGCCATCCGGTCATTCTTGCGGTTTGGAGGCCGAGTGATTTCTTTACCACTTGAATTCGAGGCGTTTTGATCGAACACACCTGCGTTCGGGGCCGTAGCTCAGTTGGAAGAGTGGGTTGCCTGCAATGACGGAGTCGCCAGTCCGAGTCTGTTTGGCACGACCGGAATCTTTCCCTTTCCCTGAAGTTTTTATTTACATGTGAGGCCAATCTCATTAAAGTACGCAACTTTTTGTATTTCATGCATTTATATAAAACAAGCAGTGGATCCATGGTGAGGCGTGAGAACGAGTTCAGAAGACTCGTAGGGAACCCCGATTGGGATGCCTTGATCAATCGGGACGACCTGCCTGATCACTTGTCCGCAGAATGGGAAAACTCTCTGCCAACCAACGAGTCGGAAGATTTGCTTCAAGCCGGTCTTCTTGCTCCAATCGGATCACAAGAGGTTTGGGCGGCGGGGGTAACTTATTACTCCAGCAGGCTCGCGAGGATGGAGGAATCCCTGGATGCCGGTGGGGGAGATTTTTACAGTCGGGTCTATCAGGCGGAGAGACCCGAGATATTCATGAAGGCCACCCCCGCCCGGGTGGTCGGTCCGAATGCGCCTTTCCGCATACGCAAGGATTCCGATTGGGATGTCCCGGAACCGGAGCTCACGCTTTTTGCCACTTCGTCCGGGAAGATCGTGGCTTACACGATTGGCAACGATGTTTCCTCCCGTAGCATAGAGGGGGAAAACCCGCTCTATTTGCCTCAAGCCAAGACTTTCGACGAATGTGCCTGTCTGGGGCCCTGTCTCTATGTTCCCGATCAACCCTTGGGTGCGGACACGGGCGTGGAGTTGACGATTGCCCGTGGGGGAGAAAAGGTTTTTTCGGACTCCACCTCCCTGTCCCAGATGAAACGCAGTCCGGATGAACTCATCGGTTTCCTTTTTCGCGAGACCACCTTCTCAACCGGGGTATTTCTCATGACGGGGACCGGCATAGTCCCGGGAACGGATTTTACCTTGCAAAGCGGGGATGTGGTTTGCATCGCCATCGATTCAATCGGGGTGTTGACCAATTCGGTACGTTAGGCTAGCGCTTTTTTTTCTCATTCACAATAACTTTCAAAAGTCATGACAGAGTCATCCCTGATAGGTTTTTCCAAAGGCAGCACAACAGATGCTACCTTCAACGCAACAAATCCCGCTACCGGCGAAGCTTCGGATCTTTCCTTTTGCCATGTATCCGGGGAGGATGTGGTGAAAGCTTGCGAGTTGGCCTCGGACGCATCTTTGGCAATGGCGAGTTTGAGTGGAGCTCAAAAGGCGTCTTTTCTTCGGGATCTGGCTGATCGGATCGACGGGTTGATTGATCAATTGGTGGTCGTCATGACCGGGGAAACTGGACTGCCCGAGCCCCGGGTTCGCGGAGAGACGGGACGAACCACTTTTCAGCTCAGAACATTCGCTGATTTGGTTGAATCAGGGAATTGGGTGGATGCCAGAATCGACCGAGCCCAACCCGACCGGCAACCGCTCCCGAAACCTGACTTGCGGTCTATGCTCCGTCCGGTCGGGCCGGTGGTTGTTTTTTGCGCTAGCAATTTCCCCTTGGCTTTTTCAGTTGCCGGAGGAGATTCGGCTTCCGCTTGGGCCGCCGGTTGCCCGGTGATCGTCAAGGCTCATCATGCCCATCCCGGCACTGCCCTTTTAGTGGGCAATGCGGTGGTTGATTCGGTTCGGGCAAGCGGTTTGCCGGAGGGTGCGTTTTCGTTAATCTTCGGTGACGGAAGAACAGTCGGTCAATCCTTGGTGAATCATCCTGCGATCAAGGCGGTTGGCTTTACCGGATCGCGTGCCGGGGGAAGAGCCTTGTTTGATCTCGCTTCGCAAAGGGACGAACCCATTCCGGTTTACGCCGAGATGAGCAGTATTAACCCGATTTTCATCCTGCCCGGCTTGGGTGAGGAGAGAATGAATGAAATCGCAGGCGGTTTGCAAGGGTCGGCCACCCTTGGGGTCGGGCAATTTTGCACGAATCCGGGAATCGTTTTTTACCCCCGTGGCCCGGGTGGCGAATCCTTGGTTGCGGATTATGTTGGGAAAATGAAGGAAACGGCCTCCTCTCCCATGCTTCACAAGGGGATAAGAAAAGCCTATGGTGAAGGCTTGGATTCGTTGAGCGAGTGTGAGGGGGTAGAGGTTTTGGTTCCCGCTTCCAATGAATCGGGAGAAGGCGGATGCCATGCGGGAGCGTGCGTGTTGTCGACTGACTCGGAAAGTTTTTTGAGGAACGAAAGAATGGTAGAGGAAGTGTTCGGACCATCCACTCTTCTGGTTTCCTATGAGAACCCGGCCGATCTTTTGCGGATAGCCGATTCTCTCGAAGGGCAATTGACGGTAAGCCTGTTCGGCGAAGAAAAGGAGCTTTCCCATTCCGCGGAATTGCTCGATGTTTTGGAAACGAAAGCCGGGCGCTTGCTTTTCAATCAGTTTCCGACAGGCGTGGAGGTATGTGCTTCCGTCGTTCACGGCGGACCGTACCCCGCTACTACGGACGGTCGTTCGACTTCGGTCGGAACCGGTGCGATTCTTCGTTTTGCCCGACCGGTATGTTATCAGGGTTTCCCGGATGAGCTTCTTCCCGTCGAGTTGAAAGACGGCAACCCGATGAAAATTTCCAGATCCGAGGCTTGATCAAGGGAATTGGGCCGATTGGTTGTTGCGAAAATTTGTTTTGCCTTCCTCTGTCCTTCTATTCATAGATTTTTTACGTTTAATAACATGAATTGTTTCAAACCCCATCAACTGATTATGCCAAATGCTCGGTAAGAAGAGTACCATAGGAATCTTCGATTGCCTGGAGGGTCAGTTCCGCATGCTTGACAAGTTTCCCTTTATCGTCGGATGCATGGGGAACGCGGATTGGCAAGTTCCTGGCGGTGAGGATTGGGAAGGTGCCTGCATGATCAAAAAGTCGGGCAATGCTTTTCGTATTGTGCCGAACAAAAAGGGAGATGAGCGTCTCCTCGTTAACGGGGGCCCGTTTTCGGAACCTTTCAACGTCGAGGACGACGAGGTATGCACCTTGCAGTTCCTCGGTTACCCCCTCATTGCTTTTGCCGGAAAGGATCCCAAGGCTTGGGCCGATCAGATTCAAAAGGGACAATGGATTCTTGCCAATGGAAGGACGGCAACCGACTACGCTCAGTGCGCTCGTTACGAGGTTTTGGACAAAATTCGCGAAATCGGAGCCGACTTGGCCGAATGTGCGATCAAACCGGTTGGCTTGGATGTGCCTTTCTGGGTCGTGCATCTCGTGGACTACCTTCAGCCACCCGATGCCGATGACGAAGAGGAAGAAGCCCTCTATGAGGAAGAAATCGTGGTTGATCCCGATCGTGGCGAGTTTACTTGCCCGACCTGTTGGCTGAAGTTCGATCGGGCCGATGTTTTGAGCATTGCCGTGCACGAGGACCTGAGGGGAGATCGCAAGCTTGGCGAAGATGCAATGCTTCGCTTTGTCCCAACCGAGTTCAACTCGAAGGGGCAGGCCATGGATGCGATGAGTCTTCCCACGACTGATGTTGCCTGTCCGCATTGTCACAGGAAATTACCCCCTGGTTTCATGGATGTGCCTCATCATATTTTTTCGATCGTGGGAGCTCCAAGCGCAGGTAAATCATATTATCTCAGCGTCTTGGTGAGGCAGTTGCAACGAACTCTCTTCAGGGAATTCGGGGTCGCGTTCAGGGATGCCGATCCGACCTGCAACGCGATCATTAACTCGATGAAGAACCGGCTTTTTGCCGGAAGCAGTGCGGTGGACGCCATGCTCATCAAGACCCAGCTTGAGGGTGAAATGTACGAGCGACTCCAAAGGCATGACCGAGTGGTCGCTTTGCCCAGACCTTTTATTTTCAGTTTGTCCGACCCTCGTGGAACTGGGCATGATTGCTCGCTTATTTTTTATGACAATGCCGGCGAACATTTTGAACCGGGCATTACAAACGAAGAGTCTCCGGGGACTCTTCATGTAGCGAGTTCCTCAGGTATCTTCTTCCTCTTTGACCCGATTGCCAGTCCGGAATTTCGCAGAACTCTCCGCGGTCACGAAGATCCCCAATTTAGCATGGATGGAGCAGGTAAAAGATTGGATCAACAGGATGTCATTATGGCGGAGCTCGAAGTGAGGGTTAAGCAAAACCAAAACATCAGCATTGCCGAAAAAATCGACGTTCCGATTGCAGTAATGATCGGTAAGTGCGATATTCTTAGAGACCAGCTCGATTGGGAGCGGATTCTCTGGCCCATCGTGGACAAGCAATTGGATATGGAAATTGTCGACAAAAACTCGGAAATTCTTCGTGAATACATGGTGGATATGCATCCGTCCATCGTGGCAAACTCGGAAGCCTTGTCCCGCAATGTCAAATATTTCCCGGTCAGTCCCTTTGGGCATAGCCCGGAGCGAGTCGAAATCGATGGTCAGAAATTCATCGCCCCCGATCCGGACAAAATTGACCCCGTCATGGTTGAAGTCCCCACACTTTGGACATTGTCGTTTGTCGAACCTGATTTGTTTCCCGTCGTGAACAGGGCTTGACTAATCTCCCCTTTCCTTCATGGCACAACAACTGATCTTCACGAGTACCCCCCAAGGTCTGGAGCCAGGCAGGTCCGGTTACTGTACGGTTGCTCGGCACAAAGATCTCAGGCACCGGTTGGTCCGTGAACTTGAAAGACTGAGCGTTTATGATTTCGGTCAACAAACCGGCTCCAGTCGCTCGGACATTTGCATCTTTCGAAAAGTGCCTCTGGGGTCCGAAGAGTTTTATGTGCTCACGAAAATTTGTGACGCCGGTTTGGATTACACGAACCGGACGAATTACCTGGCGCATCACTTGGTTCTCGACGGTTTTGAGATTGCAACCTCCCCATCCCCTGCGGAAATTTTTCTTAACTGGGACGGTTGGCTGAGGACTTGGCCTGATGGTCCCAGGTATTTCGGTGAGGAGGAAGTCGTCACTTTTGCTGGTTGCAAGTCCACTGGCTTGGTTCCCTGTCAAAGTTGGTTGCAGGTAACGAACGATCCGGGCAATGCGGCGAGCCTTGTCTCTCCTGACCTGATCAAGCCGATAGTCGTCGAATCCAAAGAAGGAAACGCCAACACCCTTCTCACTCTTTTTGCCGAATCGAGTGCCTTGTTCAAGATCAGCCTCGATGCCTGGGATTTTTCCTTTACCACCTTTTTGCAAGGTAATGACGATGCCAAGTCTTTCGCTTGGATTGGAATCCAGGGCCAACCGGCCGGCGAGCGGATAAAGCAGGGCGGCATTCGGAATTATTTGGATCTTCGAAATTGGGCATCTACTGAAATTGCCGACCCACTGGACCCGAATCTTCAGGATTTGGCGCGAAAGGGGCCTGTCAAGGCTGCGGCCAAAAAGAAATCCGCCACCATTACCAAAGCCCCTTTCTCCGATCAGGAACTTCAGCGGGCAAAGGCCGCCGCCCCCGTTCAGGGTGCCGCGGCGCCCGCAGGCTCAACGATGGTTGCCCAGGAAGCGAGTATTTCAAAGAACAAGAAGAAGCGTCCCTGGCTTCTTCAATTGGCCGTTATCTCGACTGCTCTTTGTTTGCTTGCCGTTTTGGTTTGGGGTTTGACATCGGGTATCGGTGATTGGTTCAGAGAGAATCAGATTGCTTCACCTGACTCGGGAAACCCATCGGTATCACCTGATCCGGATAAAGGAAAGCAACCCACGCCAAAGCAGGTCTTGTCGGTTACACCCAACTCCCCTGTAGAATTTGGCAGAACCGAATACTTGAAATTGGCAAAAAAACCTCGTTCCCGGGATTTGGTTGAATTGGATGTGGGAGGAGGGGAAGTTGAAACTGTCAGGTTGAGTGAGCGCCAGCAAGAGATAATGGGGCAAGATCTTCTCAAAATGCAGGAAGGCGATGAATTGGAAGTGGTGCTTCAGAAAGATGCCGATAGCAAACCAATCTTCAAATCGATTGAAAAAGCCCGTGACCCCGAATATAGAGGGAGGCCCTGGGCAATAGACCTTTCAGACAAGTCCGCCGTCTCCATCTCCGACGACGAAAAAACCCTGTTCTTCCGGTCGGGAGAACAGAACTATCCGCTTTCACTTCGTTTGCTCAGTTCGTCCGAAAGAACAAAGATGCTTAAGCTCTACGAACTCGTTCAGGCCGGCTCTTCCGTTGAATTCATGCCTCGAATACAGGACGAGCGAATCGTTTATTATGACCCTGTTACACTTCCCAGCGATCCTCAGGCTAACCCCGATCCGCCTAAGCCAAAGGTTCCAAGCGGAACTCCAAGGACACTGAGTGCAGCCAAAGGCAGAGAGTTTTTTGATTTGCATCCGAACCAGCGACGGATTTTGCTCATGGTGGATGACAAATCCAGAGAGAGGTTGCCTTATGTTTTCAGTGAAGATGAACGGGACAGGATAATGGAACTTGCCGCTTTTTTGGAGAAAGGAGAGCAAGAGGTTGATATTGACGTAAAGGTGGACGGTGACCAAATCACTTTTCTTGCTTTTGATCTGCCTGCCTCTTTGTCGTCTCATCCGGATCCCGGCTCGGATGAGCTTGATCCGCAAAACCTTGTCCCCGACCGGGTTGTTGTTTTGTGGGTGCCCGGAAGCCCTCTCGGGGGTGAGTGGACCCTCGAGTTGAAGGGGAATTATTCCTACAAACATTCATTGCTCCCCGATTTTCTGGCAGACCAGTTGGAGGCGGGCCTTAAATCTGTCGATGGTCCCCGTCTTTGGATGGCAGATTTTGCCCCCGGCATGTTGCTTGACGGGAAATTCTCCGAGGATAATGTTCTGGAGAAATTCAGTTTCGAGCGAGACCGCCTGGGTGGGAGCAAGATTATCACTTTTTCAATCAAGTCGGCGGACCCGGAGCAAAGCAATTACTCGTTCGATTTGAAATTGACCCGTGGAGAAACATTGGATCTCAGGGTGGATACCGATCATGCACGAAACTCCGCACAACGGGGGAAATTACTGAGGATTCCTTCTTTCCGGAAGGATGGAAAATGCACGGATCTGTTCATACTCTCGAACAAACACAATAAGCTCGATAAATTGAATCTCATTGGTTCGAAGTTTTCAATTTCCAGCCAAGGCTCCATCCGCCTTGGCTTGTCGCAGTCTTCCAAATTCACTTTCCTTTTTCCAGAGCTCCACAAAGAATTTCGGTTTGGAATCGGAGTAAAGAACCAGAATTTGGACGGAGGAATTCTGGTTTTGCACAAAACACCCCAAGCCATGGATTATTTCAGTTCCGAATTTAAGTCTCCGCCCAAGGCCTTGTTGGTCTTATCTAACGACAACCCCATGGGCGGTAAATTGCTTCCAGGAGTATCTTATCTTAACGAAGCCGTGACTCAACTTCAAGGACTCAAATTACAATATGACGAAGAAATTGTGAAGAGAGCCAAGGATTTTCCACCCAAGGTCGTGCAGGATAATCTCCGAGACTATTTGGGGCGCGTTTCAAAGATTTCCTTTACTGCGTATGACGAGGGCACTCCTCTTGGGAAATTTATGTTCCAGAGCATGATGGCTTTTTTACGCAACCATTTCGACGTTTGGGATGAAGTCAGGTTTTTGAACATGCGTGGTCGCTTGGGCCTTTTCGAAAGTGACAGTTTGCCTACTCAGCCCAAGCTCCACTTGCAATTTCTGGAGCAGGTTAGCAAGGAAGTGGAAAATTATCTGCTCACCAGCATGTCGGACTTCGGCTATTCGGTCAAACAGGGTACATCCGACACAAAGCTCTTGGTAGAATATTTGAACTTTTTGCTTGAGATAGAAAAATCGATGGGGGTCAAGGACGAAGGCTTTCTCAAGGGCATTCAAGGAATCAGGGATCGGATAGCCTCTCCTTCCCCGGATGAATTGTTCGGTAAGCTCAACAAGGAAATACAAAGCTTAGCCGATCCTGCCTTGAGCAATACCCTGAAGGTCAGTTTCGATGCCTATCAAAACAAGCAAATTACATTTCTTCCTCCTGCCGAACTTACGCTCGGAAATTTGTCGAAGTCTTGCAATCTGTTCTCCAGTATCGATCTTCTGAAAAAATATAAAGCGGAAATTTCAACGGTTTCGGGCTTCGAGCGAGGAAGAGACATGAGCTCAAAAAAGATCGAGGAATTTTCGAATCGATCCCGATCGCTGACGAAAAGTTCGAATAACCAAGCTAATCAACACGAGGATCGCAAAAAAATGGTTCCGAATATTCAGTGGACCTTGGCTGTTTACAAAAAGGACGCTCAGGGAGACTTTGTGAAGGAAAGTGATTTTTTGCGACTGAGCCCACCTGAATTTGAATGACGACCTTTTAAGCTGTGAATATCGATCGACTAATTGACCGGATTGAAAAAGCGCTTCGCGAGGAGGGCACGACCGATCCCGTTTACCACGCCCTGGCCAAGGAATACGCAAAGTACCGGACCCAGATTGACGAACGTCTGGAGCACTGCGTTACTCTGATTCGCTCAGGCAAGGATTTTGCCGCCCGTGAGCTTGCCGAGCAACCGCCCGACGTACTGACATTGATGGAGAAACTTTCCTTTTCCAACGATGGGAAATGGCGTGCTCTTTGTGACGAGAAAAGCTTGTATGTCGGACCAAACTGGGCGGATGAACACGTCGACTTGCTTAATGGTCTCTATGACAAGGAGATTACTGAGGACAGTCCGCTTTTTCGGGAGTATCGGACGGCTGCCCGGAGCCGGGACGAGGAGAAGACATTCAAGATCCTCAAGATGATCCTCAAGGCCAACCCTGATCACGCATCCGCGAGGAGGCATTTCGGTCAGCTTAGCGTCAAGATTCAGGAAAACAAGATCAAGGAGTTGGATTCACTTATTCAAGCTGGCCGAGAAGCTGAATTTCTCGACCTTATGCTGGATATCGAGGACACCGATTGGGTTGTTCCTCCCAAGGGAGACCAATGGGAGAACGCGCTTGCGGTGAGGATTGGAGTTGAGCGGCGAAACGCCAAGATCCGGTTGGAGGAAATTCTTGTCGAGCTGGCTTCCTTCCGTTCGGCCGACGATTGGAAAGGGTCGCTTGCTCTGATCGGAGAATTCTTTAACTTGGCTCAGGAGCATAGTCTTGAAGGCGAATTGGATGCCGATGATATCAATGTTTATAACGAATACAAGGAATGGGCTGAGGAATTGGCCGAAGAAGCCAAGTCCGAACGGGAACTGGAGGGAATGGTTTCCAATTTCAAAAACCGGTTGGCGGAGATGCAGCAACTCGAGGTTGCAGGAGGCAAATCTCTCGAAATGTATTTGGCCGAACAAAATGAACTGAGGAAATTCAGGCAGGATTTTCAGGATATTGGAAAATCGCTTTCCGCAGAGATCATGATGGATCTGCAAAAGGCCGAAAATCAGGCCAAGAACCGGATTCAAAGGCTTCGTGGACGAACCAAGATTTTCTGGATTGCAGCGGTTGCATTGTTTCTTTTGGTTGCAGCCAGTTCAGTAGTGGCTTTTGCTTATTTCAGTGGTCCATGGAGTGCCCGTAACGAAGCGGCAAGGATTGCCGAAAATAACGAATATACGCCAGGTCAAAGGTGGGGCGAGTTGTCTGTTTTTTCCGGCAATTACCGACCTGATTGGCGAGGAATCGATTATTTCAAGGACGACGAGGTAAGAAAGTCTCTCGAGCAAATCACATCCAAAGCATTCGGGGACGCGTCCAACAACTTGGCCGAGGAAGATCAGAAGAAATTCCTTTTCAAAACACAGGACATGGCTTTGCCCTTCCTGTCCAAGGACGACGTGCAGTCCAAACGGGCTGAAATCGTGGTCGCGATGTGCGACCGGATATTGGAGCAAGCGAATGAACCGACTTTCGAGGCCAAGACCGCTAAAGTTTTTTTGAAGATGTTTGAGGATCCACCGCGGATTCGTAATGACGAAGATGGCAATCCATTGCCTCTCACTAATGTCGATTTTTATCGTTTTCAGGAAAACGATACGGTTCTCGACAAGTTGCAGGAAATCGCAGCTACCGTGGCCCGAATGGAAGATAGCAACGATCGCATGCAAGAGCGTTTCGATTCGCTTAAACAAAAGATCGAACGCTTTGACAAGGAGGTGCTTATCGCTTGGAAGAAATTCAGGGATACCGAAGAAGTCGATCATGGCATTTTGGCTCAGGAGAAGTACTTGGACGGCTTGGATACCGAAACCCGTGAGTTTTCAGGCTCGGAGGCGGTTGATCCGAATGACTACCGCGAAGTGAGGGATGCCCTCCGCGATCTTCGCAAGACCTGGAGGAGCTTTTCCAAGGAGGTCGAGAGCAAGTCAGGTTCCCAAATCGATACCTTGCTCAATGAAGCCGAGAATATTGGCAACTCCGTGTCGCGAGTCGAAATGTCCGAGAGACCCGGAAAACTCAAGGAAATGGGGGAAGTGCTCGAGCGGGTCACCAAAATCAACAAAAGTGCGACCGAGCAAATGAGGATGAATTCTTCTCAGGAGAGAAGGCTTGCCGGATTGCTCGAGATGCGTAATGACATTCTTGACAAGATCAAGAAAGCAGGAGCAGCGACGGCCGGCACGGGTTCGGCCAACAGCGTGGATGAGTATTTGTTTTCACTGGAAGAGGGCTTGAGTGCGGATGCCTTTTCGGGAACCGAAATCAATGACGTTCGAACCGTATTGGCTCACCGAAACAAGTTTTCAAAC
>Ga0315321_10004228_pt1 | contig 11050 bp, 10 predicted proteins | sample M180m21515metaG_FD_203464 | JGI IMG/M metagenome (GOLD analysis project Ga0315321, IMG submission 203464) | Ammonia-oxidizing marine archaeal communities from Monterey Bay, California, United States - M1 80m 21515 | ecosystem: Environmental > Aquatic > Marine > Intertidal zone | place: USA... | reverse complement strand
CTTAAGTGGTTCTACCAAAATGGTACTATGGACTACATGGGAAGAACTCAAGGGTTTGCTTCTACTGGTCAGTTTAATGGATATAGAGTATATATGACTCAGACCATGCCAGCTATATGGGTTAAGGATCCAACCAAAGTTCTTAAAATTGTAATGAGAAACCCTGTAACAGGAGGCTCATTCTAAGAACTATAATTAAAGGGGAGGGGCTAATACCTCCTCCCTTTTTATTTTTAACCTTTAAAATATAACTAATCATGGCACTAGATATTAAAAGACAAAATAAAACATATGAGTTTTCAAATTCAAGTGTTTCAAAAATACTTGCTTCTAAAGCTGTTGGTAAAGACATCTTAGCTAGAGACCATGCAGATAATGCAGCAGCAATTGCTGCAGGTTTAGCAAAAGGTGATATATATCACACTACAGGAGCTTTGAAGATAGTTGTTTAAAAGTCAAAAAACTTTAGCAAGGGTAAAACCTTGCTTTAGAAATTAGTAATAATAAATGTACATAATTATGTACTTTTGACTGTGAATAATAATTATTAATTTAAAACCAAAAAAAAATGAGTGAGTACACTATTGTAGAAAAGTATCAGCAGGAGAAAAAACAATCTGTTGCAGTGCGTCCATTTTTTAATCCTAATAAAGAAAATATGGGATTAGAACAATATGGATTGGCATTACATGATGGAGTATACCATGAAGAATCATTAGCATGTCTTGAGATGAATGGAGTAAAAAGATATGTTACTGGTTTAAATGAGTTTGCACCTGAAGTAAAAATGTTAGCACCTAAGGAGAAAAAAGCAAAGATTAAAGAAATTAGAACAGTAGTTGCAGAATTAGAAGCATCTCTTGCAGCTAATGTAGTTGATCCAGAAGACAAAGATTTTTGGAACAACTTAACTATTATGAGTCCTAATAATGATAAATTTTGGGATAAGATTAGTTTAAGATGTGGTAATGATCCAGTATTCTTAGATCCAGAATTAGATCCATATGATAGAATTAAACTATATGCTATTAAAGCAGGTGGTTTTTCTATAGTAGCAAAGTCACTAAAAGATGCTAAAGTAAACTCTAAAGGAGTTAAGTTTTATTTAGATACGTTAGAAGAAACGTTAACTACTAGAACTGAACTTAGTAAAATAAGAAATAGAGCATTAGTAGAACTACAAAAAATGTATGATGGTAATGCAACAAAGCTTATGTATGTAGCTAAAATCTGTGATTCAAATAGTACACAGTATAGTAAGTCTACTCCTAATGATGTTATGTATGAAAATATGGATGACTATATTCAAGGTCATGGATCTGAAGGTAATAAGAAAAAAGCAGCACAAAACTTTTTAGATGTTTCTACATTAAGCATGGAGGAAATAAAAATAAGAGCACTTGTTAAAGACTGTTTATTTTATAGATTCTTACTGACTAAAGCAGGTGGATGGATTGAGCCAATGGATAGTGGTATTAGAATGGGTAAAAGACCATCTGAATGTTTAGACTTTTTAATGGATCCTAAAAATGAAGAGAGTTTATTATCTCTAATGGATAAAGTTGAACCATATTGGAATGCTTAAAAATAATTAAAAATGGAAAATAATACATTACTCATAAAACTTAAGCAAAGGCTGAATAAGCTTGATAGCCAAGACTATGATAATATAGAATGTTGGCAGTTTGTTGAGGCTTTCAATAAATCACAAGTTGAGTGGTGTAGAAGAAACTTACATGGTGGTAATATGTATCAGGAAGGTGATGAGTTATCCAAAAGAAGAGTGGATGACTTGCAACCTCTCCTAATTGAATTATCACTTACAGGTAATGTTTTTCCAGATTATTTTGAAACAGACAACTTTCCAGTTAATACTTATTTAGAATTTAAGAAAGTTACTACACAAGCAAAAGATGATTGTTGTACTCCAAGATCAATGACAGTATATTTAGCTGAAGAAGCTAATGTTAATTTAATCATGAGAGATCCACTAAAGAATCCAGATTTTGAATGGGGAGAAACTTTTTGTACAATGCTTGATAACAGGATAAGAATATACAAAAGAGATTTTGATATAGTTAATCCTGTATTAACTTATTATAGACAACCCACATTGATACAAGTAGAAGGCTGTACAGATCCATACACTGGTAATATTAGCTTGAATAATGTTATATGTGAGTTTAAAGATGATTTAGTAGAAGTAATCCTTGATGATACTGCAGCATTGATTGCAGGTGATATAGAAAACATGTATCAGCAACAAAGAGGACTACAGGCTGCTGAAAGAAATAATTAATATATTGTTTATCTAATAGAAAATGATTATATTATTATAGTAACACTGATGTTACAAGCAGAGTAAACTGTTTAAATCTTTTTTTATAACCAGTGGGGGTAATGGTCCTCACACAAAACAACAAATTATGGCTTATTTTAATCATGCGTTTAATAAAACGTTTGTTGTGTCTTCAGTAGAAAAGCAAGCAGGAACTGCTACAAGTGCTTTGACAGCTGGTGAATTAGCATTAGTTGGTGGAAGTGACTGGAAATCAGTTGCTATACCAGGTGGTGCTGCTGCTCCGGCTACATTGACTGCTGGTGAACTAGCGTACATTGTACAAGGTTCATTTTATACTAAAGATACAATTGGTAACAACCCAGGACATGGGGGTTACAAAGAATCAGTAAAATCTAAAGGGATTAACCCAAGATATCTTACTAGAATGTGGGCAGCAAACTGTCTTACTGCATCACAAGCAACTGCTAAATTATGTTTAGCATCTGATTGTGCTCCTTGTGGTAAAACACAGTTTATGAGAATTGATGTAAAAGGTTCTCCTGCACTTAGATTTTTAAATCACAATGCATATGCAATTGCTGACTCAGCAAATGTATGTTGTGTTGAAGGGCAAGAATATATTGACCCAGCTTTAATCATTGCTAATATGGCTCAAATGGCTTTAGGTGATCCACTTATCAAACCATTTGTTGCTGAAGCTGATTTAGATGGTGTTAAAGCTTCTACATTATCAGCTGGTGGTGCAAGCTACCAAGTTAAAGCAGATGTGGCAACTTCAGGTAGTTCAACTGGAACAGGAGCTAGAATTAACATTGTATCTTTAGGTGTAAGTGATGCTATTGCTACTTACTCTATTGCTAATTCAGGTAAAGGCTATGTAGCTGGAGATGTATTAGCTGTAGATGGTGGTGACGGAAATGGTGCAATCTTAGTAGATTCAGTTTCTGCTGGTGGTGTTGTTGTAACAACTACTACTGCTGGTGTTTCTACTGAAGAAGTTTATACTATTGCTGAAGTAGTTGATGGAACATATGTTGCTTCAACAGATCCTCACGGAGCTACTAAAGTTTCTGCATGTGTAGAATTCCAAGGTGCATACGTTGATACTGTATTTGGTAACTGTTCTTTTGACACAAGAGATCATTTCAATGCTGAGCCTGTAGAGATCATTGTATCTTTATTAGATGAAACAGGTAACCCTTGTAATGATTGTGGCGTAGCTTCAGCTACACCAGGTTCAATGCAACAAACTAAAGGTGAAGAAGTAATCAGAGAATTGATTATGTCTGAGAGATACCGTCAGTCTCCTTATAACCAAGGAAATGCTGATAGTGCTAGAATCAGAGAGATTGAGTTATCTGATGAGCTTTTAGCTGCAGTTGACAGAACATCAACATACAGAGCTTATTACGTACAACATTCTGTGCCAAGATTCAACAATCCATCAGGAGTGTTTGATAATGACCAGTATCAGTATAAGATCTATGTTAAATGTGATGATACAGCTTCACAAGTTGCTATGGAGGATTTCCTTCAAGGATTACAAGCATGGGCTAAAGACAATGGTAATAACTTACCTATTGAGGAAAATGCTGTTTGGTAATAATTAAAATTATCAAGTAATATATTAGAGCAGGGGAGAAATCTCCTGCTCTTTTATTTTTTATATGTTCTATTTTTTTTGTATATTATCTATATAGTATCATTTATTAATAGAATACAAAATGGCAGACAGACATATATTAAGTTTAGAAATACCTACAGTATCTAACTGTAATTTACTTTGCATAAAAGATACAAGTCAATATTCAAAGGATTTAGCAGTTGATTGTGAAGAGTTATTAATTACTTTACCTGGCTATTCTGTACCTGTTTTAATTAAGGTTGATAAAGATTTTGACATGTGTTTAACAGCATGTACACTTGCTTTGCAAACCACGGATTGTGGATCAAAACAAGAAAATATACCTGATGGTATATACATCATAAGATACAGTGTATCACCTAATTCAAAGGTATACGTAGAATACAATCATCTTAGAGTTACACAATTACTTGGACAATACTATGAAGTATTGTGTGATCTAGATGTGCAACCCTGTCAACCAGATTCTGAAAAACAAGAATTATTAGCTGAAATGAGTTATATAAAAACAATGATTGATGCTGCAGTTTCAAATGCAGAATATTGTCAATCTACAACTCAAGCTATGCAAATATATAATTATGCAAAAGCCAGATTAAATAAGATTACTTGTCCAACTGGAAATTGTGGATCAGCAAAGAGAGGAATGTATTACGTATAAAACCAAAGAATTATGAATAACTGTTCAGTATGTGGAAAAAAATTTACATGTGGATGTCAAAAGACACATGATGAAAATGGAAATGTAATTTGCAAAGGATGTAAAAACTCATCTAAAGCTAAACAACAAGCTACAGAGGGTAGTAGAAATTTATCTTTAGAACTTGCTAAACAACAAATAGTGAATTTAAAAAATGGGTAAACCTAGAGAAATATCAAATGCAAATCAAGTAAAGCATGTGGCTCTTGAAAAAAGAATAAGAGTGGAACAGACATTTGCTAACCAAGCATATGCAAACTTTAAAGAGGTTAAGTTTGGTATTGAAGCATGTTGTTATACTGATTTTGCTAATGCAGTATTACAAAAAGAATTATGTGATTGGTTAGATAAAAAATCAGATAAGGTTGTTGTTGCAACAGAAGAGAAGGGAGTATTTGTTGAGCCATTGGCAAAAATAAATGCAAAGGCAAGTGTATCTTGTCCGGCTGTTCCAACTAATGTATGTACAGTATTAGATTTAGCAGATATACTTGCAAATGAAGCAACGTTTGTACAGTGTTTTGAGATAGCTGCTGCGGTATGGACAATAACACATAATTTAGGAGAGTATCCATCAGTAACAATAGCTGATTTAGATAATAATGTAGTGATAGGTGATATAGATTATTTATCTACTAACCAAATAAGAGTATCATTTAGTAATTCATTTGCAGGATGTGCTTTTTTAAATTAAAGAAAAACAATTAAATAATAATAATAACAATTAAAATTAAATAAAATGGCAATACAATTTTTAGCAGGTATTCAAGTTGATGGGCATATAACGCTTATTAATCAGGGTACATTCAAGAATGCCAGAATTCAAAATGAAACCTCTGATCCCACAGGTGCAGCCTTGCTAGGAGATGGTCAAATTTATTACAATTCTAGCACAGACAAAATGAGACTCCGAGCAAACGGAGCATGGGTAGATTTTACAACCGGATCAGATTCCAATACAACATATGACTTTTCAGTACCTGCAGCAACTACAACGCTTAGGTTAGCAGGATCTGATGGTACTAATGATGATGTGACTATTGCAGGTAGTGGATTAATTTCTGTTACTAGAGCAAGTGCTACACAATTAACAATTAGTACTACAGCAACATCTAATATAGGTACAGTAACTCTTGTATCTGGTGGAACTGGTATAACAATTACAGGTACAGCATCTGTAACACCAACAGTTAATATAGACACAGTTGGAACAGATAACGCAATTGAAGTATTAACTGCAGCAGATCCTGTTGGATCTGATTATGTTTGGTTCTCAGATGTAAGTGATAGTAATACTTTAAGAAAATCACTTATTTCTAATATGCCTGGCTTTGGTAAAGACGGTACAGTAACTTCTGTAGGGTCTGGAGCTGGTTTAACAGGTGGTACAATTGTTTCTTCAGGAAGTCTAGCAGTAGATTATGCAGGAGCAGATAACATTGTATTAGCTGCAGGAAGTGGAACAAGTGTTACATTAGCAGGAACTGATAAAGTTTTATTTTCTGATGATACAGATAGCAATGCTAAATTTGCAAACTTATCTCAAGTAGCAACTTATATTAATGCAGGTGCAGGTTCTGTAACTTCAGTAGGTGTAAGTGGTGGTTCAACAGGATTCTCATTTAGTAACTCTCCAATTACTTCTAGTGGTACAATGACAATGTCAGGTACATTAGATGTAGATAATGGTGGTACTGGACTTACAAGTTATACAGCAGGAGATATATTATATGCTACTGGTACATCAACACTAGCTAAGTTAGCTATAGGTGCAGCAGGTAAAGTATTAAAAGTAGATGGTAATGGTCTTCCATCATGGGCTACTGATTCAAATGCAGGAGGAACCGTAACAAGTATTGGTATTACTGAAACAGGTAATGCTCTTACAATTACAAATACACCAATTACAACATCTGGTAATATTAATATTGCTGGTGCAGGTACTGCCTCACAAGTAATTTTAGGTAACTTAACATTAGGTACTTTACCTGTAGATGGTGTAACAAGTGTAGGAAGTGGTGCAGGTCTTACAGGTGGTACTATAACAAGTACAGGATCACTTGCAGTAGATTATAGTGCAACAGGTATTATTAATGACGCTACTGGAATGTCAGGCACTGCAGAGTCAGATGATGAAATTTTAATTGGTGATGATAGTGCAAGTGGTGCAGTAAGAAAAGCTGCTTTAGTTGATATACCATTCAATGTATTAGGTGTACCAAATGCTGCTGTAAGTTTTGGAAGTAATAAAATTACAAGCCTTGCAACTGGTACAGCGTCTACAGATGCTGTTAACTTAGGTCAATTGCAATCTGCAGTAGCTGGAGTAGGTGTATTCCAAGGCGGATATAATGCAAGTACAAACTCTCCTGCATTAACTGGAGGAAGTAACGTGGCATTAACACAAGGTGACTTTTTTGTAGTTACTACAGATGGTACATTCTTTACTGAATCACTTGAAGTAGGTGATTTAATATTTGCTAATTCAGATATAAGTGCAAGTTCTACACCTTCATTAAGTGACTATACAGTAGTAATCCAAGATCAAAATATTGCTGGTGTAGGTGCAACAGATGGAGCAACTGAAAAAGGTGTTGCCGGATTTAGTAGTGCTTCTTTTGCTGGAACAGCCAATGGCTTTATTACAATTAAAGCAGGTGGTATTAGTGATGCTCAGTTAGCAAGTACATTTAATAAGATTATTGGTACTGACTCAGATATTAATACTTCAGGTGTTGTTGTAATTGATCAGTTAAATATGACTGATGGTGTTATTCAATCACACTCTACAAGAACATTGCCTGATTCAACTTATGGTGCAAGAGGTGTAGCTGAAACAGCAACTCAAACAGAAGTAGATGCGGGTACAGCTGGACAACAATTATTTGTATCACCAGCTACTTTAAAAGTTCATCTTGAAAAAAGATCTTATGTGGCTAGCGGACCAGCTACGCAGACTAGTTCTTTTTCAGTATTAGCATCAACACATGGGTTGGGAACAGGACCATTTGTTACGCAAGTATACAATGCAGGTGGTTATGAAGTAAAAGTTCAAACAGAATATAACACTACTAATGGTAATGTTGATTTCAGTTGGACAAATAATATTACTGCAAATAGCTTGAAATTTATAATAATGAAGGTAGTATAATAACAATAATTAAATTGGGAAAAGCTTAGATATATCAATTTAAGCTTTTCCCTTTTTTTTAAATTTAGTATCTTAGCAAAAAAAACAGCATGGCTATAGAATTTATATCAGGTTTATCTGTATCAGGAAATAGTGAAATAACTGGTACATTAGTAGTTACTAATGTTGTAGCTGATAATAGTACATATACTGGTATTATGGTGTGGGATGGTGGAGTTCTTAAATATAGAACAAAAGCTCAGATACTTAGTGATATTGGTGCTACAGGTAATACTGGTACAGTAACCTCAGTTACAGTACAAGGTTCATCAGGACTAAGTGGTAGTGGCACAGTAACTACTTCTGGTACTATTACTTTAACAAACTCTGATAGAGGTTCAAGTCAAGCTATATATAAAAATATTGCTACACAAAGTGGTACAGCTACAGCAAATAGTAATAATGATACATTAACTATTACTGGAACAGGTGGGACTACTACATCAAGAAGTGGTGATACAATTACTATAAATTCTACAGATACTACTACTAATTATTATTTAACTAGTTTAAGTTTTAATACAAGTACAGGTGTTCTTACTGCAGCACGAAATGGTCTTTCTTCTGTTACAGTAGATCTTGATGGTAGATATGCTACAAGCTCAGGTGTTACTTCTATAGCTACTTCAAATGGTATTACAGGGGGTACAATAACCTCAACGGGTACAATTCAACTAGACAGTACTGTTATAAGAACTACAGGTGATCAAACTAAAGCAGGAAACTTAACAATTTATGGTAGTGGATCTACTGGTAACGCTCTTAGTGTAACAAGAGGTAGTGATGGGGCTAATGCTTTTAGAGTACAAAACTCTGGTGAGGTTGTAATTGGTGCAAATTATTTATATGCATCTGCTTCTGGTACATCAATGTATGTGCAAAACACAGCAGTATTTAGAGGAGGGATTATTAATGATGCTTCTAATGCTCCTGTATTAATCAATGATAGTTTAAAAGTTGATGTTGATTTAGAAGTTGCAGGTGGTGATATTACATTGGGTGGTACAGGTAGAATACAAGGTGTAGATACAGTTTCATCTGGTACAGATGCAACAAATAAAACATATGTAGATAATGCTATAAGCAATCATAGACCTTCACCTCCAGGTGCTCCTAGTAATGTATCAGCTTCAGTAGTTGGTCAAACAATAGAAGTTGTATTTGGTAAATCAAGTTCAACAAGTAATATAGATTACTATCAAGTTTGGTCATCAGATGATGGTGCAGACTTTGGTATTATAGGTCAAGTACCACCAGATGATTTTTCTGGCACAATGACTATTGTAGATACTACATTTAATACTAGTGGTACAATGTCATATAGAATATATGCCGTTAAAGAAGGTGTATATTCAAGTCCTTCATTAGTAAGTCAAGCTTATACAGCAGGTGCGTTGTCTGTTATTAATATGTCAGTAATAGAATTACCTTCTGCATATTATGTTCAATATGATTTGCCTTTGTCAAGATTTATAGACCACATAGAAATATACATGGATTCAGCAACAACTCAAGGTGCATTATCAAGATCTAATGCGTCATTGGTTTATAGTGGAATGAATTCATCTTATATGCATAGTGTAGGAGCAAGTAGGAATTTTCACCAGTTTTGGGTAGAAGTAATAACAACATAAGATGTCAGAAAGAGGAACTGAAATAACAGATGACAGACAATATTGGTTAGATTGTCTAGCTGAATTTGAAGAAGCATTGGCTGAAGAGTTAAACATGGTAAATGTAGCTCCAGCAGGTTCTAATGATAGTATGATTAAAATGTTACAATTTGAAATACAAGAATGTTTAAAGCAACTAACGTAAGTAAAAGTGATATACAATCCATTGTAGGATGTGCCTCTAATAATTATAGTGGGCAAGTAGCTATTGTACCTGTAACTAAAAGAGGTATGAGTAATGTTACTGTGTCTTCTGGTAGTGGTGAATATGATGGTGGTGACAGACTTATTGGTTATACAACTGCTTTTGAAATAGATGGTGACTTACTTTTTACAGTTGGTTGGGGTGATGGCTTTGCTGTACGTAGACTAAATGATGATGGTACTATGACAAGGTTATTTTTTGACAGTAACTTTTTATGGAGAGATACAACATCTACATACAACCATATACAATCTATTTGTATTGATAAAATAAACAAGAAAGGTGTAGTTATGACTTATAATGTTAATGGCTATACTACATTTGACTACAGTGGTCTTATGAATGGAGGATCAACCTTTGTTAAAGATCCAAGACCAACACACAGTAATCCTCAAATATATATAGGATCACAAGATACTGGTGGAGGTTATGTAGAAAGCACAGGTCTATATTATGTAGGAGGCTTGTGTGCAGCAGGAGAATGGGCATATGCAAGTGACTATGATGCAAGACATTATAAAAGATGTATGCGTAGAAACATGAAAACTGGTGTTGAAGAAAGATTATATATGGATGCCACAGCAGGAAATATAATGTTAGAAGGCTCCGAACCTGTAGATAGAAATGGATACAGAGGTTGGATTATGTATGATGAAATTAATGACAGAATATTATATGCTTATTACCATAATGCAAACTTTTCTCTAATATTAGATGCATCTACAGTCAAACCTAAATCAGTTTATGTAGATATGGGAGATATAAGTCAGGGAGATGATGGTTATGAACAAGGATGGTTTATACCCGATCCAATAAATGAACCTAATGTATTTTGGGTTGGTGCGTCTGGTAGACATACTAAACTTGATGTGACTCCATGTCTTACTGGTAATAAAGCCATTGTTTTGCAAATTACATATGAAGGTGCTACTAATCCAGGTAATAACTATGGTATTTTATTTAGAGCTGGAGTAAAGTATCAAGATACTCAAGGTGGTAAACCAACTGATAGAATGGTGGGTTATCCTAATTTTATTCCTACTGCAGCAGATAGAGGTGGAGCTATGATACCGGGATTCTTAGATCAAGATAATGATAGATATGTTGCTTTACGTAGACATGATACAGTTGTTGAAGATACTACATCAGAGGGAAGAGGAAGATCTTATAGAGCTGATTATGGATGTAACATTACTAGAATGTATTCTACAGGCGGTGCAGAATGGTGGATTCAGATGGGTTATGGATATGATGGACATGGTTTTAGAATATGGGATGCAAAATATGCTAATCATTTTATACCTAATTGGGAAATAGTATATGGACCTTATACAT
>Ga0315321_10004227_pt1 | contig 11050 bp, 5 predicted proteins | sample M180m21515metaG_FD_203464 | JGI IMG/M metagenome (GOLD analysis project Ga0315321, IMG submission 203464) | Ammonia-oxidizing marine archaeal communities from Monterey Bay, California, United States - M1 80m 21515 | ecosystem: Environmental > Aquatic > Marine > Intertidal zone | place: USA... | reverse complement strand
CCTGATTCCAGGGAGTCCCACCCTCCTGAATCCAGTCGTGACTGGTCAGGCTGACCACCGGATGATCCTTGTGTCCGATGTGCAATTCCGTGGTCTCGGCAAAAGTCGGCTCCAGCTCCGCCCACCACTTGTCGTAAAAAGCCCGCATCTTCTCCATCTGTTTGGGGTTTTCCTTGGCCAGGTTCTTGGTTTGCCCGGGATCTTTCTCGATATCATACAATTCCTGTCCATTCACCAGTCGCCATTGCTGGCTCATGACCGATGACTTCCGCCACTTGATCGGATCACGCACCCTTTGAGAATCGGTCACAAGAAAACGGTCCGACCAAGGAGCCTTCGAGCCCGGCTTGAGGAGGCTCGCGATCGAAGTGCCGTCGAACTCGTAGCCCTTTGGTTTTTCCGAAGTCGTGAGATCGAGCAAGGTCGGAGCAATGTCCACGGCATGGCACAACGTATCCACCACGTGCTTCTTGTTCATTCCCCCCTTAGGCCAATGAAGAAAGAAAGGCACCCGGTGCCCACCGTCGTATTCGCTCCCCTTTTGTCCACGCATTCCGGCGTTGAAGATTTCCCGACCGCTGGCCGTACCATTGTCCGTGGTAAAGATAAATATCGTATTTTCATAGGCACCCAATTTCTTGAGCAAAGCCCGGGTCTTTCCGACGTTGTCGTCGATATTGGTAATCATGCCGAAAAAGGAAGCAATCCTGTCTGACTGTCCCTTGTACATGTCGATGTATTTTTGCGGACAATGGAAAGGTCCGTGGGGAGCGTTCGTGCAAACATAGGCAAAGAAAGGTTTCTTCGCCTTGACGTTCTTGCGGATGAACTTGTTTGCCTGATCGAAGAACACGTCCGTGCAAAAACCCTTCGCTTTCACGATCTTTCCATTGTGGAAATAACCGCCGTCGAAATAAGCATTATCCCAAACATCCGGGGTTTGTCCGACTCCACCGCCACCGTGACGGTACACTTCCTTGAAGCCACGATCCTCGGGACGATAAGGGTAGTTGTCTCCCATATGCCATTTCCCGAACATTCCAGTCTCGTAACCCGCGTCCTTGAAAAACTGACCGAGAGTACCCTCGTTCGCCCGTAGCATGGAACGACCCATGATGGTGTGCCAAACCCCCGTCCGGTTGGTCCAGTGCCCGGAAATCAAGGCGGCTCGCGTAGGCGAACAGGTTGGGGCAACATGGTAGTCGCTCAACCAGACCGACTCGTTTGCCAACTTGTCAGTATGTGGAGTCTTGATGACCGGATTGCCCGTACACCCAAGGTCTCCGTAGCCCTGGTCGTCGGTTATGACCAGTACCACATTGGGTTGGGCTCCAAAGAGAGCGGCATTGACAAGGGAAAGGCAAAAAATTCCGAAGATGGACTTGATCATAAGGATTGAGGAGTTTGGTTGAGAATCATTGAAACTAAGACAACGAGCTCCGTCTTTGCCACCTTCAAATCATGTTTTTCATAAATTTGGGTTTGCCTCTTGCACTTGCCCAAACCTGCATTGACCGATAAAAAGACTTCTCATGAAATTTTCCCCGACTATTCTTTTGGCCTTCTCTTTATGCCTTGGATCATGCGGTCACGACCATGATGGGCATGAACACTCCGATTCCGACGTCCATTATCACGCACCACCTCACGGAGGAGTTCTCGTCGAATTGGGAGAACACGGCTCCGGATACAACCTCGAACTTTTTCTCGAGGATCAAGGCTTCTTGCAAATTTTCGTTTGGGACGCCCATGTCGACAACCTCGTCCGCATCGAGCAGGAAAAAATCGATTTGATCATCCCCGATGGCAACGGTACGGATAGAACGCTTACCTGCACTGCAGTAGGGGATGTCGCCACCGGCGAAACGGCAGGAAGCACTTCCCTGTTCACCTCAACCGAAAAAATTGGCGACCAACTCCCACTCAAAGGTGTAATTCCCAGCATCAAGGTTATCGGCAAGACTTACGAAAACATATCTTTCGAATTCAACGGGAATTCCGGTGCCCACGAAGATGACCATTGAGGAAAAGCGCGATCAACTCGTCGAGGAACTCACTCCCTTCGAGGACCCCTTCGAACGTTTCGCCTATGTCATTGACCGGGCTAAATCACTCGAACCTCTCGAAGACGAGTACAAGATCGAGACCTTCCTGATCAAGGGATGCATCTCCCAGCTTTGGGTCTTCCCGTCCTCCAAAGACGGGAAGTGCTATTTTCAGGCCGACTCCGACGCCTCCATCACCAAGGGCACCGCCGGACTGCTCTGCGAGCTCTATAGCGACGAGACACCCGAGGACGTCATTGCCCTCGAACCCGACTTTCTCGCCGAGGTTGGCATCACCCAGCACCTCTCCCCCAACCGCCGTAACGGGCTGACCGGGGTGCGCGAAAAAATCAAGGCCTACGCCCAGCACTGTCTCGACAACGCCTAGAGAAATGCATACGGGTAGATGATAACCCATAACCCATCATGTTTACCAAAACTTCCCTTCTTTTTGCCTTTCTTTCCTTAAGCGCACTTGCGGCGGCCAAGCCCCTCGACGTCTTCTTCGGTACGGGCGGACGGGGAGCCGAAGGGATCTATCACGCCACTTTCAACCCGGACAACGGGAAGTTTTCCCCGGCGAAACTGGCCGCCGAAATCGGCTCACCCGGATTCCTCGCCCATCACCCCGACGGCAAGAAAATCTACGCCGTGGCCCGTTGGGAAAAACTGGCCGGAGCCGTGGGCTACCAAGTTCTTCCCGGTGGAGAGCTCAAGGAATTCACCCGCATGGCATGCCCCGACGGAGGTGGCGCCCATGTAGCGGTTCACCCCTCGGGCAAGTTCTTGCTCACCGCCCAGTACGGGGGCGGTTCGGTTGCCCTCTTCCCCCTCGATTCGTCGGGCAAACTGGGCGAACCCACCGTGACCGAACACGAGGGCGGGTCCAAAGTCGTGGAACGCAGACAGGAATCTCCCCATCCCCACTGGTGCGGTTTTTCTCCCGATGGAAAATTCGCTCTCGTTCCCGACCTCGGGCTCGACCAGATCGTGATCTACAAGGTCGATGAAAAAAAACCTGCCATCACCCGGCACGGAGTCGGGCAATCCGTCCCCGGAGGCGGACCCCGCCACATGAGGTTTTCCATCGATGGCAAATTCATCTACCTGCTCAACGAGCTTACCCTCTCGGTCACCACTTTCGCTTGGGACGCCCAAAAGGGAACGGCCAAGACCCTCGGCACAGTGCCCGCCATAAGCGAGGAAACCAAAGCGGGCGAGACCTTCAATTCCTCGGCCGAGATCCTCGTCCATCCCAATGGCCAAACCGTATACTCCTCCAACCGCGGGCACGACAGCGTCTCGGTCTACCGGGCCAACCCGAAGGCTGGAAAGCTCAAGGTCATCCAGGTCCAACCCGTCCGGGGAGCCTTCCCGAGGAACATCAACCTTACCCCCGACGCCACCTGGTTACTCGCGGCAGGGGCTGATTCCAACACCGTAGCCGCCCATCGGGTCGATCCGAAAACTGGAAAACTGATTTACCTGCGTGGCTCGATTGTCAATGTCCCCTCCCCCATCTGCATACTCTTTGACAAATAGCCAAGAGGGCAATTCAGGTTCTCACTCGGACACGATGGCCTTGGCCCGCCGGTCACCTACCTTGAAATAGCCCAGCGGTTCTTCCTTTCCTTCCTCTGCCCGGGCAATCATCCAAACTGCGCCCGGACGGGTCCGTTGGATCTTAACGCCACCTGGCTCGATCAAGGCATAGGGTTTAGGCTTTCCCTCCCGGTCCATCCAGAAGAGTTGCGCCTTTTTCTTGCTCCGGTTCAGAAAGGTGACCTCGAAAGTCCCGCCATCGGGTTTGGACGGAGGAGCCTTCGCCCCATGGCCAAGTGGTTTCCATTGCAAGCCGGGCAAAGAATCAATCTTGGGTTCGACCAGCTTGGCAAATTTCACGGGGGCTTTCTTCCGCAAGCGCTCCAAAACTTTCGCATGCTTCTTGTCCCCGGCCAAATTGTTCCACTCGTAGGGATCTTTCCTGACGTCATAGAGTTCTTCCCCTCCGTCGGCGTATCGGATATAGCGCCAGTTCTCGTCGCTTAAGCCAAAACTTCCGGGGTGATGAAGGTGGGTAAGGGAAACGTGCGGCCAGTCGGTCTTCGGATTAGCCAGCAAGGGAACGAGACTCGGGCCGTCGTGTAGTCCGGACGGGGGCAGACCGGACAATTCCAGCAAGGTCGGGGCGAGGCTGAGCAAGTTGACCGGATTGGAGCACCGGTTCGGCTTGGTCCCGGCAGGCAAACCGGGGACCCCGTTCGGAACGCGCATGATCAAGGGGACCCGCGAGCAAACCCGCCAGGCGGTAAACTTTTGCCAGTGTTCCTTTTCCCCGAGATGCCAGCCGTGATCGGACCACAGGACAACGATCGTGTTGTCCGCATGCGGGCCGTTTTCCAGGGAATCGAGGACGCGGCCAAGCATGGCGTCGGCAAAATAGATCGAGGCGAGGTAGCCTTGAATGCCTTTTTTCCATTGTTTGTGGGCGCGAATGTGCGGAAAGTAGCGGTTGCGGGCCAAGCCCTTGCCCGCAGTTGGCAAATCATCAAGGTCTTCTTCACGGTAACCGGGTGGCAATTGGATCGTTTCCAACGGGAAAGCGTCGAAATACTTTTGCGGGACAAACCAAGGCTCGTGCGGACGGTAAATCCCACAGGCCAGAAAGAACGGTTTGTCCCGCTTCCCGGAGAGGCGCTTGCCCACCCACTCGGCAACCGAGTAATCCCCTCCGTACTCCTCGTCCGTGGCATCGATCGGCCCCCAATCGGTCTCGTAATATTGCCAGGGCCCTCCCCTCGGCAAACTAACGGGGCGCTTGGGCGGTCCCAAGGTCTCGGGAAATGGGTTTTCCGTTTCCTTCTTCGGAAAATACTCGTCCCAGGAAGGAGCATCGATGAAGTAATGGAGCATCTTGCCCGAACCACCCGACCAGTAGCCCGCCTTGGAAAAAGTCTTGGGCAGTAATTCTACGTCCGGCATGACGTCCCTCATCTTTTGCTCGTTCCGGTAGAGTCCGGAAACGTGGGGTGAAATTCCCGTAAATACTGCCGTGCGCGATGGGTTGCAGGCGGGAGCCGGGCAATGGGCATTGTCGAAGAGGATGCCGGAGTTCGCCAAGCGGTCCAAGTTCGGGGTCTTGGCTTGGGGATGTCCGCCCAGGCAGCCGATCCAATCGTTCAGGTCGTCCATCGCGATAAAGAGAACGTTCGGTTTTGCACCAGCCAAGACTGAGGGCAGGGTTGCCCACAGCCAGAAGAACACGAAGACAGTGGTTAGGGAAACCACGCGAAGGAGGCAGACAGGAAAGGGGATGTTTTTTACCATCATTGCTAAGTGAAAAGGGAAAGATTTTCGTTTATTTTTCCTGTAGTGACAAGGACAGGTCAAGACATTCCTTTTGCCCAGGCAGAATGAATCACAATGAAAAACGGCGTATGCTTTTATGTTTGTACAAGTTTCTGGCTAAAGTTCCCGGAGTTTGGGTCGATTATTGATAACGGATTTCTTTCGAAAATTCTACCAATGAGTATACTTGATAATAGTCGAGCCCTACGGGGGTCGCTCCAATTGGAGACGTTCAAGGCATGAACATGCATTCCTTTTCAGCGGCCCGTCAATCGATTGGCTTCATGGAGGTTACGGGGGCTAACCTGTCCAAAAGCTTGGGCCGCCTTTCCTCTGGATTGAAGGTGAAAATTGATGAAGATGCAGGTGGACTCGCCGTCTCCTCCAAAATGAACTCGGTCATTTCCCGTTCGGCCGCAATTGCTCAAAATGTCCAAAACGGACTGTCGTTCCTTGAGTCTCAGGATTCCGCCCAAAGTCGGTTGGGGGCAATCCTCACGCGCATGTCGGAACTCCGACAGCGTTTCGATGACCCGACCCTGAACACGGGAGACGGACATAACCTGAACCGTGAATTCAAGGAATTAAAAGATGAAATCAAGTCAATCGCCCAAAGAAAGTTCAATGGCATAAGCCTCTTCTCCAATGAGAGCGAAACCCAAAGCAAACTCATCGTCAACACGGCAGCCGATTCCCGACCCACATTACGGGAAATTTCCCGGAGCCTGTTCTTCAATTCCATCTTGGACACGAATTCAACGGCTGGGCCAATAGGAGCAAACCTGACGGTTCAGGGGACTAACGGTTTCTTCGCAGGGGCAACCGTCACACCGACAGGGGGCACCACTCCTGGTCAAACGGTCAGCGGGGCAGCCGGAACCACGCCCGCTCAAACCATCAACGGCGTTCAGGGATCGACCCCAAACCAAACCGTCAACGGCGGAGTACCTGGAACGACACCTGCTCAAATCGCCAATAGCTCGCAGGGATCGACACCGAACCAAAGCGTAAACGGCGGAACTGCCGGAACGGTACCCGTGCAAGTCGCAAATGGAGCACAGGGAAGCACCGGCAATCAGACTGTCAATGGCGGAGCTTCGGGAACTACCCCCAACCAGACCGTCAACGCTGTGGGAGGGAGCGTCGCAAACCAAAGCATCAAAAACCTTCCGGTAACAAACCTGACGGGCATCGGATCAGGTTACGACCCGACCGAAACCGCCCCGACAGTTACCATTACCGGAACCAACAAAGGCAGCCTCGCCGGCACCGCTACCATCAGACCGGATGGGAAAATCAATGTAGCCTTGACCGGAACCGGGGCTCCCAGCGCCGGGGCAACCGCCACCGAACTTTGGAATACGGGGACCCTGACTAACCAAGACGTTGATACCAAACCCACCGTTGATTCATTGGGGAATATCTTTTTTGTAGGAAGTTCGGGTGGCGGAAGTACCGTTAACTCCGTACAAGCCGATGGAACGACTCGTTGGTCAGTGGCTCTTGGCGGAGAAGCCATTTGCAACCCGACCCTATCGGACGATGAACAAACTCTCTTTGTCGGCTACCAAAACGGCTTGCGGGCTTTTGACACTTCCAATGGCACCGTGCGCTGGACCTACAACTGTGGAGCCGTACAAACGAGCCAACCGGTTTTGTCGAATGACGGACAAACCGTTTACTTCGGCTCTGCCGATGACGACCTTCATGCCGTGCACACCACGGGGGTCAACGCAGGGAACGCAAAATGGACCTTTGGGACAGGAAGTAACATAGAGTCCGCACCGGTCGTCGACAGCTCGGGAAGCATCTATTTCGCATCGACCAACCGAAGCGTCTACAAAATACGAGACAATGGAGCTACGGCAACCCAGATTTGGGTGAATAACTTCTCCTTTTCAGGGGGCAATACCTTTCAAACGAACAGAGGAGCATCGCCTGCTTTGTCAAACGACGAAAGCGTCCTCTACCTAGGGGACGGCAATGGGAACGTGGCGGCCCTCAATACGGCACTTGGTACCGACAATTGGGGTGGGTCAGCCCAAGTCTCCGGAGACATAAGAGGACATTTTGCCGTCGGAGCGAACGACAATGTCTACTTCCTTGAACAAAGAGGCTCGTTTTTCTCTCCGCAAAGCGATCGGATTCATGCCTTCAGGGACAATGGCGCTTCGGCAACGGCACTTGGAAGTTTCAGTATCGGGGGATCTGATCTCACTCGGAATTCCCCCGTGGTCAATGCCAACAACCAAGTGGTCATTGCCGCAAGGGGGGGCAGAGTTTTCGCCTTGGATGGAACGAACCCAGCTTCTTGGGGGAACAGCACTAATTTAAATGGCGTTCAATGGCAGGCAAACATGGGATCAACCTCTCAATCCACACCAGCCCTTGATTCATCGGGAAACATCGTTTACGTCGGGGACGACCAGGGACGAGTCTTCGCATACGAGGACCCGATCGACATCACTGTGGCAGTCGCGAGCGGAACCCTTCAACGCCCGGCGGATCTCGCCAGCATAGGCTCGGGGTACGACCCGACCGAAACCGCTCCCACTGTCACCATCTCGGGGACTGACGCAGGCACCCTGGCCGGAACCTCCTCGATCAACCCCGACGGCACCATCAACGTCGCCTTTTCAGGAGCCGCCACAGGCAACGGGAACATAACCGTGGCTATTGCCAACGGGCTGAGCGCCCGCCCCGCCAACCTCGCCGGGATCGGGACGGGATATGCCCCAACGGAAGCAGCTCCGACGGTCACCATCACAGGTACGGACAAGGGCACCCTGGCAGGAACCGCAACAATCAAGGCCGACGGCACCCTCGACATAGCCTTTTCCGGCAACCCGACTGGCAATGGAAACCTAACGGCTGCAATCGCCACGGGCGTGATGCGCAACCCGACCAACCTTGCCAACTTGGGGTCCGGATACAATCCAACCGAGGCCGTTCCCACCGTTACCGTCACGGGTGCCGACAAAGGCACCTTGGCAGGAACTTCTTCCATCAATCCCGACGGCACGGTCAACGTCGCCTTTTCCGGTGCCCCCACGGGAACCGGGAATCTCAACATAGCCATCGCCAACGGGCTCAATCCGCGCCCCGCCAATCTCGCGAGTATCGGGACGGGTTATGATCCGACTGAAAGCGCTCCCACGGTCACCATTACGGGAGCAGACGCCGGGACCTTAAGCGCAACCACAACGGTCAACGCAAACGGAACGCTCAACGTCACCTTTGCCGGAAACCCTGCGGGAGTCGGAAACCTTACGGCCGCAATCGCCAACGGTGTCCTTCAAAATCCAGCCAACCTTTCCAACTTGGGATCTGGATACGATCCAACCGAGGCCGTTCCCACAGTTACCATCACGGGTGCCGACAAAGGCACCCTTGCAGGGACTTCTTCCATCAATCCCGACGGCACCGTCAACGTCGCCTTTTCCGGTGCCCCCACGGGAACCGGGAATCTGAACGTGACCATCGCCAACGGGCTTGGCGCCCGCCCCGCCAATCTTGCGAACATAGGTACCGGATATGACCCGACCGAGACCGCTCCGGTAGTCACCATTACGGGAGCAGACGCCGGAACCTTAAGTGGAACCACAACCGTCAATGCGGACGGCACCTTGAACATCACCTTTGCCGGAAACCCCACCGGGGCAGGAAACCTTTCGATCGCAATCGCTCCCGGAGTCATTCGCGGAGCTACCAACCTCACTTCCATCGGATCAGGATACAAAACCAGCGAAACCCCTCCCGCCGTAACGTTCCCCGGAGCCAACGCCGGAACCCTTTCGGGGACTTCTTCGGTCAACATCGACGGCACCCTGAACGTGGCCATTACGGGATCTCCTACCGATACCAATAACGTCATCGTCAACGTCGCCACCGGAGTGCTTGGGGTCAACAACCTCACGAGCATCGGTTCGGGTTACGATCCGGCCGAAACCGCTCCGACCGTTTCGTTCACCGGAGCGAATGCAGGAACTCTTGCCGGAACTGCTTCCATCAATCCCGACGGCACCGTCAACGTCGCCTTTTCAGGGAACCCGACCGATACCAACAACGTCGGTGTTCAAATCACAGACGGATTGGCCAAGGTGGACAACCTTTCCGGAATAGGAACCGGATACAATCCACTTGAAACTCCCCCCGTCGCAACCATTACGGGAGCAACCAAGGGCACGCTTGCGGGAACCACCTCCATCAATGGAGACGGAACCCTTGATCTGAACTTTACAGGCAATCCAACCGATTTCACTGACCTCGACGTTCAAATTGCAAGCGGAACCATTCAGGCTCCATCCAACCTTACGGGCTTGGGGGGCAACCACAGTGCAGGTTCCCCTCCTGCAATCACCATATCCGGGACAGACAAAGGAACCCTGTCCGGAACAGCCAACGTGAACCCGGACGGAACAGTGAGCGTAGCTTTCAGTGGCACGCCGAGCGGTACCGGTCCCTTGAACGTCAACGTCGACGGCGATACCTCTAGCAGCGTGGTTTCCAACAGATACCTTTTGGAATTGGATGGCGACCTTTGGGATTACAGCGTGGCGGAGTTTGAAAATTTCACTGAACTCATTGCGGATGCCCGGGCTCAGAACGGAGCGGAACAGAATTCCCTCGGCACCTCATGGGAGTTACTCTCCACGAACTTGAATCAGTTGGAAAAAGCCAACGGAAGAATCAAGGATGCAGACTATGCCAAAGAGGTGACCAACTTGGGGAAATCTCAAATTCTAAACCAATCTGCAGCTATGACCTTGGGTCAGCAAAACCGCATCACCTCCGAGGCATTGCTCACCATTCAACGTTTGAAGAACAAGCTCTAAGAGCGAATGGGCACCCTCCCCCTGAGTTCACTTCAGCCAAAAGGCTCCCTTCTTGCTTTGCTTCTTGGGATTGGCCGGTCCACCAAGAGAGATCGAGTTTTCTTCAATTTCAGAAAGTAGTTTGATTGCCAGTTCCTTTAGTTCCTTCACTTTTTCGGGGTATTCGGAAGCCAAATCCTTTTCTTCCGCCGGATCCTTGGACAAATCAATGAGTACGGGTGCCTTGTTCGTACCGGGGATCTCCTTGACCTTGTCGAGGTAGAGCTTCAAGTCACCCACCCGGATCGCTTGGGGCATCGCCCAACCATGCCAATAAAGAAGGCTCTTTCGGGGATGAGTCTTGGCCTTGCCTTGCAAGCTCTCCCATAGGTTCAAACCATCAATCTTGGGCACGATTCCCGGACCCTCCTTCAACTTGATCCCGCAAGCGCTGGCGAGGGTAGGCAAAAGATCAATCGCGGTGGTTAGTTTACCAGTCACTTCCCCGGCGGGGATCAGGCCAGGGAAACGAATGATGCAAGGGACCCGCGTCCCGCCTTCCAAAGCACTCCATTTCAAGCCCCGGAAAGGCTCGCCACTCCCCCATTTTTTCTGCCCGGGCTCGGTCCCGTTGTCCGACATGAAGACCACGATGGTATTCTTCTCCAACTCTTCTTCTTTGAGAACCTTCAGAAGATCGCCAATTCGCCCGTCCAGCTCCTCCACCACGTCCCCGTAGTCGGCATTGGCCGATTTGCCCTTCCAATCGGGATGGGCCTGAGCGGGAAAATGAGGAGCGCTGAAAGGCAGGTACAAAAAGAAGGGATTCTTCTTGTTCGACTT
>Ga0315321_10004223_pt1 | contig 11051 bp, 7 predicted proteins | sample M180m21515metaG_FD_203464 | JGI IMG/M metagenome (GOLD analysis project Ga0315321, IMG submission 203464) | Ammonia-oxidizing marine archaeal communities from Monterey Bay, California, United States - M1 80m 21515 | ecosystem: Environmental > Aquatic > Marine > Intertidal zone | place: USA... | reverse complement strand
TCGTCATAGCTTCAAGTGCAGCCTTAGACGTCGTATATGCCAATGAGGCAGGATTACCGCCATGCTCCACACTTATACTTGAAATATTAACGATTCTCCCCCATTTTTTTTTTATCATAAATTTTATAAAGTATTGTATCAGCTGTAAAGGTGCTTGAAAATTCACATGAAATACTTGGTCGATCTGTGATTTATTTATTAATTCCCATTTATCGGCAATAAAAAAAGATGCTGCATTATTGATCAACACATCTACCTCGCATTCTAGCGATTGAAAATTCTTTATAAACTCTTCGACTCCAGTTTCATTTGCGAATTCGCCTTTAATAAGTTTGACTCCATCTATATAAGGCTTTTCAGTATGATAGTGGCATATTACATTATAGCCTTCTTTAAGGTATTTTTTTGCAGTTTCAGAACCTATACCTTTACCTGCCCCAGTGATAAGAACTGTTTTTCCATTACTACTCATATCTTTGGTTTGCAACATAAGACTCGCGACAAAAAAATACTTTAATATTATAATTTATATTAACAAATAATATTTTTCCAAGCATCAAAATTTCGCTTACCCATAACATCACCCTTTATATCACAATTATAACAAGGCAAAAACTCACGCGAATTGTTCTTTAGTTTTAATCTAGCTTTTTTAATTTGCTCATTTTTCCAAATTTCGAATATATGACTACTATTCGCGTTATCGATAATTTTTTCTTTTTTCCAATCATGAGAACACAATAATACATCACCGTTATAATCAACAACCATTTGATAAAAAGGATAATAACATGGTTTTTTAAGTGGTAACTCAATTGCCTCTACCTTGTCTTCATTTTCATCTCTATATTTATTAGAATCGATTAACCCGGATCTATTTGAAATAGTTATCCCATAATTACCGTCTACTTTATACCTTCTTCTTAAAATAACCTGACTTTCACTCAAACCACTGTTCGCAATTATTGATTTAAATAAGTTATAATTTTCTGGGCCATCATAAATGCTAATCGATAGTACATCTAACCCACTATCAAAAAGCTTATTAAGTATTAAATTATTTTTCAGAATAACATCACCATTACTAACTATCTCCACTTTAACATCATTTAAGTAATTTTTAGTTACTTTAATTAAATCATAAACTTCTTTATTTAATAGTGGTTCCGAAAAAGCAGAATATAATATGTCTCCTGTATAGTTAATATCACTTAATTCTTTCATTATTTTAGTATACAAATTGATATCAATACCTTTATATACATTCTTATAAAAACTTGTGTCTGACACCGGGCAAAAACTGCATGATCGATTGCATGCACCAAATACATTAAACTCAAGCAAACTAAAAACCGGTACTCCTTCGTACATTTTTATCTTATTTTCAATGTTATCTTTCTTACGATAAACACTGGGATCGATATATGTATTATCTTTTGATGCAATCATTTAAACTTTATTATTTATCTTAATAAAAGTAGTACCGGTTTTAAACTTAGGAATTTAAATGAACCAAACTTTTAGAAAAATTAGGTGACTCATTATTTAAAATATTAATTGCCCGTTGCAGATCCTCTTTTGTGTCGACTGCCAGCTCCGAGCCTGAAACATTTACCATTCTAACCGAGTGCCCCATTTCTAAGAATCTTAAAATTTCTATATCTTCGATTTCTTCAATTGAACTTTTTTGTTTCCTTCGGCCATACTCTAAAATCGCTTTTCTTGGAAAGGAATAAATACAAACTTGTCTTGAAGCTTTACCAAATTCATAATTCTTGCCCGTTGGGATTGGAGCACGACTCATATAAAGTAATCTTCCATCCTCTGCTGAAATCACTTTCGGCACATTGGGGCTACGAAAATCTTGTTCCTTTTTAATCGGGCACATGCCATTGATGATAGAACTCTTGTGCCTGCGTGCCGATTCAAGAACTATAAGAATGTCTTTGGGATCTATAAGAGGTTCATCCCCCTGAACATTAATGTATATATCCCTTTCCACTTGATGGGCCACTTCACATACACGGTCTGTGCCCGTTAGACATTTACTGCTCGTCATTACAACTTGAATACCTTGCTCAACACAATGAGCTTGAATTCTTTCATCATCTGTAGCCACGAGAACGTTCTCAGCAGCAACCGCTTCAACACATTTATCCCAAACTCGACGGATTAAAGACTTCCCACACATATCAGCAAGTGGTTTCCCTGGAAATCGTGTTGATTGGTATCGTGCAGGTATAATGACAACGTAGTCGTTTGTTTGTATTTGCGGCTCAAAAATTGATCCTTGAGAAATTTGATAATTAGTAGGAGTAAGTGATTTTAACGGTAAACAATTCTGTAACTCTGAGTATGTGGCAATTACTTCATTCATTTCATCTTGGCGCGGGTCGCTAGAACTATATCCGTCAAAACCAACCATCTGGATGTCAGTCGCACCAGCCTGAGTTACCACACTGAGACCATACGCAAAGCCAAGTGGCCACTGTAGAACACAACCACTTGCCCCTATATGAAAAGCGCCTTCCTGCACATCAAGCCCGTAATCCAGAATATTTATGTTCTTCGTTTCTGCACCCAATTCTGTACGGAGTCTGCCGTATGGCATTATTATAGGATGCTCAAGTAAGCTATATTGGCCCGACCATGCATTGGTCATACTTGTTGTAATAAAAACTTCCGTGCCACATTGAACGAAACCTTTGTGAGCTACTATAGTCGCATCACCTAATTCAGATGGTATGTAATCGTTTATGTTGAGAAAAATAACCGCTGGCTTATTGCGTTTAATGTAACTAATGATCGCATTTCTGTACTTAAGCACAGATGGCCCTGCTCCAATCATTAGAACTTTTCTTCCTTTTAACCAATCAGTTGCATCCCAGTCTCCCTTGCTCGAATGTACTTCAACATGGTTAACAGCATTTTTAAGAACCCGTTCGTTAAATGAACTTGATTTGTTTTGCGCCAAAGATTCTAAGATATTGTCAATTTGATCTGGCTTATAACGAACGTTATTTAAAACAGCTTGAACATAGGTTGGGTGAATGCAGTTATTGGCAGCATAATGGTAATATGGATTTGGACCCCATTTATACTTTTGCCGAAGATTGTCGAATCGTTCCGAACAAATTGTCAAATGTCTAGCATTACCAGAATGCAAACCCCTTGAGGAACATTCCATTAAAAGGGCTTCGGTATTAACGTTTCCTGCACCGCGCCCCATTCCCATTACTGTTGAATCACACCAATTTGCTCCAGCTTCAATGGCCGTTAAAGAATTAATTAATGCCATTCCCTTGTTGTTGTGTGCATGGATCCCAAGAGGTTCACGCCACACCGCTCGAATAGCTTCACAAATAAAAGAAACATCTGTAGGATTCATGCATCCCAATGAATCGGCAAAATATAATATGTCAACTGTTTCCCATGCAGCAATACGACCTGATGTATATCTATATTGTTTATGAGATTTACCATGAGCCTGCATCAAATTGATTGCTACCTTATAACCCAAATCCTTAAGTTGCCCAGAGATAATCTCAACGTCTATGGCATCATCAAAGTTTACGGCAATCCTTACAAGATCAACAGGTGATAATTTAGCTGGTTGAAATAATTTATTAATTAAACTTGTTGGACTATCATTTCCCCTTAAAAAATCCTTGCTATTTATCATTATAGCAATTTCAAGTTCATCGGGTATTGAAAGAGATTCTATATACTCATCTTGTGAATAAATATACGGACCTTTAAATGACTTTTTAGGTAAAGATCTAAAACCGATTTCTACAATATCAATAGAAGCAGCTACTAACGCATTCAAATATATTTCGACTGTTTCCTGATCAAAGTCCCAGTTATTATAGTAGCCACCATCGCGGAGGGTGCAATCTAACAATTTAAAGTCTTTCATTTTTTTATGATTATGCATTAATGTGAATTCTTTTATTTACGATATTAATAAAAGGGATTTTAGCATTAAGACATAGTTTACCGTCTGTAAAATCACTATCGCCTATGAACAGTGATTTATTTTTAATTTCATTTGTGCTTTTTCCTAAAAGTGATAATGATTTTATTGAAGGTTTTGGAGATTTCACATCATCAATTCCTATTACTTTAACAAAACTACTAAGTAAACTTAATTGGTTCAAACCTGCAATTACAGTTGAATGCAAGTTGTTACTTATAACAAAATAATCCCTCTTAGTTTTAACTTTTAAAAAATTAACTGTTTCTTTAATAGGTTCATGATTATTTGAAACTTCTGTTTCTATTTTTTTTCTGAACGAGTATATTAATTTATATTTTTCTGGATAATCCGTTAGCACTAGACTCTCCATTTCATCTAATCTCAAACCTTCTTTGAACTTAATACTAGGTATAAACCTAGCAATGTAATTTCTAAACTTTTCTCTGGCATTGTCCCAATCAATAGGAATCCGTGCTATTGTCAAATCATAATCAAATATTATTATAGATCGACAACTAGAAAAAGAATTTAAAGCACGAACTATAAAACTATCTCCATCTAATTCCATTGTAAACTTTAGTTATTAGCTAAATTTAGGGGTTTGCCAGTTGCTAAAAACGCTGTGTAAAATTAATTTTCATAACTTTGACGTATTTATCTAACTTATTTTTGTTCATTAAGAGATCACTTTATCAAAAATAAGCATAATTAAAGAGCAAAATCCAGGCCAGTATCAAAATACGACCAAATAAAAGCGGCAAGTTGGCACACTTGGATGAACACTCTTTTTTTCTGAATTACCGTATTTTAAAGTTCAATATTAACTTTATGAATTTAAGGCGTAATTTGATTTGTAGAACTAATTAGCAATGCCCACTATAAAATTATTTGCTCTTTTTTTTATAAAGCTCTCAGTCTATCTCTGATTGGTAGTGGTAGAATTTTAATATTTATCATACACCTACTAGAGTTAAATCATCAATGGGGTCTAATTCTTTAGAGGAAGTTTCGAAGCTAACTGATTTATTCCAATATTTTTCCTGGTACTCTAATTTTAAGTTATTATATATTTTAGCACTTTCTTTTGATTCTCCTTCAGCTTTTCTTATTTCAGGCCATCGGCTTTCAGGAAAATTTACATACATGTTAAATGTTTTAACTATTCCGTTAACTGCAGAACGTCTAAATTGAGGCATATCTAATATTGAGCCATTTGCAATCATAGATTGCACAATATCATTTTTTTTCACAAAGCCAAGATTCTCACATACTTTTCTTAATGGAGTTCCTGAAAAAGGAGTAAAGGGGTAAGCATTTCTATCATTGGCAAAGAATGTTTTATTTAGATTTATCGTATCGAATGCTAATTTTCTAGTTTCATATGGAAATCCGATTATATTATTAACACTATAATCTATGCCTACTTTATTAACCAAGTTTAAAGACTCAGTTAATGTATCGTTTGTCATTTGCCTATTTAAATATTTTTTTCTAAATGTGGAATTTCCATGCTCGACTCCAAATGAAATTCTTCTACACCCTATTTTTTTTAATTTATTTAGTCTACTTTTGCTTACTGTCTCAGGCCGTGTTTGACACCAAAATGGCAAAGATATTTCTTCGTATATTTCACAAAATTTATCAAATTCACCTCTAGACCATGAAAAAAAAGTGTCAGCCCAGAAATATAAGTATTCTGCTTTCATCTCATTCTTATAAAATAATAATTCTTTTCTTATGTTTTTAAAACTTTTTCTCCTTAAGTAATTAGAATTTGCTTCGGTTTTATATAAACTCATTTGAGAAGGTGAATTACAGAAAGCACATTTAAACGGACATCCTCTATGTGTTTCTACAGGAAACATTCTATAAACCTTACCCCCCATTGGTCTGTAAAAGCGCGCATCTTCAAATAAACTCATATCTATCAATGGATTAGAGTCCATATCTATCATTTTAGTTGGGTTCGAAATAATTTTGTCTTTTGTTTTAAACCACAAATTTGGTATATCTAAATAATTAACTCCTTTATCTAGCCTATTACATAACTCAATTAAAGCGTCTTCGCCTTCACCTTTACATACTATATCAACAGAGTCATATGATAACACTAATTCAGGTGCAAAAGTCGCAAAAACACCCCCTACAATAGTTTTTATTTTTAAGTGTTTAATTTTTTCTAATAACCCTATACCTAAATGAAACATATCTTCCGTACATGACAATCCAATCAAATCTGGGTTAAACATTTTAACATGCTGTTCAAAGTCAGTATAAACATTAGTATACTTTACAGTAATTTCATTTGGCATTTTATACGGTCGAGCCATCAGCCTATCAGATTTAGATTCATCAGAATCTGTGCTATCTTTTTGGCCATTGACATCTACGCTGTTATAATACGTTGTATCAAATAATTCTACTGAATGATTCTCTCTTTTAAGACATGCTGACAATAATCCAATAGCAGGTGGCAGCATATTCATGCCTTTATGGTTAGGATATACTAATAATATTTTCATTTTTTTTACTAAATTCTCTGTATTAACAAAGCATTCATTAGGCCATAACTGTTATTTTCTTTGCTGTTATAAACGATTGCACCGTTAATGTGATTCTGGGTAAAACGTATAAAGTGATTAATAAATATTCTTATAATACTTATTAACGCGTTCTATTTTTTCTGATAACATTGATACGCATCCATTATATTAATATGAATAAAGAAAATTATCAAATGTTGGTGCCTATGTATTTGTAATTATAATGTCATCATAATTATAATTGTTATGGCATCGTTTTAGGATCCGCAGCCAAAATAACGAAGATTTTATGTGTTATGTACTCACCTGGTTTTATTTGCTTCATTCTATAACTTACATTGAATTACTTTTAACTTGTAATATCACATTAGCATTGGGTAATTTATTATACTTACATTCACATTAATTATTTCGTAATCAGAAAAACTTTTTATTTCTGAATTGTATAAACTAGATAGTATCTTAATTATCGTTGTAATCGTTTAGTAAACTATCTGCCCATATTTTTGTGTAATCTTTATGGCTATACGCAAAATATTTAATGTATTCTGACCTTGCATTTTGCACATCATCAGAATTCCACCATTTCGTTGGATTATCAAATACCGTATTCACAAATTCCGCTGCTTTTATAGGGCAGTAATGTAATATACCTGCAATATATAGCATCTCAAATACATGTGAGTATTTTGGATTATAAATAAAATGGTCTTTCTCAAAAAACAACAAATTAGGCTTATTTAAGGCCAAAAGATTCCCCAGTGTCGTATATGGCGTGTCATACACTACCAATCTAAATTCATTATATAATTGATCGATATTTCCCCCTTTAATATAATTTATATTTGGTTTTACTTGTCTTATATTTTTTTCTATTCCTTGTTCATAATCATTAAAATAGGGACGATATGACATCGCATCACTAATTGATTTCTCTAAACTTTTGACAAACCTACATTGATTTTGGCTATATTTAATAAAGTCGGTAGATGTCGTTGCTGAAGATAAAATGCGTACATACCTACCTCCGGCATTGCTAATAAAAAGTAATGGGCCATTATTTTTATTTGGCTTTTTATATTTTCTTTTTTCTGAAATTGATAGCGATGGTACGTTTTTCTTGTATTTATCATTATCTTTTGCCCAACCCCAGCAATAAAATTTATCCGGATTCTCTATCTCATGATTATGCGTCGGATAAAGATAAAACATATCATAATTAGGACCATGCTGACCCCATATTATTTTATTTTCACCTAAAATAGTTTCTGCCATAATTAGTTGGGCTAAAAATAAAGCTTCATGATCAACATTAGTAACCATCATCTTTGGCAAATTAATATTGCCTAAAATATATTTCCGAATATCTTGGTAAACTTCGATTATTAATTTTGGTGTATTAACGGTTAACGATTTGAAGAATAATTTTTCAAAATCATCAATACATTCGTCACCTATGGTATCAAAAATGAGCCTTCTAGATGACAATGTGTATGATTCAAAACCTTCCTCTAATTGCGGATAGTTACTTATTTCACAGTAACCATTTAAAATATCTTTAATTCCAATTGTTGTTTCTGTTGAACAATATAAATTTGTTAATATTATTTTATCGGAATATCTAACTTTAGGATCTACACATTTATGACGAATATCATAAGTAAATTTAATTCTTTTATTGTAATCTATGTCCAGTATTTGTGAAAATAACTGCTCATTAAATATAGGATCGTTTTCGCATAGCCTTTTCATCCTATACATATCAACGGGCGTTTGAAATCGCGCAGGTTCTAATGTTTTATATTCAAAATCTCCGACCTTCTCTTTGTATAATAAAATATTTTGATATCTATCATAAAACGTATTTAAATAATCATCAAACCAACTTTGTGTTAAAATCCTCCAATATCTAGTTGGCAAATTTAACTTATGAATTTCATTCATTATACAAGCAAATTTACCAAATAATCTTTTTCTAATATGATTTAGTTTAACTCCATCTTGATTGAGCTTGTATTTATTCTGCCATATATAAGGCATCACACTGTAATTTTTACTTATACCTAAACATGGATTTTTAAAACACCACGACCCTAAATAATCTACAGATGCACCGACCGGCGGTATATCCATTTCTGTTTTAACTAAATATTTCATTAATTACCGGGGTTTCATAGATAACAAAATTAATTATCTAGTTATAATACGAATAAGTTAAACTGTTACTCTTTATATTTTATAATCAATAAATTGCCAAAGAAGATTAAACTAGATGCATACTCACTGGGAGAAAATTTAATATACCTGCATTAACACCTCATTGGGACTAGTGTTATGCACTAATATACTGAACAATACAATTCCGTGCTCATTTGCGCTTAAACGCGTAAGGTGTTGGCGCATCAGAATTCAGTTCCTTAACTTCAGTGCTATACCCCTCAATCTGTTTCCTTATATCAACACCAACATTCTTAGACCACTGGTTTAACAATGCTCTAGTAACCACACCCATTTTACCGTCGCCGATAGTGATACTCTGTAATGATACAGTTGGTAATATACAAAAAGGTGTTGCAGTTATGAATGCCTCGTCAGCCTTATAGACATCATAAGGCTCTATGTTACACTCACGACATGGAATTTTTAGTTGTTCAGCTACCTCAAAAATATAGTCACGACTAATACCACGAAGAATATTACGCCCTTCTGGGGTAAGGATTTCACCATTCCTCACGATGAAGAAATTGTCACCCGTCCCTTCTGCGATTAAACCGTCTGGATCGAGCATCAGTGCCCAGTTATTTTCACCTGCACACTGCGAAACCTCTATATTCGCCATTTGATAGTGGATGCGACTACGATTTTTGATTTTAGGGTCTAGCAAGTTAGCAGGAATAGCCCGCTGAGACGGTATTACAGCATTGATTCCCTCTTCAAATAGAGGAGCCATAGATGCTACAGTCCATTTTAGGGGGAAATCAGCGATGACCACTGTTGGTTCAATCACTCCATCAAAAACTGAAGCATAGATGCCAAGCGGTCCTCTGCTGACATTAATCATTAGTCTATGCTCATCTTGACTTTCAAAGACTTTGTCATTCTGATTAATCGTTTCGTAACAAGCCTGCTCCATCTTCTCAATCGACATTGGCAGAGGAATACGAAGAATTTTCATTCCTAAATAAAGCCGTTCTAGGTGCTCTTTCAACTTGAACTGCACTTTGTTGAAAGACCGTGTCATCTCAAAGACCATGTCACCGAACATTAAAGCAGAATCAAAAATTGATATCTTTGCATCACTTTCAGTGACAAACTTGCCATTCATGTAAACAACTCGACCACTATTCATTTTATTTTCCTATCTAGTAAGAATTCCTTCATTAATGCAGTACACATTCTCAGGTCTTCTTGTGAATCTATCTCAAACATTTTCCAAAACTCCATTTCTACGATCCCAATTTTTCCACCAAATCGATTGTTGTTCTCTCGTAATACCTGTGGCCGGAATAAGTAGAATGAACCATTCTCAATGTATTGCTTATCGAAATCCTGCCGACGTTTGCGGTTACGCCAATCATAATTCACACTTCCAAGCCCATTTGATTGCTTTTTCCAGAAAAAAAGATCTTCGGCTATACTGCAGGAAAATAGCGAGTCATAATCTTTCGAGAGTGCCGTTTCAATCCCCCTTCGAATGTCGTCTGCAGTACGAAGAGGCGAAGTCACTTGTGGGGCAAGAATCCAATCCGGTGTACCCTCTTTTTCCTCAATCAAGTTCAGCGCATGCAACCAACCGGATTCAGAAGTCGCATTGTCACCAGAAATTGAGAATGGGCGGTCAATTGGTATAGCTCCGTAGCGGGTACTAACCTCTAAAATCTCCCCACTGTCAGAACTCACATACACATGACCGGCCTCCCCCTGCTGGCAGTCCTCAATCGTCCATGCGATCAGTGGTTTACCGCAAAAGTCGATTATATTTTTTTTGAGAAGACTTTTCGAGCCACCACGAGCTAGTATTATCGTGCATATTTTCATTTCTTCATTATGTCCAGAAATTTATTAAATTTATTTTTATATTGAGCAAACAATTTTTTATTCTGATTTGTTCTAATACTAGCTATCGAAAAATTGAATGCTTTTCTATCAAATGCTGATTTATTTTCATCACTACCATGCACCACTAAAGGATTGTGCAAAACACAGTCTGTTGCTTCTAGTTGAATTTCGACCTTATCATATTTTGAACGAATTATTTTTTCAGTTCCCACACTGATGCACATTGACGCTCCCAAATTTCCTTGCGGCTCATGTTGAATATTTCCTTCTTTGTGTGAGCCCTTATAGTAGTATATTGCGCCATTTCTGCTGTCTGCAAAATTCACTGGAAACCAACAAGTCATCACTTCTGGGGGTTCCATGCAAAAAAAAGCGTTATCTTGGTGAGGTTTTGTTAGAATTCCAACTCTTCTTGGTTTTGCAAAGTAAGAAGAGTTAAAATTTATTTCTTTGGGCTCACCATAAACTGC
>Ga0315321_10004222_pt1 | contig 11051 bp, 6 predicted proteins | sample M180m21515metaG_FD_203464 | JGI IMG/M metagenome (GOLD analysis project Ga0315321, IMG submission 203464) | Ammonia-oxidizing marine archaeal communities from Monterey Bay, California, United States - M1 80m 21515 | ecosystem: Environmental > Aquatic > Marine > Intertidal zone | place: USA... | reverse complement strand
CATCCGCTCCGGTTCATGTGTGGGAGAGACCTCGCTCGACGCAGTGTCCATCCACGAAATCGGTCACCTCTGGGGACTCGGCCACAGCTGTGACGACCCCAACGACGACGGAACCAAGGGCGAGGAGCCCTGCGATGCGGGCGATCTCCGCGACGCCATCATGTTCTGGTCCGTCGGTCCCTGCCAGACCGGCCCGGAAGGCGGCTTCACCAGCGACGACGAGGACGGGCTGTACCGAATCTACGGTCCCACCTGCACCTTCGACGTGTTGGAAGGCTACGAAAAACGCGGTGGCGCACCCCATGAGGTGTGCTGGTCGATGAGCTGCAACGAGGAGCCCGACTCCATCGTGTGGGAGTTCGGCGACGGTACTTCCGAGACCGCTCAATACGACGCCACCAGCGAAGAGCCCGAAGACAACAAGGTGTGCCACACCTACGAGGAGAAGGGCCAGTACACCATCACTCTTCAGGTGGAGTATCCCTCGGGCTTCTGCGTGGACTCCTCGGGCACCCCCGTCGACTACCAGCCCCCGAAGGAGCGCAGCCCCGCTGAGGTGTTGGTGTGTGGCGACCCCGAGCCCGCCCCCGCTTTCGACGGCCTGTTCACCTACTACCACTACGACGGCCTGCAGTACCAGCTGGTCAATCAGGTCGACACAAGCGTCTACGGCTGTGTCGAACAGCTCATCTGGCATGTCTTCAAGGGCGGCTCCGCCACCGGCGAGCCCATCCAAGAGCACTTCGCGTGGGCGCCTCGTCTCGAGTTCCCCGACGAAGGCCAGTACACCATCGTCATGAACGCCATGGGACCCAGCGGCAACATGGTCGCTGCTTCGCTCACCATCGACGCTGTCGACAAGAAGGGTGAAGCCACCAAGGCATGTAGTGCTGTCGGTGCAGGTGCGACTGGTGCGGGCGTGCTGTTTGCGCTCGGCATGGCTGCTGCCCGTCGCCGCGACGACTGACCACACGGCAAGCCATCGCTTCATCACGTGCGCCCCGCCCACTCCGGCGGGGTGTCCTGCTCTGGGAGCCTCCGCCCCTTCATGCTCTCCCTTCTCCTCGCCGCTGCTGCCTCAGCTGTGCCACTCGATGTGGTCAGTGAGCGCCTTGAAGTCGACCTGTCCGGCATTGTTTCCGTCGACTCACAGGAGGCTGAGGGCTTTGCCATCACCGGCCCATGGCGACTGGTGCGCACCATCGACGGCGTCCGCACCTGGGAAGCCCCACTCCCCGCCCGCACCCGCACCCTGTTCTTCCACCGACCACCGCCCGGGATGACGATGCACGCGGGCGCGCTCGAAGAGGCCGAGAGCAAGCTCACTCACGCGCCTATCGGCCACTCTCGAGCCCACACCTGGACCTTCGACTCTCACAGTGTGCGGGTGCGGCGTCCAGTCGCTGCAGGTCCGCCGCCAAGCAATGACTACAAGATGCGGTTTTCGACGGCCAGTCAACGAGAACGCTCTCTAAGACAGCCAGATGGAGACCCCACGGGCTTTGTCGTCCGCTCGCTTCAGATCGATGACACCACCCGACGAGGGCTCTACCTGGTGCCCGGCGCCACCGTGCGGGTGTCGGTGGAGATACCAAAAGACGGGCGGCTCCGGATGGCTGCCATCGGCGTACCGCCCGAGGGTGCGGATCCAGCGGTTCCCCGCAATGGCCAGTCCGTCGTTCTGACAGCGATTGTCGACGACGTCGTGTTCCCTCTCACCTCCGTGCGACCACCCGACGGTCACCCCACACCCGTGGATGTCGACCTTGACCGCTTCGCTGGACAGACCATCACTCTTGGGTTTGCTGCCCCCCTCGACGGCACGGACTCTCACGATGCAGTGCTCTTGGCCAGCCCGTCGGTGTTGGTGCCCAAGGCCAAGCCCGAGCGTGTAGTGCTCGTGATCATCGATACTCTGCGTCACGACGCGCTGTCGCTCGCCGGCAATTCCAACGCCACCTCCCCTGGACTCGATGCATGGGCAGAGCAGGCTGCGGTCTTCACACAGGCCCGCAGCGTGGCCCCATGGACGCTTCCCAGCGTGCGCACCATGTTCAGCGGCCATCTCCCGGAGCTCTGGGGACGGCGCGAGTCCTTGCCCCAGCTTCTCCACGCGGCCGGGTGGTCCACCGCCTTCATCGCTGGCAACATCTATCTGTCCAGCAACTTCGCTATGGCCGGAGACTGGGGCACCCACCGCTGCATCAACTGGCCTCAGGCAGAGGTCCAGGTCAACCGGGCACGAGCCTGGCTTCACGACAACAGGGACCAGTCAGCCTTCTTGGTGCTCCACTTCATGGACATGCACCTCCCCTACACCGAGCCCCCTGAGTTCCGCGAGCGCTTTGCGGGGCCCACCCCCGAGCCGTTCACAGGCGATGTCTTCCACCGCAACCAGATCCTCAAGTGGGAACGGAAGATGGGAGACTCTGGCAAGGCCTGGCTGCGGGGACGCTACGACAACAATTTGGCCTACATCGACAGCGTGCTCACACCCTTTCTCAACGAATTGCCGTTGGACGCTACCGTGCTGGTGCTGTCCGATCATGGCGAGGAGTTCTGGGACCACGGGGAGTTCGAGCACGGTCACTCTCTCTACGACGAGCTCCTCCGCGTGCCGTTGCTGGCCAAGGGCCCCGGCCTAAGCGCGGGCAGCCACGACCTCCCCACCAGCTTGATGGACGTGGCTCCCACAGTGCTCCAAGCGGCCGGCCTCGATGTCGATCTCGACGGAATTCCACTGCAGGTGCTGTCGACTGCACCGCCTCCAGAGGCAGCCGAGCGCCCCATCGCGTTCGGCCGACCGCTCTATGGGCGCCGGCGCTGGGGCGTGGTGCAGGGCAACCTCAAGTACACCACCCACAAGTCGATCGAGAAGATAGTCAACTTCGTCGAAGATCCCGATGAAAAACGGAATCTGGTGCTGCGTGGGCACAGCACCGCTCCCTGGCGCGAAGCACTCTCCAACGGGTTGGGCCTGCCGGTAGAGGTGGCCTACGCCATCTACCCACAGCGCAGCACCACCAAGGCAGACACCTTGGTGCGCGTCGAGCTGGCAGAAGGCATCAAGGCGGCGTGGGCAGCCGAGGACCCTACCGAGCAAAGCGCCGTCACGGTGGACCTTGACGATACCGTTGCCACACTTATCTGGCAGGGTGGAGAGCGTGGCACCCGGGAAGCCTACGTGCTCCCTGACGGCGACATCTTTGCGGCACTCGGGCAGACCAGCATCCTGATCGGGACCAAGCAAGCGCGGACGCCACTCCCCCTCGCCTCCTCGGATGAGGCGGAAGCGCTCCACAGCAGGCACCTCACGCTCGGACGCGCCCGCGCTGACGGACGCTCGGTCAGCGTCAACTTCGCGGTGGTGCCATTGCCTCCCGAGCACAGCGTCGGGATCGCTGGCTACGATGCCGAAGTCAGCAGCGAGCTCGAGGCGCTCGGCTACCTCGAACCCTGAGCATCAGTCGCCCAGGCTCCCGCGGGCCCGCTGCACGAGTGGTGCGAGCCCGGCCTCGTTGAGCAGAGTCTGAAGCTCACCGGTGCGCGCGGGGTCGATGAGCAGCCGCGTGTCGGAGATGACGGCCAGCACGAAGTCGTCGAGAGGAATTCGTTCGCGCATCTCGTCGAAAACGCCTGGCTCCCGCACCACGAGCACAGTGAGGTTGCGGTGGACCACTCGCTGCTGCCAAGGCGCACGCTCCTCAGGGATTCGCCGGCTCATCCGGAGGAGTCCTCCCACAGCTCGATGGCGTAGCGGTAGCCCTGCTCAGTGAGGAACCGCTGCCGCTTCTCGGCAAACGCCTGCTCGACCGACTCGCCGGTGACCAGAGTGTAGAAGTACGCGGAATTGTCGTCGCCGGCCTTGGGACGGAGCACCCGCCCGAGACGCTGGGCTTCTTCCTGGCGACTGCCCCAGCTTCCGCTGACCTGGATGGCAACCCGCGCATCGGGCAGGTCGACGCTGAAGTTGCCCACCCGGGAGATGACCAACATGGCGACCGAGCCATCTCGGTAGGCCGCAAAGAGCCGGTCGCGGTCGGACTGCCGGGTCTCTCCGGTGATGAGCGGGGCGCCGGTGCGGTCGGCGATCTCTCGCAGCTGATCGAGGTACATCCCCAACACGAGTACGCGCTGCCCATCATGTTTTTCGAGGAGACTGTCCAACACGTCGAGCTTGGCGGGGTTGGTGCTCGACATGCGATAGCGCTCCCGATCGTCGGCGCCGGCGTACTCCATTCGCTGGGCGCGCCCGAGCGGTACTCGGACTTCGACACACCGAGCCTGCGCAATCCAGCCGTGCTTCTCCAGCTCGCGCCATGGCATGTCGAAGCGCTTGGGGCCAATCAGAGCGAAGACATCACCCTCGCGTCCATCTTCGCGCACAAGCGTGGCGGTGAGACCCAGTCGTCGGCGCGCCTGAATCCCCGCGACAGTGCGGAAGACGGGCGCGGGCAGAAGGTGGACCTCATCGTAGATGATGAGGCCCCACGCCTCGGCGTCGAACAGCCCGAAGTGGGTGAACGGCCCGCCTTGACGCTTTCGGTGGGTGAGCATCTGGTAGGTCGTGAGCGTGACCGAGCCGATGGTCTTCTGTTTTCCGCTGTATTCGCCCACTTCTTCGGGCGTGAGCGAGCTGCGCTGGAGGATCTCGTCGCGCCACTGGCGCAGTGCGGTGGTGTTGGTGCACAACACGAGGGTGCGCATGCCCAGTCGCACCAGCACCGAGAGCCCCACAATGGTCTTGCCCGCACCACACGGCAGCACCACCACACCGGAGCCGCCTTCCGCCAAGTCGCCGCGCTGGCGCCCGCGGGAGTCTCCGCCCAGAAAGGCTCCTACTGCATGCTCTTGGTATTCGCGCAGGCCCCAGGTCTTGCCGTCGAGGCTCGGTACGCGAAGGGTGACCTCGAGCGCTGCGCCATCTTCGTAGCCAGCGAGGTCCTGCACTGGATGGCCGACCTTCACGAGCGCCTGCTTGAGATCACCGCGCTTGCTGGCGTCGATGCGGTAGCGACGACCATCGATGCGCTTGCCGAGCAGCGCCTGGATACCTCGCGAGCTGCGGACCTCCTTCATACGGACGGCGGTATCAGCTTCAAGAGTGAGCGCGTCCTCCGCATCTCCGGGCAGCAACCGCAGGCGCCCGTACCGCCCCATGGTGTCGCGGACATAGACCGGCACGTTGGGCGGGATGGGGTACTTGGACCACTTCGCCAAGGCCTCGACCACCGCCTCGACTGCCATCCCAGAAGCCGCGCCGTTCCAAAGCGACAGATCAGACAAGCGGTAGGTGTGCATGTACTCGGGGCTCTTCACGAGCTCCGCGAAGCGTGCCAAAGCGTCGCGTGCCGCTTCGAAGTGCGGCCCGGTCGTCTCCAGCAACAAGGAGTGGTCAGACTGGACAATGAGCGGGTTGTCGGGGATGTACTGCATCGCCGCGCAGCATACCTGAAACCGACTCCCCGCCGATCTGGTGGCCTTCGACGCAAGAACGGCAAGTCCCCCGAAGAACGCCCAGCTTTGCCAAGGGTGGCAAAGGCGGGGGGGCCCGGCGGCTGACTGGGACTGCCGCTCGTGTGAACGCCTACTTGTGCCGGTAGGTGATGCGGCCCTTCGTAAGGTCGTAGGGGCTCACCTCGACGGTGACGCGGTCGCCCAGAACCACCTTGATGCGGAAGCGACGAAGCTTTCCGGACAGGTGGGCTTGGACGGTCATCTGGTTGCCGTTGGCGTCGGGCGCGGTCTCCACGAGGAACTTTCCTCCGGGGTAGACCTCGACCACCTTGCCTTCGAGCGGGATCAAGTCATCGCTGGCCATATTGCCTCCTGAGGCCGCGGCGTGTAACGGGTCCCCTTCTCCCGCACAAGCACCCGCGCGCTGCGCCACATCGCAGGCGGAACCGGCATGATGAAGCCTGGGCAATGCCACGTTGCGTTCCTGTGGCCGTCTCGGCGGTGGTGGCCGTCGGGCCCACACGCTGCCGGGGACACCTGCTCATGGCTTGCCCCCGCCAGCTTCTGCCAGCAAGGTTTCTCTGCAGCTGGGTCGACAGCCCCTGCCACACGCTCTGCGACATCGACGACGCCACGGACTGCCCCACTTTTACTCCAGACGGAGCCGACGACCCACCCTGGCCCTCGCTCTGAGCAGATGCTCAACAACACCTCAGCACGCGGGATCATCAGCAAAGTTCTGGGTCGGATTCCTTCGACCGAGCGGCCAAGATAGCCGCCGCAAGAGGCTCCGCAGCCAAGAGCGCCTCCACCCTGCGCCAAGGCTCACCATCGCGCAGCAGCATCAATGCGGGCAGGTGAAACACCTCCCAGTCATCGACAAGGCCCATCGCGTGGGTGGCATCAACCTCTGCGACCGCAAGCGTCCCCCCGCCAGAGGACTGGATGGTGAGGGTGCGTAGCAGGGCCTTCACCCGCCGGCAGGCACCACAAGCGGGGGTGCCAAGAACCACCAGCACGTCGCCACAATTTGCCCTGGTGTCCCGAAATAGATCCCGACCATCAACCACAAACATGCTGCGTGCCAGCGTGTTCTCACTCATCGGAGGACGGCTTCAGATCGCCTCTTCGGAAGCGCGCAATGCTCTGCGTGAGCTCTGCGCCGCCGAGCACAATCATCGCCGAGTAGTACATCCACAACAGCAGCATCACAAGCGAGCCCGACGCCCCGTAGGCCGACCCGGCGCTGGAGCGTCCGAGGTAGATTGCGATGCCGTGCTTGCCGAGGCTGAAGAGCACACTGGTGACGAGACCGCCCAACACCACGTTGGTCCAAGCCTCCGTGCGAGCAGGCACGAGCCGATAAACGGACCCGAACGCGACGGTGAGCACGAACAGGTTGGTGGCGTCGTGGGCGAAGACCGCAAGCCCAGATGGGAAGGCGTAGTGCTCGGCCAAGTACACTGCGAAGCCCTGGAGCGAAGCACCGACCGCCACGCTGATGAGCACAAACACGCCGATGGACACGACCAGAAATATGGACAGCACCTTCTTCCAGATGGCTGCGACCCACCCTCGCTTACCCGGGGGGGGCGACTCCCAGATGGTGTTGAGCGCGCCCTGGAAGTGGTCGAAGGTGCGGGTGGCAGCCAAGGCGGTGGTGCCCAGACCAATGGCCGCGGTGAGCGCTTGGACACCGGGCTTGTCGGCGTTTTCGACAAGCTGAAGGATGGTCTGAGCCTGCTCGGGACCGACCATTTCGTTCAGCCACCCCGCAAGCCGTATCTGCACGCTGTCCTCGCCCAGGAACCAGCCGAAGACCGCGGTCACGACCATCAGAGTCGGGGCAAGCGAAAACAACGTGTAGAAGGACAATGAGGCCGACAATCGCTCCGTCCCGTGACGGGTCCAGCCAGCAGCAGCATCCTTGAGGATGGTGACGGCGGGCTGCAGACGGGCAGGGAGAAGGGACATCGGCGCCTACTTGAAGCGGTGGACAACCACGCCACCACGAAGCTTCGGCTCGAACCAGGTCGACTTGGGTGGCATGAGCCGGTCGGCATCGGCGACGTCAAACAGCTGATCTAGTCCGGTGGGGTACATGTGGAAAGCGACGGCGGCCTCGCCACTATCCACAGCAGCTTCGAGCGCACCTGCCCCGCGGATGCCTCCCACGAAGCGAATGCGGGTGTTGGTGCGAGGGTTGTCGATGGCGAGCAGAGGACCCAGCACTCGGTCCTGAAGGACCGCAACGTCGAGCCGACCGACAGGGTCGTCCTCGGGAACAACGCCGGAACGGGGCTTCAGCGCAACCCAGTCATCGAGTCCAGACAGCCGCATGGTGATCACACCTCGGCCAGTTGGGACTGCTTCTACTCCTGGCACCAGCTCGAAGTGGACCTCAAGCGCAGCCAGGAAGTCATCGACGCTGTGGCCGTTGAGGTCCTGAACCACGCGGTTGTAGGCGAGCACCTGAAGCTCGGAGTCGGGAAACACACCGGCGAGGAAGCCGTCGGACCCACGGGCACCAGACAGAGCAGCGCACACCCGACTCGCGGCCGCGGAACGGTGGTGACCATCGGCGATGTAGAGCGCGCCGAGCTGGCCGAAGGCCTCGACCACGGCAGAGATGTCGGCGGCGTCGGTGACCGGGGTGAGGGCGTGGGTAACGCCGTCGGGAGTGGCCACGGTCCAAGCCGGGGACAGGCGGTCCGAGAGCTCCGCGAGAAGTCGTCGGCACGCGGGAACCTCGTCGTCTCGCCAAGCGAGGAACACCAAGCCGGTCTGGGCATCGAGGGCCGTGACGTGGTCGACGCGATCCTGTTCCTTCTTCGGACGCGTCAGCTCGTGTTTTTTCACGGTGCCGGCGTCGTACTCGGCCACACTCGACAGAGCCATCAGCCCGGTCTGAGTCTGTGCACGCCAGGTCTGACGGTAGAGGTAGAAGCACGGCGTGGGGTCCTGCACGAGGCGACCGGCCGCCAGCATGCCGTCGAGCTCGGTGTGCGCACGGGCGTAGGCCTCCGGACCATGCTGATCCACCGCGTCGGGAAGCAACGCATCCGACCGAGTGACGCGGAGGAAGCTGTCTGGCTCTGCCGCGAGTATCTCACGGGCCTCTGCACGGCTCATCACGTCGTAGGGCAGCGCAATGATGCGATCAGCCAAAGCATCGGCTGGACGCACTCCTCGGAAGGGGCGAACGACGGCCATAGCGCTCTCCTCGTGGCCGCTCACAGGTCCGAGCGGCATGGTGTTCAGGTCTCGCGCGACTAACCTGACACAGGACAGGCGTGGCCCTCGTTAGGATGGCAGTGAAAGCAACGCGGGCCCAGACTCGCGACCTCAGGCGGCGAGGACGACACATGGCGCAGTTCGGGGATTTCCTGTCAAGGCTGGTGAGCACAGGCAGTACACGAGGACTTTCGGGGGATGCCGACCGTGTGCTTCCCGCCGAACCGATGTTCGCCTATTTCAACGACCGCCTGCGCAAACACCACACCGCCGAGGACTTCGTCGGAGATCCGGGGCTGCTGTGGTCCACGCAGACCTTTCTGGCGCGCAAGGGCGGCCTCCAAGCCCATCTGCGGGCCGAGCGCGCAGACGGGGTCGCCGGCTTCTCCGACATGCTCGTCATAATCAACCGAGACGACTGGCGACGTTCCCTCCGGCAGCTTCGCGAACCGTGGGCCGGACAGGCCGCCTACGTTCTCGGTCAGCGTTTTTCGACCTTCTGCGAAGCCAACGACTTTCACCGCTTGTTTCCGCAGCGGACGATGGGGGTTCGGGTGGTGGAGGATGGCGGCCTGAGCATGGGTGGCGAAGCGCTGGGCCTCGAGCGTGGGGAGTTCGTGACCGGACTGCTGCCCAACTTTTACGGCGGCGCACAGGCGGCCTCCCGTCCGATCGTGGGCTTCCACCTCAACATCCCAGGCGCGTGGTCCGGCTACCGCGAAGTGGGCCGTCTCTACACCGATCAGGTGCTGTTCACTCTCGGCAGCCACTGGCTCGACAACTACCGACATCCCAGACTACAGCTCCCCGCGCTCTACCGCCTTCAGCAGTTTGCCGACGGGTCGTTCATCCACATCGTCAACCCCGAGGCGATGCCCGACCTCCAGATTGCCGAGCAGCAGAGCAACGGCGCCACCGTCATCACACTCCAGCACGTCTCTGGCATTGCCCTGGCGCACATCGTGCTGGCGATGCTCGACGGAGACTCCAGCATCGGCGGAAGTACCGGCGGTCCGTGGTCCGCAGCGACCTCTCCCAACGACATCGAACTGCCCATCGAGGAGGACGCCACCAGCAGCGTGGCGCCTTTCGTCCCAGACGCCTTCGCCCAGAGCCGCACCGTGGTGCCGGCGGAGGTCGACGCCAAGCTGCTCACTCTGCGCGAGTGTGGGGTGCTGCTCCAACGCGTGCACTTCGCTCGCTTCATGACTGGATACGACGTGTTTGTAGGGCCAGGTGGCGAGGTTGGGACGGCGCTTGAGGCTCCGTCTGCCACGCTGCAGGTTCGCAAGTCCAGAGTCGCCGTGGTGGCCCATGTGCCGGGCGTCACACTCGATGGCGGCTCCCTTCCGCCTGGACGCCCGCTCGCGCTATCCGGTGTGCAGCGGCTCGCGGTCGAGGGGACTGTGTTGGAGCTGCGCGACCTGTCCTCGGTGGACCAGCCCCACTGGCCCTACCTGCTGGAGATTCGGCGCCCCGGCGGTTCGTCTCACCTGGTCTTCGGACGCACCCACCGCTTCGGCCGCGACCCCCGCTGCTCGGTGCGCCTGCCCGACGAGCCCCACAACGGCAACATCGTGTGGCGACCCGAGGTGCAGCACAGCCGCGTCATCCGGAGCCGGAATGGCGAGATTCCAAAGAGCCGCTTCTACATCGACTCCATCATGGTGGCCTCGGAGCATGCTGAGCTCGACCTCGACGAAGAACCCAAGCTCCGCGGACGCGCACGGGACTGCTACAGCTACGTGCGTCGCGGCGATCAGTTCCTGTCCATCTCCCCCACCCGCCGGACCGCCGGACAGCACGAGATTGGCCTGCTACCACGCGATGAGCTCCTCATCGGCAACAGCGTGTTTCAGGTCGGCTGGGCGGACGACCACCTGAGCATCGAGCCCCTCACCGCGGAGGACCTTGCCGCAGCGGTCGATGAGCTGGTCACCGAAGACCGCCCTCCGATGCCCACCGTCGCCCGCGACTCGCTGCGCGAAGAGGAACTCCCCTCGGTATCCGCCGCTCCGCCCATGATCATGGCCTCGGAGCCGCCACCGGTAATGGGGCCGCCACCCCGCCGACTGGCTCCGCCGGTCCGCCTGGGCACACCCATGATGCCCGAGTCCCCTGCCGAGAGTCGTCCGCCGGTCGTCGGCCCACCGATGATTTCTGGCGACACCGCCGATGTGCAGCCAGTCCCGGTCGTCGGCCCCCCGATGATTTCTGGCGACACCGCTGATGTGCAGCCAGTCCAGGTCGTCGGCCCCCCGATGATTTCTGGCGACACCGCTGATGTACAGCCAGTCCCGGTCGTCGGCCCCCCGATGATTTCTGGCGACACCGCTGATGTGCAGCCAGTCCCGGTCGTC
>Ga0315321_10004221_pt1 | contig 11053 bp, 9 predicted proteins | sample M180m21515metaG_FD_203464 | JGI IMG/M metagenome (GOLD analysis project Ga0315321, IMG submission 203464) | Ammonia-oxidizing marine archaeal communities from Monterey Bay, California, United States - M1 80m 21515 | ecosystem: Environmental > Aquatic > Marine > Intertidal zone | place: USA... | reverse complement strand
GCTATAGCACCATAAATACGGCGGTCCAGATTAATGGCCAGTGCTTTCTGGTGAGTACTGAGTTTAGCGACGCTCATTATTTTTACTGCATCCTTGCTGAAGTACCGCGTAAAAAATCAACATGATTGGTTTTGATGGAACGATTTAGGGCTTTCCTGAAAATGGAGTCTAACGGAGTTTCTGTATTGCATGCAGCACATTTAACCGAACCTACGCCGGCCAGATACGGATAGACTGACAGCGAGCAAGTGGTTATTGTCAAAGATTATCGCGAATTATACGGTGTTGCAGTGTCACAGGTTACTTCTGCGGCGGCAGAGACATCGGGGCTATCTCCGGAATTCCAAATGCTGGCACTACCAATAGAATGGCGGCGGCAAACTGTCTGGCTAATTTTTGGCCCCGGACTGCTCTCCCAATCCATCCGCACTGTCGACTTCCCGCGTTTTCAGCTGAAGGCGCTGCGGGCCCGCAAGCTCCGGGGTGATAATGGCCTGGGCAGCAGTCGATGAAAACCATAGGCATGTGGCTCTTTATGGCCTATGCCGCCCTAAGCGGCTGCGCACCTCAGGAGCAAGCGCACAGCATCCGTGGCGAAACCATGGGCACTCTCTATAACGTAAAGTACTTTGGGCCGGCGCGCTTGGCGCTGGATGCAGCGCTTGATCGCCGGCTGCAACAGCTGGATGCCAGCCTGTCAACGTACAAAGCCGGCTCGGAAGTGAGTCTATTTAACGCCTCCGGCGCAAACCAGTGGTTTCCGGTAAGCGCCTCAACCGCGCAAATAGTGACTCTGGCGCAGTCAATAAGCGAGCGCAGCGATGGGGCTTTTGACATCACCATCGGACCGCTGGTTGAGCTCTGGGGCTTCGGTAGTGGGCCGCTTCAAAGCGAGCCGCCGCCTACCGCACTTATCCTTGAGCGACTCAGCCACGTGGGCTATCAAAATATTTCAGTCCGAAACCACCCACCGGCATTACGCAAAAGTCACCCGGCAACGGCAATCGATCTTTCGGCCATTGCCAAGGGCTATGCCGTAGATCAGCTTGCAGACCTGCTGGATGATGCCGGTGTTGATGCTTGGCTGATTGACATCGGTGGAGAGCTGCGCAGCCGCGGCAACAAAGTGACAGGACAGACATGGCAGATCGGCATAGAAAAACCCATCACCAACGAACGCAGCGCCCAAAGAGTTATCACGCTTAACAACGCCGCTATCGCCACTTCCGGCGACTACCGCAACTTCTTTGAATTTAATGGCGTGCGTTATTCACACAGCATTAACCCATTGACGGGCTGGCCGGTTACCGACAACATCGGCTCAATAAGTGTGATTGCCAACGACGCCATGAGCGCAGATGCCTGGGCCACCGCATTGTTAGTTAAAGGCTCAGATGAAGCACTGCAACTGGCAGAGGAAAACGCTCTTGCCATTAGTATTATTCGGCGCGGCGCCGACGGTGAACTGATTGAACAACTGTCGCCGGCATTTGCCGCATTACTAAACAACTAAACCCGAAAAGCAATGGCCGATAAAAATAAAAACTACTTGAAACGCGCCTTTAACCGCAAAGCCGCGAACTTTAGCAACGTCGATTTTCTGCACCCTATAGTGCGCGATGAACTGCTTGAACGACTGTCGATGTTTAGGCTCAAGCCTTTGCAGAGCCTGGTTCTTGGTGGCGGCGGGGGTGAACTTGCCACGGCAATGCGAGGGCTATACCCAAACACCAATTGCGTCTCTATTGATAGCTCAGAAGCGATGAGCGAGCTCGCTCAACAGCAGGGGGACGTGCTCTGTGCCGACATGCTCGAGCTGCCATTAACCGACAACAGCGTGGATTTAATTGTCTCTAATCTCGCCCTTCAATATGGGGCTAACGCGCAGGGGAGCCTGCAATCAGTGCTGAATGAAATTAACCGAGTACTGAAGCCCGGCGGATTACTGCTCACCGCTTTTTGCGGCAATGGCTCGTTCGCTGAGCTCCGCCAAAGTTGCGCCCACGATAACTACGAGCACTTCGATGCGCTACCCGACCTGCACAATGCCGGTGATGAAATGCTAAAAGCCGGATTCCGTGATCCGGTACTGGATACCGAACTGCTCACTATCACCTACAGCAGCTTTGACAAACTCATTCACGAGTTAAGAGCGCTAAGTGCCACCCGTCAAATTAGCAGAAGACGAAAGGGATTAGGGGGCAAAGCCTATTGGCAACAAACCCGACTCAATTATGAGAGCCAGCGCAATGTCGATGACAAGCTACCGGTAACCATAGAGCTTGTTTATGCCCACGCCCGCGGAGGCGAGGCACCAAAACCTGCCGAACCCGCAGAGTACAGCGTTCCGCTCTCGCGGCTGTTGGGTCGCGGGCCGCGCAAGATGACCACTGATGACCCCACTGACGAAGACTAAATCTTTCGGGCAATTGACCCAAAAGGGTCTATGGGGCTAGCTGCTGAGCCCCCGGAACGGTTCTCAGTGCTGAGTGCGGCTGAATCAATCCTTGCTGGTAGGCAAGAATAAGCAGCAAAAACAGCGCAATAGACAATACAATGCGCAAGGTGAGACTGTTGGCCAATCGTTTGCTGTCACCCGGCTTGTCTTTTACCAGAAAAAATAGGCCTGAACCCAGGCTGGCAATGATGGCGAGCAGCACCACCAAAATCAGAACTTTAATTAACATTAAAAACTCCGCTGCTCCACAGGCAGCCACGCGGCTGAAATGCCACTTAAATCAATGAATACAAATCATAACAGTGACACCCCGGATGGTGAACCCGAAGCCAGTCCGGCAGCATCAAAAACCCCACAAGACTCAGGAACTAAACACCTGGTGTGGTCAACATTATTACTGGCGGCAGGTCTCGCCGTATTTCTATCCGCTGGTTTCTGGCAGCTAAATCGGGCAGCAGAAAAACGCGCATTTATCACCAGCTTTAATGACGCAACTCAAACGCCCGCGCTCTCTGCACCGGCTGATAGCAATGCCGGCGAAGTGCTCTATCGGCGTTTCTCACTGCGCGGAACCTACCTGCCCAAACGGCAAGTGTTGCTCGACAACATGGTATCGGACGGTGAAGTCGGCTATCAGGTGCTCACGCCATTCCGGCTCGATGCAGAACTGGGCGGCCAGGTTGTGCTGGTCAACCGGGGCTGGGTCAAAGGCAGTGCAGATCGCCGGCAACTGCCCAACATTGGCGTCGCCAATAACGTGCGCGAGGTTCGTGGGCGATTGGCTTACTTGCCGGCTCCGGGCATTCGGCTGGATACACCACTGCCTGAGGCAAACAGCGTTAACTGGCCACTGCCAATGACGTGGCCCACTGCCGCACAAATCAGCACATTGATCCAAGAACCCCTGCTCGAATGGCAATTGCTGCTTGATGACGATCAGCCCGATGGCTACCGTCGCAACTGGCAACCCGACATTATGAGGCCCCAAACTCACCTCGGCTATGCGGTGCAATGGTTTTCTTTTGCGGCGTTAGCCCTCATTATTTACACACTTCTTCATTTTCGTAACGCCCGCAAGCGTCGCGAAAGAAACACTTAAGCAATAAGCCGTGCCCTATGAGCGAACGTCAAAAATCCGGAAGGCGAGCCTTCCTGCTGATCAACTTTTTATTCTTCGGTCCTTTGGCCCTTGCTGTTTTTATCTATGCAACGGGTGGCTGGCGACCAGGCGGTAGCACCGAAAATGGCGAGCTACTGTGGCCTCCGGTTACCATTCCTGACATTACTTTGCAGCCAGCCAGCGACAACAACCCGCGCAAGCACCTGCGAGACGTTTGGAATCTGCTTTACACCGGACCGGGCAATTGCGATGACAGCTGCAAAAACCGCTTAATTGATATGCGACAAATGCGGCTCACCTTTGGCAAAGATGCAAATCGACTGCAGCTGGTATTTTTAGCCGACAGTGGTTCTGTCGATCGCTCGTATATCACCGCAGAACACCCCGCACTGTTGGTGGCGGAGCCGGAAAACACCGGGGCGCAGCTGGCCGTGCTGGAAGAATACGCTGCCGGCGATCTGTATTTGGTTGACCCGCAAGGCAATGTAATTCTCAAGTACCCATCAGATATGCCCATTGCAGACGTGCGTAAAGACATTAAGAAACTGCTGAAGTTGTCGCAAATCGGTTAACCGCAGCTGCTATCAAAATCGCTTATTCCATGTCGTTTAATATTGATAGCTCAATACATTTAAATTATTTACACGAAATAAAAACATGAAAGTCTGGTATCAAAGATTGTGTGTGTTTGCCTGCTTACTGGCATTGGTTGTGGTGGTGATGGGCGCCTGGGTGCGTCTGAGCGATGCCGGTCTCGGTTGCCCTGACTGGCCGGGCTGCTACGGTTCAATCGTTGTTCCATCAACAGATCTGGCTATAGACGCCGCGGAAGCAGCCTTCCCCGAGCGCCCGCTCGAAGCACAAAAAGCCTGGCGCGAAATGATTCATCGCTACGCAGCCTCGACGTTGGGTTTTTCTATCATGCTGCTTGCAGGGCTTGCGGTATTTAACCGCAAAGACCCCGGACAGCCGGTAAAGGTGCCGGTGCTGCTGTTCTTTCTGGTCTGCTTTCAGGGTCTGCTCGGCATGTGGACGGTCACGCTGTTATTAAAACCGTTAATCGTGATGGCGCATTTGCTCGGCGGGCTATCAACGCTGGGGCTGTTGTTCTGGTGTGTCTGTGAAAATCGTTGGCCGGCCTCCGGCCGAAAAACGGCGGCGCCAATTGCGGGCATTGTCGCGCTGGCGGTACTCGTGTGTCAGATTGCCTTGGGCGGCTGGACCAGCTCCAACTACGCGGCCTTAGCCTGCCCCGACCTGCCGACCTGTCAGGGTCAATGGTGGCCAGATCAAGTGGACTTCAGCGAAGGCTTTGTCATGTGGCGCGGCCTTGGTGTGAACTATGAGTTCGGCATTCTTGAGGCGCCGGCGCGGGTGGCTATTCACTACACGCATCGAATCGGCGCATTAATTGCATTGTTGGTCATTGTCTTCGCGACGCACAAATACCTGCGTGCCGGTTTGGGTCGCCGGGTAAGCGCTGCATCGATGCTGGTACTTGCGGCACTGATTACACAAATAAGTTTAGGCATAGCCACCGTCTGGTTTGGCCTGCCGCTGCTGGTTGCGACCGCACACAACATGGTAGCCGCATTGCTGCTGCTTGCCGTCATTAACCTCAACCATGCGGTGTTACGCGCGCCGGCTGGCAAGCAATAAACCGGGACTCGCCCTGAAACAAAAAGTAAAAACCCTTAACCGAACCAACGTTTCGATATTGCTGGCGACGCTGCTGCTGGGCATTTTGCTGTACGTGGTGCTGAGCCTGGTAGCGCAATCAATCGACCCCGAGCCCTTCACGCTGGATACCGGTGATACGCCGGACAACGTCGTACCGCCGGCCATCCGCACCCGCACCGACCTTGAGTTGGCGCTGGGCAATAGCGTGGCCGAACTTAATACGCTATTAGCCGCCAGCACTGATTGGTACGAGCAGCGCGGTTATCTTGGCCCGCTGCCAGTATTGGGCCGCATCGGTGACAGCACTCTGCTGGCAGTCTATGCCGCCACCCCCGCAAGTGACTTGCTCACGCTTGCCGGCAACGGGGATATTGCTGCTGCACAGGCACTCGCCGAACTGAGTATGAGCGGAGATAATAAGAGCCCTCCGGAAGCCATCGAATGGTATCGGCAAGCGGCAAGTTATGGCTCGGTGTACGCTATGTTCCGCTTAAGCGAACTGTTGCAGATATTTGCTAACCGGCAGCTCGATGCCTTTAACAGTGATCCGACTTATAGAGCGCGACTCGCTGTGCTCCGCAACAACAACCCACTGATAGAACGCGATGCGCTGTCCTGGGCTATTACAGGCTTGCTGGCAGGGGGGTTGCCGGTCGCGCAACCTGAGCTTGCGCAAAACATTAAAAAACTAAGTGCTGGTCTTGGCGAATACGACACCGTTGGTGCCTGCAATAAAGCCAGTCGTTTGCTGCTTGATCTTGCAGCCGAACGCCGCTCCCACGGCAGGCTGGTTTTTTCCACTGAACCACCGCCCCTATTTGTCAGCGTCCCAAACATTAGCGACGCACTGCCCTGCGAAGGCTCGCTGCAGCCTATTATCGATACCAGCATGTGCCGAGCAATCACTGTGCCCGGACTCATTAACCCCAATCAAACATTATGGCGCTGTGACTGAAGCTCGACGTTTTTTAGTGAGTATTTAAGATAAACTTTGGCGTTCGCGGCAGGTCGCTCGCCTGCGGCCCAACCCGTGATCACCCCGGAACCCGTTAAATGGATGTAACGCCAATACTTGATGGCCTGAACGACGCTCAACGACAGGCAGTAACGGCTGCCGCTGAGCCCATGCTGGTGCTGGCCGGCGCAGGCAGCGGTAAAACCCGGGTTCTTGTGCACCGGATTGCGTGGCTCATTGAGGTTGAGCGGGTGTCCCCGCTGAGTATTATGGCAGTAACCTTCACCAACAAGGCCTCGGCTGAAATGAGGGCGCGCATTGAAACGCTGCTCAATATGCCGGTGGGCAATCTATGGGTAGGGACGTTTCACGGCCTGGCACACCGGCTGCTCCGCCATCATTACGAAGAAGCCCAGCTTCCGAAGGGTTTCCAGATTATCGATTCTGATGACCAACTGCGAATTATAAAACGCATGATTAAAGGTCTGGAACTCGATGAGACCGCCTGGGTGCCGCGTGAGGTGCAGTACTTCATTAACGCGCAAAAAGATGAAGGCCGCCGCGCTGCCAACATGGACGATCGCGGTGACTACACCCGTGCGCAAATGATTACGCTGTATCAAAACTATCAGGATATCTGCGAACGCTCAGGCTTAGTCGACTTTGCCGAGCTGCTATTACGGGCCCACGAACTGTGGCTAAAAAACCCCGATATTTTAGGCCACTATCAACGTCGGTTTCAGCATGTGCTGGTGGATGAGTTTCAGGACACCAATACCATTCAGTACGCCTGGCTGCGGGTGCTTACCGGCAAAACTGGAATACCGTTCGCGGTAGGTGACGATGACCAATCTATTTATGGCTGGCGCGGTGCGCGGGTCGAAAACATGCAGCGGCTGCAAACTGACTTTCCCGGCATTAGCCTTATTAAATTGGAGCAGAACTATCGCTCCACCGGCAATATTCTAAATGCGGCCAATGCTGTCATCGATAACAACGCGGGACGACTCGGCAAGAAACTGTGGACAGACGGCAATCAAGGCGACCCGATTCGGATCTACAACGCCTACAACGAGCGCGATGAAGCTGAATTTATTACGGCCCGTATTCAGGATTGGGTGGCACAGGGCAATGCCCGTGCCGATATCGCTATTTTATACCGCTCCAACGCACAATCGCGCGTGTTTGAAGAAGCCTTCTTTCAAAACAGCGTCCCCTACCGGGTCTATGGCGGCTTACGCTTCTTCGAGCGCGCTGAAATTAAAGACGCTATGGCGTACCTGCGGCTTATTCAAAATCGCGATGATGACGCCTCCTTGGAACGAATTATTAACTTGCCCACCCGCGGTATTGGTGCCGCCACCATCACTCTTATTCGTGACTACGCGCGCGCTAATGCAGTGCCGATGTGGCATGCCGCACTTAGCTCTGCGGGCGGACAACTGTCGGCGCGTGCAGCGAATGCCGTACAGGCGTTTCTAGCACTGATTGAAAAAATCGACGAAGATACCCAAGGGCTCGATCTGCATGAACAGGTGAATCGCACCATTAACCAGAGCGGCTTAATCGCGCACTACAAAAAAGAAAAGGGCGAACGCGGCGAAGCGCGCATTGAAAATTTAGATGAACTGGTCACTGCAGCGGAGGGCTTTGAGCCCGATGATGCCGAGCTGGAGTTACCTCCCCTAATGGCATTTCTGGCCCATGCGGCACTTGAAGCCGGTGATGATCAGGCCGACAAGTGGGAAGACTGCGTGCAGATGATGACGCTGCATTCGGCAAAGGGCCTTGAATTTCCGCTGGTGTTTATGGCCGGAATTGAAGAAGGCCTGTTTCCGCATAAACGTTCTTTCAATGACGCCAGCGGGCTCGAAGAGGAACGCCGGCTTTGCTACGTTGGTATTACCCGCGCGATGCAGCAGCTATATATCAGCCATGCCGAACAACGTCGCATGTGGGGCTCTGAAACCTATGCTCAGGCATCACGCTTCATTAACGAGATACCGGTAGAGCTTGTCGAAGACATTCGTCCGAAAATTGCGGTGTCTGCGCCCGCTTTCAATAGCGGCAAAAGGCAGCCGGTCCGCCGTCCCGGTGCAGCCACCCGCTCCGATGCGCCGATAAACCTGGGCCAGAGAGTCAGCCACGCCAAGTTCGGCGAAGGCGTGATCATGAATTACGAGGGCACGGGTCCGCATGCGCGGGTGCAGGTGAGTTTCGAATACGAAGGCATGAAGTGGCTGGTTATGTCTTATGCGAAGCTTGAACTCCTGTAGCACTAACTGTTGTAGAATCAAAAGCTGGTGTTAACGCAGGATTCCGTGAGCACAGGTTTTAGCGTCAGGCATTCCGTGCCCGCAGCGCTTACTCAGGTTCACAGTTGTTATTAACTCATGAAAATACTCATCCTCGGAGCCGGGCAGGTCGGCTCAACCGCTGCCTACCAACTCGCTCGCGAAGAAGCGAACGAAGTCACTATTGTCGATAAAGACCCAGCCGCGCTAAAAAGCCTGTCTGATCGTCTCGATGTACGCACGGTTATTGGTCATGCGGCTTACCCATCAACCCTGCAACGTGCCGGCGTTGCCGATGCAGACATGATCATTGCGCTCACCCGCAGCGATGAAGTGAACATGATCGCCTGCCAGATTGCTTTCACGATGTTTGGTACCAAAACTAAAATTGCCCGGATCCGCGCGGCGGAATACAGCAACGCACCCAACCTGTTCCATCAGAACGCGATGCCCGTCGACGTGTGGATCAGCCCGGAGCAGCTCGTCACTGAGCATATTCAGCAGCTCATTCTTTTTCCGGGCGCCTTTCAAGTGCTCGAATTTGCCGGTGGCAAAGTCCAGATGGCAGGCGTAAAAGCCCGCCGTGACGGGCGTCTGGTGGGTGAAGAGCTGCGCGAACTCCAGAATCACCTGCCCACTGTGGAAGCCCGCGTGGCTGCCATTTATCGCGACAGCTTAAGCATTCCTCCCGAAGGCGATACCCTAATTCAAGAAGACGACGAAGTGTTCTTCGTGGCGGGCGCTAAAGACCTTCATGGTGTTATGCCGGAAATGCGCAAACTGGAGCGCTCGGTGCGCAGTGTTGTTATTGCCGGTGGTGGCAACATCGGTTTCCGTCTGGCCAAAGCGCTGGAAGGCACCAATCAGGTTAAACTTATTGAGCGCAATAAAAATCGCGCCAAGCTCATCTCCGAACGCCTTGAAAATACCGTCGTGCTAACGGGTGATGCAGCAGATGAAAATCTGCTACTTGAAGAAAATATCGACAGTGCCGATGTGTTCTGCGCTCTCACCAATGCCGAAGAGGCTAATATTTTATCCGCCATGCTGGCAAAGAAACTCGGCTGCAAAAAAGTTATGGCACTGATTAATCGTCCGGCATATGCCGAACTGGTTGAAGACAGTGGCGGCATCGATGTGGCGATTTCACCGCAACAAATCACGATTGGCTCGCTGCTGGCACACATCCGCCTGGGTGACGTGGTTAAAGTGCACTCGCTGCGCCGTGGTCGTGCTGAAGCTATTGAAGCCATTGCCCATGGCAAGCCGGGTGAATCGAAAGTTGTCGGCAAAACCATTGAAGACATCAAGCTGCCCAGCGGCACCAATATAAGCCTGATTATTCGTGGTGAGAAAATAATGCAAGCACACCATGACACAATGGTTGAGGAAGACGATCACCTGATTCTATTCATGACGGACAGGCGCCAAACCGACAATGTTGAACGCTTGTTTGCAATGTAAAATATCTTACCCGCCGGCACCTGAGTTAATACGGAATAGCACGAACGCATGCATCTGACAGTAGTACAACGAATACTTGGTCTTCTGCTAATGCTGTTCAGCTTCAGCATGCTGCCCCCTGTTTTGGTCTCCTGGTATTTTAACGATGGCGCGATGGCAGCATTTGTTTATGGCTTTGCCGTCACCTTTGGTGTGGGCACTCTGGTGTGGCTGCCGGTGCGTGATCAAATAGAGGAACTTCGGCTTCGCGACGGCTTTTTGATTGTTGCCGCCTTCTGGTTAGGGCTCGGCGCCATGGGCGGAGTGCCCTTGTTCTTTGCCCAACTTCCGGATATGAGCTTTACCGATGCAATCTTCGAGTCGATTTCCGGACTGACGACCACCGGGGCCACTGTACTCACTGGCCTCGACGATCTCCCGCGATCTATTCTCTACTATCGCCAGCAACTGCAATGGCTGGGCGGCATGGGTATTATTGTTCTGGCCGTGGCGATTCTGCCGATGCTCGGCGTCGGTGGAATGGCGCTGTATAAGGCCGAAACCCCCGGCCCCATGAAAGACAGCAAGCTCACCCCACGAATTACCGAAACGGCCAAAGCGCTGTGGTACATCTATGTCGGTTTAACCATTGCCTGCGCGCTAGCCTACTGGGGCGCCGGCATGTCGCTGTTCGACGCCATCTGTCACAGCTTCAGTACGATCGCCATCGGTGGGTTTTCGACTCACGATCAAAGCATTGGCTACTTTGATTCAGACCTGATTGACTTAGTGGCGATTATTTTCATGATTGCCGCTGGTGCGAATTTCTCATTGCACTTTGTGGCCTGGCGCGACAAAAGCTTTCGCAGCTACTTGGCTGACCCGGAGTTCCGCGCCTACATAAAATTACTGATCTCTATTTGCGCCGTCACGCTCACCTATCTGTACGTTACCGATGTGTATGACAGCCTCGGTGACACAGTAATCCGGGGCATGTTTCAGGTGGTGTCAGTGGCAACCACCACTGGTTTTACGACCGATGAATTCTGGATATGGCCAGGTGCCTTGCCGGTAATTCTAATTTTTAGCAGCTTTATTGGTGG
>Ga0315321_10004217_pt1 | contig 11058 bp, 10 predicted proteins | sample M180m21515metaG_FD_203464 | JGI IMG/M metagenome (GOLD analysis project Ga0315321, IMG submission 203464) | Ammonia-oxidizing marine archaeal communities from Monterey Bay, California, United States - M1 80m 21515 | ecosystem: Environmental > Aquatic > Marine > Intertidal zone | place: USA... | reverse complement strand
CACCCATGACGAAGACCAGTGGCAAGACAAGCCCCGCAGCTAGCCAAGCGCCCTTGGTCAGGGCCTCGTCCGACTCGGATGCCCAAGCCCGCTGCCAGTTACCCTGAGAGAACATCTCTGCTGCGGTAATCGCCACAACCAGAGCTAGTCCGGATTGGAATGAATCCATGTATGACATTGAGCCGATGCTCCATGAGTCTTCGGGATTGTATGCCTTGGCATCGGCAATGAGGCCGTTGATATCCCCTCCGAACAGGACCAACAGCAATGCCACAACGAGGAACATGATTGTCCATGCTTGCACACGGTCAGTTGCCAGAGATGCAGGGAGCCCTCCTCGCGAGATGTATGCTGCAGTTACTATTCCCACCATGCCCATGGGGATGAGTGGTTCCATCTCAGAGAGGGTGTTCATCGCCTTTCCTATAGCGGTAAATTCGGCAAAAAGGAAGGTGAACATGTAGAGCACCGAGATTAGTCCGACATAGACTTGCATCGGCCTGCCTAGACGAATACGGACATAGTCGGCGAGAGTCACTCCCGAAGGAAGTCTCTCTCGAATCATAGGGCCGACATAGGCCAGTAGCATGAATGGCGTGGCAGCAGATACGGCATAACCGACTACATCCCAGAAGCCACCATAGTACCCGACCTCCGAAGGAGCAAATAGAATCCAAATCCCCATTCCCGAAGCAAATAGGCTCAGCCCAATTCGTAGCCAGTTCTGCGAGCCTCGGGCTGAGAGGTACTCATCAGCCTCTATTTCCTTGGCATTCGATGCTTGGTATCCGATGTAACCGAATATACCTAGCGTTGCAATCATCAGTCCGTATGCAATGTTCGTATCCATTTCCCTACCTCCGCTGGCATTACCCAGATCAGGTTCTTGGGTCGTCGCCGTAGGCGGCCTCTCAGCACTAAGCTCCCCAGTGGTTCAGAGGAGAGGAAAGATATAGTTCAACATTACTCTGTTCAATTTTCATCCGGCTGCATAAATGAATAAGTCCAGTCTTGTGGAGTATCCAATGTTCTCTTGACTGAGCGAGGACTAATCCATCTGAGGAGATTTAGAGGGCCACCGGCCTTGTCGTTAGTTCCAGAAGCACGCGCGCCTCCAAATGGTTGCTGAGCCACAACTGCTCCTGTTGGCTTATCATTGATGTAAAAATTCCCCGCAGTAAAGCGAAGGGCATTGAATGCCTTCTGGATGTTTTCTTCATTACTTGAGAATATAGAACCAGTAAGAGCATATGGAGAAGCTTCATCACAAATCTTCAGTACATTATCGAAGTCTTCATCATCGTATAGATAAACAGTTAGAACAGGCCCAAATATCTCTTCAATCATAGATTCCGAATTTGGATCGGATGTGACAATTATGGTGGGCTCAATGAAATATCCAGTTGAGCCATCATAACCACCACCACAGACGATATCGCAAGTATCTCTTGCAGCAGCTCTATCGATATAACCTGTAATTTTATCAAAGGAGCGCTTGTCAATAACAGCGGTCATGAAATTAGTGAAATCGCGAGCATCCCCCATCTTTATCTTACCAATTTCTGCCAGTAAATCTTCAGAAATTGCATTCCAAACAGATTGAGGAATATATGCTCGACTAGCAGCAGAACACTTCTGCCCTTGATACTCAAAAGAACCACGTAATAAAGCCACTAGAAGCCCTTGAAGGTCACAATCAGGGTGAGCTACTACGAAATCCTTACCTCCAGTTTCACCAACGATTCTAGGATATGATTTCAAGTTTGGAAGAGCTAAGCCAATCTCCTGCCAGAGTCCCTGGAAAGTGGCCGTTGAACCGGTGAAATGTAGTCCAGCAAAGTCTGGATTAGCAAGAGCAATTTCAGTGATTTCAGCACCAGAGCCAGGCAGGAAGTTGATGACTCCTGCAGGAAGTCCCGCCTCCATCATTAATTGCATCAAGACATAATTCGAGAGATACGAATTACGACTAGGTTTCCAAACGCCAGTACAGCCAACTATGGCGGGAGCACTAGGAAGGTTGGCGGCAATACTTGAGAAATTGAACGGAGTGATAGATAGTACAAATCCTTCCAAAGGACGAATCTCGGTAGAGTTCTGAACGCCGGCTGGAGACACTAGTGGTTGAAAATCATCATGGAAGCCTCTTGCATAATGGCAATTGAAGCGCCAAAAATCAATCAACTCACAAGCCGCATCTATTTCGGCTTGAAACGCTGTTTTTGACTGATTTAACATAGTTGAGGCATTGACTCGCATTCGCCAATCACCGGCTAGTAAATCGGCACATCGCTCGAAAATTGCACAGCGACCCTCTAGCCCTAGATCTATCCAATCTCTTTGAGCGGCCACCGCTGCATCACAAGCAGCTTCCATCTCGTCTCTTCCAGCCAAGTGGACATTGGCGATGACGTGACCGTGCTTGTGAGGAATTACCTGTGTTGTCGTGGTTCCAGTGTAGACCTCTTCGCCGTTGATGATACATGGTATATCTACTACCTCTGCCATCTGACGATCTAACTCTGCTTGAAGTGCTCTTCTTTCCTCACTTCCCGGAGCATATCCGAGTATTGGTTCGTTAATCGGATGACTGGGCATGAGCATTCGTAAGGAATCGCCTCTAACAAAATTGCGTATCCCGATTCACATTCAAGAATCGCTTTCTTCCTCCCACCAGCCATCTTTTCCGGGCTCCGGTGGGTCGAATTCATCGATATCAATTTGAGATCCGGGGTCATCTACAGATTCAGGGTGTACAAATTTTTCATCAGGAGTTGTTTCTTCGCCTCTAATACCCATCAAGACTGCCCTAGCACCCATGTACATAATGCCTGTTCCTGCGAGGAAAAAAGGAGATGAGAATGCCAACATAAAGAGTGATTCAAACGGATAATCTGGATCAATAACCCCATCGCTAATCATCATGAATGGTACGAGAGCAAAAGGTAATCCGAAAGACATGAAGAATAGTCCGAAAAAAATTGATACGACACGGGGAACCGTGTCAGATTCTGAATTCATTCGGCCACCGAATCGCTATTACGACCACTCATCAAAGTCGTCCTTCGTCGCTTTCTTCCATTCTCGATAATGGGACTTACAGATTGAGACTCTACGCGCTTGACCTTCTAGGCCATCCTCACCCCAAACATCTGCAGCACGGTCGAATGCGATTCTTCGTCCACCAATCTTCTTGTCGGCAAAACCCTCACAGCCAGCCACTTGACAACGTACTTGGCCTACAAATTCCTCTTTCTCAGACTTGCCTAATTTTCCAGAGGCTGCATCGGCAGCAGCACGCTTCTTACGCGCCTTGGACTTGAATCCCATGTAACACACCGCCTAAATGGTCCAATTAGAAGGTTACCTCGGCCCAATCGATATCAAAGGGACCTCCTACCTTTGCAATAGATGCCCGACGATCAGGGCCGACTCCTACGCAGACCACAGGAATACCTGCTAATTGCTCGATTCTATCCACGACATTACGCACATCATCAGGCATTACATCGTATCCAGAAGATTCTGCTCTACTGCGATCGGCCATCTCTATCCAATCATCATCAGACAGTTCAGGGAATCCTGAATGAGTTTCATAGACGGGGAGGCAACGAGCAACATCTTCAGCTAGAGTTGGAACAAAACTTATTGGTTTGCCATCCATTTCGTAGCCGATACAAATTTTGATTTCATCCAAACCACCTAGGACATCGAGTTTTGTGACTACTAATCCAGTATAGCCACTAATCCTATGGGCATCTTTCAGAGCCACAATGTCAAGCCATCCAGTACGACGAGGGCGACCGGTTGTAGTTCCAAACTCATGACCAACCTGAGCCATGTGCATACCGGGGCCTTCCTCAAGAGAAAGTTCGCTTGGGAATGGGCCATTTCCTACTCTAGTACAATATGCCTTAGTAATTCCAAAGCATTCGGTAATGTGACCTGGATGAATGCCTGCGCCGTGTGTAGCGTTTGCTCGACCCACAACACTTGAAGTGACGAACGGATATGTGCCTTGGTCTATATCTAGAAGAGCGCCTTGTGCGCCCTCAAGCAGAATATTCTCTCCATTACGCAAAGCAATATCGACCATTTGGCCTGTGGGCTTGATTGCGCTTCCGTATCTATCAAGAATCCATTGAAGATTACTCTGCAAATCTACAGCATTGATTTGTTGTTCAACACCAACTGTTCTCAATTGTTGATTCATACGAGAAATTGTTTCATCAATCTTCTTTGAATCGGCAAGAACTCCCTTGATATCCGCAAAACGAATACCTACCCGCTCAATTCTATCACGGTAGGCAGGGCCAATTCCACGACCAGTAGTCCCAACCACCTTGTCTGCTGAATCATATAGGCGATGGAATGGAAGAATTACTGATGCTCTCTCAGAGATGAATAGACGCTTGCCTTCGGGTCTTTCTCCCGTCAATCCATGCCATCTATCCAACTCTTGTTCTAGCACCCATGGATCAATGACCATGCCATCTCCTAGAACTAGATTACAGTGAGGAGAAGTCACTCCAGAAGGTATCTGATGTAGTTTTATTGTCGTATCGCCGAGAACGATTGTATGGCCTGCATTATTGCCACCTTGGAAGCGAACTGCCCATGTTGACTGTGGAGCCAACTGGTCTATCGCTTTCCCTTTTCCTTCGTCACCCCACTGGGCTCCGAGCACTACGGTAGCAGGCACCGTAGTCAATGGCTCTGTGGATGGTGTATGAACTAATTGGTTCAGCAATGACGACTCTAGTCGACCAGATTGCATTGGGAATGGATTATGAAGGAGAGGCAGGTCGGCCGGACTGCATGGCTCAGAGATTTCCAGAGGCGGAGAAACGTCTCCTAGACAAGTGGATTTGTATGAAATGTAGTGCAACTCACCGCGGCACTAAGGTTCGCATGTGCCGTAAGTGTGGCTATTCCGGCCTACGCAAGAAGGCAGCAGAGCGTCGTAGTGTCTGATTAGTGCATCCCCTTAGCAAGCGTCTAATGCGAGAACCTGTTCTTCAGATTGTGTCTAGTGTGTTGGCCGCAGGCGTAGAAGGATTCGCCCTCAGTATTGGACTGATTCTTGCACTTGGACCACAGAATGTTTTCGTACTTAGACAAGGACTTCTGCGCTCTCATGTCTTTGCTGTATGTTTAGTATGCTCCATAGCTGATGCCACATTGATTGCAGCGGGAGTTCTTGGAATGGGATCTGTCCTTGCAGGAATGGAGGGGGTGGAATTTTACATTGCTATTTTCGCTGCAACATTCATCAGTGGATATGGAATATTACGAGTCCGCTCTGCGATGAATCCTTCAGCCATATCTTCTGATGAACTGATGGAACAAGAATCCAAACGAAATCTTGGCACCACATTAGGCGCGGCTCTAGCATTCACCTTCCTCAATCCTCATGTCTATGTTGATACTTTGTTGCTTATTGGTGGTGCTTCCAGTAGATTCCAGGGGGATGAACGTATTGCATTTGGAATTGGAGCAGCAACGGCCTCTTTTGTATTCTTCTTCTCTTTAGGATATGGTGCTAAGAGACTCTCAAATGTACTCAATAAACCACAGGCTTGGAAAATGATTGACCTGGGAATTGCTTGTATAATGTTCATTATTGCCACAGCAATATTATTGCCACACTTACAATAAAATTATACGAAGCGCATCTAACAACTTCTGAATGTCTTCATTTGTATTATCAAAATGTGGAGAAACTCTGAGTAGACCTGCCCTACTAGTCACTAAAATTGAAAAATCATTCTGTAGCCAATTTGCCACCTCTATACTGTCAAACTCATCAGGCAATCGAAGACTGATTATTGCACTACGTTCAGATTCAGATAGAGGTGAAACAATTTCAATTCCTAGTTCTTTAACTCCTTGAATTAATAAATCGGCTAAAGAAATATCATAGCGCCATACATTATCGATTCCAAATTCATTAATTTCATTCACTGAAGCAGCTAATCCTAAGACTGCACCAAAATGAATGGTTGTATACTCAAAACGGCTTGCATCATTCGGTAATTGCATTCGATCTGCCTTGAGGTCCCAGATGTCTGCGTGACTTCTGAATCCAATAAGACCGGGGGTAAGACTACTACTTAATTCGGGTGAAATATAAGCTACAGCGGCGCCATACGTCCCTCGAAGCCACTTGTATCCAGAAGAAACAATCACATCCGCTCCTGTCGATTTAACATCGATGGGGACCATTCCCAATGATTGAGTTGCATCAACAACCAACAAGGCACCAACAGCATGGGCTGCATCAGCAAATCTTCTCAAATCATACCTTTGGCCATTAGAATATTCGACATGAGAAAGGGTGACTACGGAAGTTGATGTATCTATCAATGAAAGTATTTCATTTGGACTTGTGTAATAATTTTCATCGTAATCTGCAAGTCTGATTTCTGCTCCATTTTCCTCAGCAACCCTCTGCCAAGGATAAACTGTAGAAGGAAATGATGCTCTAGTAGAAACAATATTACTACCCCTAGGTGTAGAAACAGCCCATGCTATCGAACATAGCAATTCTGTCGCACTTGACCCTACGCATACATCGTCAATAGGGCAAGAAAGTAGTCTTGATACTGCTCTTCTAAGAGGAATCATGCCATTCTTTTCCGCTTCTCCATCAAACTCTGCAGCACCACCTCTAGCAAGAGAATCTGACCATTCAGAAGATATCTTGTGTGCTACTGCAGATGTTGTTGCAACATTTGCGTAGGATAAGTTTGTCCAAGCCCTCATGTGCGTCATAACGAATGAGCGAATGCGACTCAGCACTTCAAGACTCAGGAATTCTTGACTTCATTCAGAAGTGCTTCTAGCGCAGTCTGAATCTGAAGGCATAATGGACCATAATGGATTGGTAGATTCGCATCATTAAATATTTCATCAAGTATCGAAGCAGTCATGCCTAAGCGTATATCAAGATCTTTGTCCTTATTTAGAAGCCACATCTGAACCGCATCTCTAGCAGAGTTGCGAATATTACGTGGAACTTGAGTGTCCTCAAGCTGACCTAATACCTGAGCAATTTGCTGAATACGAGGCTCGATATTCGACATGTGATACCACCAACGGCTCGCTCGACCAAAGTCCCCTCCTTAAGCGCATCCCCGCGAATGAGGATTTTGGTGTCACAAATCTGCACACCAAGTCGCCCAAGGCATATCTGTATTGGATTCACCTCTTCCCTCACCATCTGAACCTAAAGAGATAAGCCCAACTTGATGAGTAGGTGCAATCAATGATTCAATGCCCCAATTCATTGCACTAGATAGAGACTCGATTGAATCATCTTCAGAGGCAATAATTCGCTCATAGACTTTGCTTGAAAGTAATGCACAGGTTATCGCTTCGCCAATCCCAGTAGCCGCAACTGCTAAACTTCCTTCTACCCAAAACCCACTCCCTGGTAGAGGGACGTCTCCTACACGTCCGGGAGGCCTGTGACTACAACCACCAGTACTAGTGGCAGCAGCGATGAGACCCTCTGAATCACGAGCTATTACTCCGACAGTATCTCCTATCTGGCCCTCAGGTTGGCGGCCAACAACTGGAGCATTGAGATGACCTCTTTGGTCAGCCCATTTGCGAGCACCGAGTCCAGCAAGACCATTGATTTCTTCTTCCAATAAATCAACACATATACGAATCGGATTAGGGGTGTCTCTCATAGCGATAACAAAACCCAATTTTCCTTCACTCGTTTGTAATGAAGCATCTGTAAGAACGATTCCGTCGGTTCGGATTACGCTGCCCGTTCCTGCATTGAACACGGGATCGTTTTCAAGGATTACACAGGCCTCTACTGCTGCTTCAATTGCATTTCCACCTGCAAGAAGAATTTCTCTACCCTTGGCTATTGCTGGTTCTAAATTAGCAGTTCGATTTGGCCCCGGACCGGCACCACCGTGGGCTATTATTGCAGGCCTAGTCATATCCATCCCCCTTCCCTCCGGTTGTAACAAGGACTTAGAGATAAGGTAAGAAGAAAAAACACTAGGACTTATTGAAAATCAAAAATCTGATGTCTTATTCAAGCAGAAGGTTGAGTATCAGGGCCAGTCGAGATTGTATCAATGACATTTGCCAGACGTTCTACAATGCTAACCTTCTCTTCAGCACCAACAAGTGCATGATGAAGAACTTCATCAAGAGAATTAACTGGAATAATCTCTACCTTAGATTCGTACTTTTCATCAATTAGTACATCTTGCTCATTGCTTCGAGGAATAATCACCCTCGCAATACCAGATTTAGCCGCGGCTTCAATTTTAGCAGAAACGCCACCAATCGGAAGGACTTCCCCTCGAACAGAAAGTGATCCAGTCATTGCCAAATTCTGATCGATTGGTACGTTCTCAAATGCACTAATGATTGCGGTGGCCATAGTTATAGATGCACTATCTCCATCGACATTATGAGTTCCAGGGAATTGAACATGAAGATCGTAATCTTGGATATCTTTACCAGTTAGTTTCTTGACCACCGCACTGATGTTAGTGACGGACTCCTGAGCAAGGTCTGACAACCCTCCTGTAGCGATGACCTTGCCTGATCGACCTTGTGCTGGAGTCACCATGGCTTCGACTGGTAGTACTACACCAGAGTAATCAGATAGACCTGAGTCAGCACCTAGAACCGCTAGACCGTTGACACGGCCAACACGCTCGCCTCTGTTAACCAGCATTGCATATTCTGATTGTCTCTCTAGATAACGATCTGCAACCTGTTGTTCGAGAGGTTTAGCAATAGCACGAGCCCGGATTACATGCTCTGAACTGACTAAAGGTGCATTGTCCTCAGCAGCTAAGTCGCCAGAAATACGCACTAATCCACCAAGCTCTCTCAATCGAAGTGATAGTTTGCCTCTTCGTCCGCTGCGCCTCTGGGCTTCCTTCAAAACTAGCCCAATAGCCTTCTTATCAAAATGAGGGATCGATTTCCCAGAATCCTTTTTCATCTCGTTTCGAACCTCTTGAGCAATAAATCGAACTAATCTACGACGATTACGATCTGAGTCTCGCATATCTGTATTGACATAGACCTCGTAACCATATCCTCGAATTCGGCTACGAAGAGCGGGGTGCATATTCTTGATACTATCTAGATTTCCTGCTGCAACCAAAATGAAATCAGTAGGAACGGGTTCAGATTTCGTTAATGCACCACTGCTTCGCTCAGAACGACCGGAAATTGACAGTGCTTTCTCCTGCATAGCAACAAGCAGGGCTTGCTGCTCCTCCATTCGAAGCATGCGAATTTCATCGATATACAATACGCCCTTGTTGGCACGATGCACGGCACCGGGCTCAACTCTTTCATGAGCAGGTGTCGCCAAATCTGCTCCTGATTGGAACGGGTCATGACGAACATCACCTAGTAAAGCACCTGCAAGTGTGCCAGTTGCATCGATAAATGGAACTTCATCGTCCTTCAGGTGCTTGACGAGAAGTTTAGGGATATTTCCATCCTCTCCTGCTGTTAATCTTGTCCTCAAAAAGAAATAACCAAAAACAAGAAGAAATGAACCAAAGATGAAAGTTAGTATTTCTCCCGTAGATAAGGTAGCGAGAAGAAGGGCTGCTCCAACAACTAGAGCAATGAACAAAAGAGTTCTATTCGTCCTTTCTTTTTGTTGTTTGATATGAGCACGACGCTCAGTAATTATGCTTGAACCTCGGCCGGCTGGGACCGTTCTGATTCGAGGCTCATTCTCATCCTCATGATTTCTGTAAACTAGTATATCCTCCAATTGTTCTTTTGGAAGGAACTCTGTCATTGAGCGTGCAAGCATAGATTTCCCAGTTCCTGGTTCTCCAACCATAATGATATGACGGCGCTGCTCTGAAGCCTTCCGAACAATAATTGATGCCGCTTCTTGACCAATGACTTGGTCAACCAAATTTTCAGGAATAGGGACTTCCTCTGTCGAAATGATGTCTAGAGATTCAGTCCATTCCTCAACAGGGATGCTGCAGATAGGATCTTTATCCTCCGCAGCGCCAAATGCAGCACCATCTTCCCATGATTCAAGAGGATCAATAGGTCGCTCAGATTCCCCCATATGCATCTCCTCGGGATTAGTCCTGCACGTCGCACCTTCTTGAAGGTGAGTGAAAGGTGAGAGTGGGATTATTGCTCAAATCGGCGCCTCAAATACTCAGACCCATAGTAGTCCCATTGCTCCATGGTCCAACCTGGAGGGAGGCCCTCAGGAGGTAATGGAGGAGACATTCCAAATGGAGGAGGGGGGATTTGAGTTCGTGAGTTCTCTTCTATTACCACATTTTGTTGATTTCGGTTTTCAAGATATACCAAATCGTTGTTCTGACGGCGATACACAATAGTAATTCCAAGAGAAACAATAACAACAAACAGAAGTACGAATGCGATTAAACCAACAGTCCAGATATCTAGAGCCTCATTTTCCCCTGTATCTTTGGGTTCATCTGAATCTATTGGGTCAGTAGGATCAACAGTTACTACACTATCTGTAGCCATAATTTGGTATTCTTCAGATGCCCTCTTGAATCCATCTGAATCAACTGCAATAACAAAAATTCCGATATAATCTCCATGTTTCAGCCCTTCACCTGAATTCGCTAGTACGACAAATGTTCCTAAATTATAAGATATGCCGAAATCATTGCATATTCCAGTAATAGTATTGCAAACACTCCAATGCGCCTCGTTATCTGTTAGCTGATGTTGACCCACATTGGATATTTGGACTGTTGGATTAGAACCATATTCAACAGAATTTATTTCTAGTAACAAATCACCAATACCCATTACGTCAGCCCAAGAAAGAGGGAGATTATTCACCACAGTTACAGAAATTGTCTCAGTACTAGAATCTCCATGACGATCCTCGGCCGTAATTTCAACTACTTGCTCACCGGCTAAATTCCAACTCATAGACAAAATTCCCGAAATCGGATTATAGTGAACTGCACCCGGAACCTCATTTTCTACAGTAATCCAAATCTCATCATCTGAATCATCGACATCGGTAACAATTTCAATTATGTT
>Ga0315321_10004214_pt1 | contig 11061 bp, 9 predicted proteins | sample M180m21515metaG_FD_203464 | JGI IMG/M metagenome (GOLD analysis project Ga0315321, IMG submission 203464) | Ammonia-oxidizing marine archaeal communities from Monterey Bay, California, United States - M1 80m 21515 | ecosystem: Environmental > Aquatic > Marine > Intertidal zone | place: USA... | reverse complement strand
ACCCCGCAGTCGTGATGGCGCTCCACCGAAGCCATCGCATCATGCTTCGACGCAATCTCATCTACACCGCCATGACCCGGGCCCGTCGCTTCTGCTGCATGGTCGGAGATCCCGACGCCATCGCGCGCGCAGCCTCGGTCCACGAGGAACGCCGTCGCTACAGCCTCCTCAGCATGCGGCTGTCCGGTGCGCCCTCCACCTGAACCTCGTCAGGATGGCGCACTGTCACCCGCCGGCCCAGTCCGGCCCCCGTGGACCAAGCACAGATGCAGGTCGAGGCGAAGAGATGCAGCGCTGACTGAGCAGGCGGCTACTTCCAGAGCTCAGCGGCGCATTCCTCTGGGCTGCGCCGCTTGCCGTCTTGCTCGAACGCGATGCGAAAGTCGCAGGACTCCCGCCAACGTGAGCAGCCCCAGGCCCGACGTCCCTCAATTATCTGGCCTTCCTTGCAGCGCGGGCAGGGCTCGCCCCGGGGACTGCGCGGCGGGAAGACGAACTTGACCTTGCCCTCTTCGTCGAGCGTGAGGGCAGCGCTGAAGCTCTTGCCCGCTTTGGACTTGAAGCGATTGAGGAGCGGGGTGCGCTTGCCGGACAGCAGGGTCTGCACGGTGCGACGGGCGACCGCACGACGCGCGACCTTCTTGAAGATGACGAAGCTGCAGTCGCGGCCGGTGTCGCAGGCGTAGACCGACTTGCGCTCCCGCACACCGCGCCCGCACACCGGACAGTCGCCGAGGGAGGGCGTGGGCTCAGAGGACCCGACGGCTGCGGCTGCGGGCGGCTCGGCGGAGGCGATGGCCTGCACGATGCGAGCGGTGTGGGCGCGCACATCGTCCATGAAGGCGACGCGGGAGTCCTGGCCTTCGGACATCCGAGAAAGGCGGGCTTCCCACAAGCCGGTGAGCTCGGCGTTCTTCAGCTCATCGACCGGCACGGAGTCGATGAGCGCGCCACCCCGCAATGTCGCCCACAGCTCCTTGCCCTTTCGCTCCACATAGCCGCGATGCTCGAGGGTCTGGAGGATGTTGGCACGGGTGGCCGGCGTACCCAGGCCGGCGCCGCGCATCGCACGGGCGAGCTCGCGGTCGTCGAGCTGGCGGCCAGCGGTCTCCATCGCCTGAAGAATGCTGGCATCGTTGTGGTGGGGAGGCGGACGGGTCTCTCCAGATCCCACCTCTGGGGACCCGACGGATGCCTGGGTGCCCGCGGGGATGGGCGGGAGGTCACGGTCCTTCCTGCGCTTGGGAGGCTCGACAGCCTGCCAGCCGGGGTCGAGGCAGACGCGGCCGCGGGCACGCAGTCGAAGAGGAGCCACGATGGGCTCAGGGAGCTCCACCTGGACCACCGGCGGAACCTCGACAATCAGAGTTGTGGTCTCAAACCTTGCATCAAGGGACAACGCAGCCAGCAAGCGCCGCGCAACGAGGTCGTAGACTCGCTTTTCGTCGGCGCCCAAGCCGGAGGAGGACGGCGCCCGGTCGGTGGGCAGGATGGCGTGGTGGTCGCCCACTTCGCTGGCATCGACAACCCTTCGGCCCGGCCTTGGAGGCCCCCCCTGGCGCACCGCAGCACAGTGGGGCGCATACACCGGCACCTTCGACAGAGCGTCGAGAATACCCGGCAGCAAGCTGACCTCGTCGGGTGTGATCTTGCGAGCGTCGGTGCGGGGGTAGGTGATGAGCTTGTGGCGCTCGTAGAGGGACTGCGCAATCTCGAGAGTGCGCTTGGCACTAAAGCCGTAGCGTTGGTTGGCCCGTCGCTGAAGGCTGGTGAGGTCGTGGAGCAGCGGGGGACGCTCGACCTTCGGGCGGCGGTCTGAGGTGGTGACGGTGCCGATCTGGCCGGAGAGCGCTGCGCAGAGAGCTCGGGCAGACGCTTCGGAGGACAGGCGCTCCTCGGCCGCTGTCTTCTTCTCTGCTGGACCTCCGGCGCCACCGGGCTGAAAGAACACGCCCTGCCAGCGGACCGGCCCCTCGACACCCGGCACCTCCGCGGTGAGCCCGGCCTTGACGGTCCAGAAGGACTGGGGCTCGAACTCCGAGATGACCCGGTCCCGCGCCACAATCATGGCCAGCGTGGGGGTCTGCACCCGGCCGAGGCTCATGAGGTTGCCTCCCCCGACCCTTCGCGCGAGGCAGGTAAGCGCGCGGGTGGCGTTGAGGCCCACCAGCCAGTCGGCCTCGGAGCGACTGCGGGCAGCATCTGCGAGATTGTCGAAGTGGGCTGCAGGCTTGCGCTGAGACCACGCCTGCCGAAGCGCCCGGTCGGTGAGAGAGGCCACCCACAGCCGGGTGACAGGCGCCTTCGCTTCCGCCAGTTCGTAGACGTAGCGAAAGATGAGCTCGCCTTCGCGGCCCGCATCGCAGGCGTTGACGATCTCGGTGAGCTGCTTGGACCGCAACAACCGACGGAGCACCGCAAACTGCTCCTTGGCTCCGGGTCGCACCGTCAGGGAGAAGCTCTCGGGAAGCATCGGCAGCCGATTGAGCGCCCAGCCCTTCCACTCCGGGTTGTAGTGAGCCGGCTCGACCAGCTGCGCCATGTGGCCGTGACACCAGCTGACCCAAGTGCCGTCGCCCTCAAAGAAGCCCTTGGCTCGTCCCGACACGCCCAACATCCGCGCAATGTCGCGCGCTACGGATGGCTTCTCGGCCAGCACCAGGATCATGGCTCACTCCGGACAGCGCGGAGACCTATCCTCTGACATCGCGGGAGCCGGTCACCTTCCGTCCGTCGATGTCGCCGACGGGTCGCGGCAAGTCTCCAGATGTCGCGAATGCGCGCCGTCTTCGCCCGAAGTCACTCCCAACTCGCCAGATAGCTTACATCGCGCTTGCGATTGGGTTCTTGGCGGAGCACAAATACCCCAACCAAGCCACTCGGCGTCGACACCCGCATCTCGACCGACCCCCACCCTCTGGCCCTCCACCCCGGGAGTCCCCATGCCCCGCACCTCCTTGCTGTTCCTCGCCTTGACGCTGGCCATCGTCGGCTGCGACAGCTCAAGCACCAAGGCCAAGAAGTCCCGCACCACCCCCGGCAAAGACTTCTCCCAAGCCGAGACCGTGCGCATCACGTCGCCGGCCAATGGCGATGTGGTCGATCCCCGGGTCGCAGTGCAGATCGAGGCGGGCAGCCACGTCGACTCCTTCGTGCTCACCGCCAATGGCGGCGAGATGGCCACGACGGTCATCGGCGACGACGGTGTGGCCGAGACCTTCATCACCCTGGGCCCCGACGAGTGGGAGCTCGAGGTGCAGGGCTTCGACACCGATGGCAGTCCGCTCACCTCCCACTCCGTCGCCATCCGCGTGGAAGCCGCCGAGCCGGAGCAGTGGGTCATGGTCACTAGTCCCCGCGATGGCGCCACGGTGTCCAACCCTGTCGCCTTTGCAGTCCAGGCATCCACGCAGGTCGACACCGTCGAGATCTTCGCAGACGACTGGTCACTGGGCACCATCGACCCCACCGACATCCTCACCTACGAGTTCACCGGCACCGGCTTCGATCGCTACATCGACGCCGTGGGCTACGACGACGGTGTGGAAATTGCGCGAACCTCCCTTGTCATCAACATTCTCGACGGCTCGGCTCCCGACGAGAGCGAAGTCAACGCCCGCATCATGCGCATCCTGGGCGGCTACCCCACCGATGGCAGCTACGACTACTGGTGGCCCGACGACAGCAACGGCTGGGGCGGCAATCCCAACGACATCTACTACGACGGCGCGCTCTTCGCGGAAGGCGACCCCCAGCAGCGGTCCTACTGCGTGGGCATCACCTTCGAGGTGTTCATGCGCGCGTTTGAGGAGCTCGACGAAGACTACGGTCTCGACGGCGACCTCAATGGGGTGTCCTTCGACGAGCTCTATGATCTGCGCACCGACTGGTATGTGCGCGACCTCTACGGCACCGGCATCGTCGAAGCGATGGACAACTACGGCATCGGGCACCGAGTCTCAAGCTGGGACGACGTGCGTTCCGGCGACATCATCCAGTTCTGGCGCCACTCCGGCTCGGGGCACAACGCCATCTTCATCGACTGGGAGACCGACGGCGGCGGCGACATCGTCGGCTTCACCTACTGGTCCACCCAGGGCTCCACCGACGGCATCGGCTACAACGACGAGTACTTCGGCTCCTCGGGCTCACGGGTCGACCCCGCCTACTTCTTCGCTGGCCGCGTGGCATCGCCGGAGGACTGGACCCCCTGGTGGTGATGTGATGCCACGGGCTGTCTGCGTTTATCGAGGGGGGCGATGCCTGCATATCGCCGCTCGCGACGATAGCCGTGCTGCGCGCGGTCCCAGCGGCATCTGAGGACTGCAAGGAGTCCTGGTGTCCGCACTCGACCGACAGATCCGGCGGGCCACCCAGGCCGACGGCCGGGTCGACGTGAAGTCTCTCGAGCTCGACGCTCTGCGCTGGTATATGCGCGACCTGGGCAAGGCAGAGTACCGGGGCCTGGCCGTCTACAAGCACATCTGGAAGAAGGGCGTCACCGACTTTGAGGATGTGCAGGGCATCTCAAGGGCCGTGCGCGAACAGCTCGGCCAGCGGGCCGTGATCTCGGTGCTCGACGAAGCGGCCTGCCTCAAGAGCACCGACGGCACCACGAAGTTCCTCTGGCGCCTCTACGACGGTAGCCACGTCGAGAGCGTGCTCATTCCCGACGAGGACCGCCCCAATTCCAGTGCCGCCCGCTACACCCTCTGTGTGTCCACGCAGGTCGGATGCGCAATGGCGTGCACCTTCTGCCTCACCGGCGACCTCGGTCTCAAGCGAAACCTCAAGCCGGCCGAAATCGCCGCGCAGGTCCACCAAGTGCAGCAGCACATGCGCGCCGAGTATGGCGGTCGACGCCTCACCAACGTGGTGATGATGGGGATGGGGGAGCCGCTTCACAACTTCGACAATGTGGTGGTCGCCCTGCGCACCATGCTGTCCCAGCACGCCCTCAACCTCTCTCACCGCAAGATCACCGTGAGCACGGTGGGCCTCGTCCCCAAGCTGGAGCAGCTCGCCCACACCCTGCCAGTCAACATCGCGGTCTCGCTCAACGCCACGACCGAAGCTCAGCGACGCAAGGTGATGCCGATCACGCTCAAGTACTCCATGCAAGAGCTGATGGAGGTCTGCCGTCGCCTGCCGCTGCCATCGGGCAAGCGAATCACCTTCGAGTACGTGATGCTCGGCGGGTTCAACGACACCGATGCCGATGCCGTGCGGCTGTGCGACCTGATGCGCGACGTGCCGTCCAAGGTCAACCTCATCCCGTACAACGAAAACCCCGACCGGGACATCCGCCGTCCCAGCGCAGAGCGGGTGAAGTCCTTCCGGAACCACCTGGTCACCCGAGGCATCCAGTGCTCAGTCCGCCGCACCCGAGGTCTCGATGTCTCGGCCGCCTGCGGACAGCTTGGCAAGGCAGTCGAGCGCATGGCGGAGCGAATTCGCCCGTCCGCTCCCGCCTGATGCAACGCATCTCACTCGCCCGCCCCCCCCTTTTTCACACGCTCCTATTTCAACTGTGCGATCTTGACACGACAAGAGTTATCCGGCTCGGTACACTCGCCGCGTCTTCGGAGGAATCATGACCACGCCCCAGCAGCCCGCCCCCCTTCGCATCGGGGTCATCGGCGGCAGCGGCCTCTACGAGATTGATGGCCTGAAGGACCTCACCGATGTCGAGGTCGAGACTCCCTTCGGTCCGCCCTCGGGTCCGCTGGCCGTGGGTCGGCTGGCAGATATGCCCGGTGTGGAGCTCGTATTCCTTGCTCGCCACGGCCGGAACCACCAGTTCAACCCCTCCGAAGTGCCCTACCGCGCCAACATCTTCGCGATGAAAGCACTCGGTGTGTCTTGGATTGTCAGTGTGAGTGCAGTGGGTTCACTTCAGATGGAAGTCGAGCCCAGCCACATGGTCATCATCGACCAGTTCATCGACCGCACCAAGAACCGACCGTCCACCTTCTTCACCGACGGCATCGTGGCCCATGTGGGCTTCGGCGACCCTGTCTGTCCTACCCTTCGGCGCTACCTGCTCGAAGCGGCCAAGGAGACCGGCGCAACCGTTCATGACGGCGGCACCTACGTGTGCATGGAGGGCCCTGCGTTTTCCACCCGCGCCGAGTCCAACATGTACCGGAGCTTTGGCGCCCGCGTCATCGGCATGACCAACCTGCCGGAGAGCAAGCTGGCCCGCGAAGCGGAGATCTCCTACGCCACCATCGCGATGTCCACCGACTACGACTGCTGGCATGAAGGCCACGAGGACGTCACGGTCGAGCAGGTGGTGCGGGTGGCCCGTCAAAACGTCTCCATCGCCCGCCAGATTATCCGTGCGGTGGTTCCTCGCATCGCAGCCCACGACGGTCCCGCGCCGCAGTCCAACGCCCTGGCCGGTGCCATCATGACCCGCACCGACGCCATTCCTGCCGAGCGCATCGCAGCGCTGGGCCCCCTCGTGTCGAAGTACCTGGGGTGAGCTGATGCCGTCTGCGTCCCCTCTCATTCGTCTTGCGCTCGTCGCCCTTGCTCTGGGCGTCAACGCGCTCCAGTCCACAAGCTGCATCAGCGCTGCGCGTCGTGACAAGGCGGCCGGACGCATCACTCTGGGCACTGCCTACCTCAAGGAAGGCAACGTGCCTGGGGCCATCGAGAAGCTCGAAGAAGGTGCAAAGCTCGACCGCCGCAACTGGGCAGCTTGGAACAAGCTCGGGCTCGCCTACATGGCAGCCGGTGCGCCGGAAAGGGCGGAAGAGGCCTTCCTAAAGGCTATCGACATCGTCCCCGATGAGGCCGAAGCGCTCACCAACTACGGCACCTTCCTGGTCCGCAATGGGCGTCCCGAAGAGGCCATCCCAGTGCTCACACAAGCCGCGAAGACCCTCACCTACCGCAAGCCAGCCATTCCGCTGTCCAACCTCGGCTACGCCTACCACCTACTCGACCGAAACACCGAAGCACTCGCCAATCTTGACGATGCCATCCGCCGGGCTCCCAACCTGTGCCAGGCTCGGTTCATGCGGGGCATCGTGCTCGACACGCTTGACCAGAAGCCCCGAGCACTCGAAGACTTCGAAGTTGTGGTGCAGCTGTGTGGCGAGGAGGCGGCGGGGGCCTATTACCAAGCCGGACGGCTTCTGCTTGAGCAAGGTCAGCGCAACGACGGCTGCTCCTACCTGCTGACCGCAGTGCAAGAGGGCGGCAGCTCGGAGCTGGGGCGCCAAGCCAGCACGCTCCACGACGCGGAGTGTAGGTGACCGACCTCCGCAACGCACGTCAACGCAGGGGGCTGAGCCTCGACGAGGTGTCCTCGCTCGCCAGCATTCCACGCCACTACCTCGTGGCCCTTGAGCGAAGCGACATCGATGTGCTGCCACAAGGTCGCTTTCGAAGCGCCTACCACCGTCAGTACCGCTCGTTCCTCGGCCTGCCGCCCGTGGCCGAAGACCTCCCTACCCAGGATATCACCCCTCCCAGCGCGCTCAATGCCCCCGAGCACACCGACGAAGACGTGGAGTACGGGGGCACCACCGGCACAATTCCGCGCCACACCGAGCTGCCCACCTTGCGGCTGATTGCGTCGGGATTCGCGGTCACCCTGCTGGTCGTTCTTGGGATGCGCGTCGGCAACATCGTGATGGAGAGCCCTACCGACTTCGCGTTCGGCGCTACCTCGGCCCCCCCCGCGGAGGCCGCCCACATCTCTTCCATGGTCATGTCCGCGGGCACCGCCAGCGGAGGCGCCAGCAAGGCTGCCATCCCCGCCAAGGCTGCCATCCCCGCCCAGGACGCCACCGAGGCTACTCCAGAAGCTCTTCTCGCCCGCCATCGCATCAAACTTCGGGCCATCGAGAATGTCCGAGTGTCGGTGGAAACTGACGAAGGAAGCGTGCGCAAGGGCATCTTGCCCGGCGGAGAGTCCATCGAGGTCGAGAGCGACGGCCCCATCTCCTTGGACATCTCCGACCTCACCCGAGTGGTCGTTCGCTACAACGGCAAGCGCATCGAGCCGCTCCACAACCTCTCCAAGGGCCGTCGGATCGTGTTCTTCCCCGAGGAAGCCAAGTAGCGGTCTGGTGATCAAGCGCGCCCGGTCTGCCGTGGCCCGATAGTCTCCGACAACCGCTTCTCGAGCTCGCAAGAAGCGGGGTCCGGAGGTGCCATGGCTGAACCGCGCGTGGAGGTGATTCGACGCCTCGCTCGGAGAGGGGCCACAGCACCACTGCGTCGCGCCGTCGCGAAGAGTCGACCGGTGGACATTGCGTCTGCCATCAGCCACCTCGCGCCCGCCGAGCAGCGCACCGTCCTCCACCAGATCACCGAGGACGACGCAGCAGCAGAAGTTCTCGCGCGCATCGACAAGCCCGAGCTTCACAACCTGGTGCGGGCCCTCGCGTTCGACCGCTTGGTCACCCTGCTCGACACCATGGATGTCGACGACGAAGCCGACGTCATCGAGCGCCTGCCCGAAGAGCTTCGCGCCCGGGTGCTTCAGGCCATTGAGCATGAAGACAAGGTGCTGGTGGAGGACATCCTCGCCTGGCCCGAAGACTCCGCGGGCGGCATCATGCAGCCCATCGCCTTCCGGATCAACGAACGGCTCACCTGCCGCGACGCCATCCGCACGCTCCACGAGCAGCAAGAAGACCTCGAGACCATCTTCTACCTCTACGTCGAAAACGACGCTGACCAGCTTGTCGGCGTCGCCAGCTTGCGGGCACTGCTCACCAATCAGCCGTCCACCGTGCTCCAAGACATCATGACCACCGACGTGCTCACCGCGCGTCCGCTCGACGACCAGGAAGAAGTGGCCCGCATCGTGAGCCGCTACGACCTGCTGGCAGTCCCAGTAGTCGATGAAAACCGGCACATGCTGGGCATTGTCACCATCGACGACGTGGTCGATGTCATCCAGGAAGAAGCCCTCGAAGACATGATGCTGATGGCGGGTGTCGGCGATGAGCCAGACCCCAGCGTTGGCGGCGTCATAGGCGTCGCTCGGCAACGCCTCACCTGGCTTCTCGTCACCTTGGTCGGTGGAATCGGGATGGCTGAGCTCATTGGCGTCTTCGAGCATGCGCTCGCCAGCAAGGCCCTGCTCGCCGGATTCATCCCGGTCATGCTCGGCATGGGCGGCAACGTGGGCATCCAGGCCGCGACCGTCGCCGTCCGCAACATCGCGGTGGGCCACGACCAGACCACGTCCATCCCTGCGTTGCTCTACCGAGAGCTGCGCATTGGGATGCTCCTCGGCCTCGCATTTGCAGTCACCCTCGGTGGCTACGCGCTGGTGCGGTGGTGGGACGAGCCCCTTATCGCCGCAGCCATCGCGACTGCCATCGCCTCCACGGTTGCCGCTGCGGCCATCCTGGGCGCCATCGTGCCACTTACGCTCAATCGGCTCAATGTCGACCCCGCGATTGCGACGGGCCCGTTCGTCACCACCGGCATCGACATGTTCGCGATTCTCATCTACTTCTCGACCGCCAAGATCATCCTCGGGATTTAGTCTGTGGGCGCCGTTCTCACCCACGAGGCCGTCGTGGTGGGTCTTCAGGACTACCGCGAGGCCGACCGCATCGTTCGCTTGCTCACCGCAGACCGGGGGCGAGTCGACGCACTCGCGCGACGAGCCCGAAGCTCCCGACGCCGATTCGCGGGAGTGTTGGAGACCGGAAACCACATCCGAGTCGACCTCAAGCGCGGTCGTGGCAGCCTGGACTTCCTCGAAGACGCCGAGCTGGTCGACGCGCGCCTCCACACCCGCTCCGACCTCGACCGCATCACCTTGGCCGCATTCGCCTGTGAGCTGTGTGCGGGTCCAGCGCGTGTAGACAGCCCCGAGCCCAAGCTCTACGGCCTGCTGCAGACCGCGCTCGCTGTGCTCGATGCCTGCGAAAGCAGCCCAGCACCCGGCTTTCGCGCTGGCTTGGCCACCAAGGCCGCCACCTTTACCGGTCTGCGCCCCCTCCTCACCCGCTGCCGCGTATGTCACGCGCCGTCCGAGGCACCGATGCACTGGGGACCGCTCCTGGGCGGCGCCGCCCATGCTCACTGTGCGCCGGGAGAACCGCGGGTGTCCGTCGCGTGGCTCGAGGCCGTCGAAGCCTGCCGGCGGACACCACTTCGCAACTTGGTCGACCACATCCTCCCGCCGGGTCCTGTGGCCACGCTCACCCATGCCATCGAAGACCAGCTCGGTCGACCGCTCCAGAGCCGGCGTCTGCTCGACCAGCTCAGCAGTCCCCCGAAAGCACCGTCGGCGCGATAAGCCTTTGCGATGTCCCAGTCTCTCCCGCGCTTGCTGTTGCTCACCACGTCCACCTTGGTCGCCTGCGAACCCGTGCTCTACCGTGATGTCGGCGAGCAGGGCCTCCTCAGAGGCTACGTCTACGACGACTACACCTACATCGGCGAGTACGCCGTGCTCGACACCGCCGAGCTGAGCGTGCGCGATAAAGCAGGCGAACCGACTGGTGAGATCGCGGCGCCCACCGCCGATACACCCGGCTACTGGCAGGTTCAGGTCGAGCCCGGCCAGGTCGTCGAGTTCGTGGTGTCTGCCCCCGACCGCCTCACCACAGTGCGCGTCACCACCGGTCCCACCACTCTCGCAGACTTCACTCCCTACGTGTTTCCGCGCGCCGCCGAGGTCATCGTGCCCTTGTTCGACGAGCTTGCGGCCGGCCTCGGCACCGAGGACAGCACTGCGTTCCTCGCGGGCGAGGTCGGGGCGTTTTGGATGGAGCCGCTCAATCCCAGCGACTGGGAGGGGGCCGACATCTCCCTCATGTCCAACGACGGCATCGCCGTGCCTTTCATTGCGCTCGCCGACCTAGGTGATGGCGTCATCACCGAGTCCAACGGCCTGCAAGTCGACCAGCTTGTCGCCCCCGCCATACCTGCCGGCCGCGTCATCCTCACCGTCACCACCGCCACCGGTGCCACCGTCTCTCAGTCCTGGACCGTCCGCGCCGGTGAGCTCATCGACGCCAGTTGGTTCCACCTGCCCCAGTGATGCCCATGACCCGCCAAGTCCCCGTCGCCGCAATG
>Ga0315321_10004213_pt1 | contig 11062 bp, 7 predicted proteins | sample M180m21515metaG_FD_203464 | JGI IMG/M metagenome (GOLD analysis project Ga0315321, IMG submission 203464) | Ammonia-oxidizing marine archaeal communities from Monterey Bay, California, United States - M1 80m 21515 | ecosystem: Environmental > Aquatic > Marine > Intertidal zone | place: USA... | reverse complement strand
TCCATATGCCCGGTCGAAATGTACATAACCCCCATCGGGGTAAAAAATCTGACCGGAAGTATGGGACGAGCGGATGGATGCAAGAAAGACGACCGAATCAGCAATCTCTGCATCCGTAGTCATGCGCTTACCTAAAGGAATGTTATCCTCGATTGATCGCAGGGTTGCTTCTGGGTCTTCGAGCGAGTCGAGCCAACGGCGGTACATGGGGGTCATGACTTCGGCAGGTATGACCGAGTTTACGCGGACTCCCCGATCCGCAAGATCGAGAGCCCATTCCCGGGTCAACGCATTCATGGCACCTTTGGAAGCGGCGTATCCCGAAGTGCCTCCTTGCCCAGTAACCGCAACCTTTGACCCGACATTGATTACGTTTCCTTTGGACTCGACGAGTTTGTCCAAGGCAAAATGGGTGAGGGCGAACACGTGGAACAGGTTTTTGCGTAAGCTCTCGAGAAAGTCGGAGGGTGATGAGTCCAGCCCGACTCCGTCGTTCGTCCCGGCGTTATGGACCAGGACATCCAGTCCGTGACCTGTTTCGATGGTTTTCTCTACTGCATTGCGGCAAGCCTCTTCGTCGGTTAACTCGGTTGGTATGCAAAAGGCTTGGCCATTGTCTTGTTTGATTTGTTCGACAAGTTCACTGGCCATGTCGGGGTTGCGGTCCACAATCGAGACAGTTGCTCCTTCCTTTGCGAAAGAACGAGCGATAGCGGCCCCGATTCCCTTGGCTCCACCCGTTACCAGGACAACCTTGCCTTGGAGCCCAAGGTTCATACGGGTCCGACGACTTTTTGGGCGGAGGACCCGAGCTGATCGATGCCTAACTCGACCAGGTCTCCCTCTTTCAAATAGGTTTCCGGGTCCATTCCCATGCCAACGCCCGGGGGAGTGCCGGTGGATACGACGTCTCCCGGAAGCAAGGTCATGAATTGACTGACGTAGCTCAGTAGAAAAGGAATCTTGAAGTGAAGGTTCGAAGAGTTGCTCGACTGCCTGGTTTCCCCGTTGACCTTGAGCCACATACCCAAGTTATTGGGGGCATCGATCTCGTCGGGAGTGGCGAGAAAGGGACCAAAAGGAGCAAAGGTATCACAGCTTTTCCCTTTGACCCACTGCCCGCAATGTTCGAGCTGAAAGGCCCGTTCGCTGTAGTCGTTGTGCAGGGCGTACCCAGCGAGGTGTTCAAGGGCGTTCGCTTCGTCGACGTAAGTGGCTTTCTTCCCGATTACGAAGGCAAGCTCCACTTCCCAGTCCGTCTTGTCCCCTTTTCGCGGAAGGATCAGGTCGTCGTTGGGACCGCAAAAAGCAGATGATGCCTTGAAAAACAAAACCGGTTCATCCGGAAGTTCCATCCCTGATTCCTCCGCGTGGTCTTTGTAGTTGAGTCCGATGCAGACGATCTTGCTTGGCCGCGCAATGGGCGATCCATAGCGCTCGCCTTCCGGGAATGGGGGCAATTCCGAGGCGTTTTCATCCGCCCATGCTTTAAGCCTTTCGAGACCGTCGGTTTCGAAGAAAACTTCGTCATAGTCTTCGCCGAAGGAGGAGGTATCGACTTCCCTTCCGTCGGGAAGGATCAAGCCGGGAGATTCTTCGAGGGGTTCGCCCTTTCGAATGAGTTTCATTTGGTGCCTTTGATTTTATCTGAGGTTCATTGTGCCGCCGTCGATGTCGTAGACACCGCCGGTAATAAAAGATGCTTCGTCGCTGCAAAGAAAAGTCGCCAAATTCGCAACTTCTTCCGGTTTGCCCATCCGACCGATCGGTTGGTACTCGGAAAGTTCCTTGAACTTGTCGGTCCTTTCTTGCTCCCCCGGGTAGTACTCCTTGAGAAAACCGTCGACGAAAGGAGTGTGAACCCGGCCCGGGCAGACGCAATTGCACCGGATTCCTTGCTCTATGAAATCTTTTGCCACGCTCAAGGTCATGGCTAGGATCGCTCCTTTGCTCGCCGAGTAGACGAACCTTTCAGATATTCCGAGTTTGGATGCGATGGACGCGAGGTTGAGAACCGAACCGCCGCCGTTTTCGGCCATGGCGGGCAAGATGGCGCGCAGGCAAAGGAAGGCACCTTTGGCGTTCACTTTCATGATTCGGTCGAAATCCTCTTCGCTGGTGTTCGTGGCCGTTCCAACATGTGCGATCCCGGCGTTGTTGACGAGAATCGATGGCAAGGAAAAGGTGTCCTTAGTTGTGGCGAGTGCTGCCTCGATACTTTGAGGATCGCTTACGTCGCAAGCAATGGGTACGGCTGATCCGCCCGAGCTTTTAATTTCACCGACCGTTGCCTCGGCAGACTCCATGTCTTGGTCCCAGATTGCAATGTTAGCTCCTTCCAACGCGAATCTGCGGGATATGGCTTGGCCAATTCCTTTTCCTCCCCCCGTGACGATGGCAGTTTTTTGACTTAGTTTGCTCATAGAACGAATGAATTGAGAAGCCTACAATGACATGCCTCGTTTCCATGGCAAGAAATCATCTCGACCCTGAACGACGGCTTTGGTTTTTTGTCTGCCTGATGCATAGGCAATGACCTGGTCCAGAAGGGACTCGCCCAAGGATTCGACTGATTCGGCTCCTTCGACAATCGGTCCCGTGTCGAAATCGATGTACTCAGAAAAGGAATTCGCCAGCTTGGTGCTGCTTGCAATCTTGATCACCGGACTGACGGGGTTTCCCGTGGGTGTGCCCAAACCCGTGGAAAAGAGAATCAGGTTAGCTCCGGCTCCCGCCATTGCGGTGGTTGATTCAACATCGTTTCCCGCAGTGCAAAGCAAACTGAGCCCGTCCTTGGTGACCCATCCCGGGTAATCCAAAACATCTATGATGGGAGAGGTTCCTCCCTTGCGGGCCGCACCGGCCGATTTGATGGCATCGGTAATAAGTCCATCTTTCACGTTTCCTGGAGATGGGTTCATGTGAAAGCCGGAACCCGCCTCTTTGACCCGTTCTTCGTAGTTACGCATGATTTCAATGAAGCGATTACCCGTATCCAAAGTGGCGCAGCGATTTACGATTTCCTGCTCCACCCCACAAAGTTCAGGGAATTCGGAAAGGATTACCCTCCCTCCAAGACCGACTAGTAAGTCGGCTACCCGGCCCATCGTCGGGTTGGCGGAAATCCCAGAGAATCCATCCGAAGCTCCGCATTCCATCCCAAGGCAAAGCTTGGACAAAGGGGCAGGGGAACGTTCCTGCTGATTCATTTGTGCCAAGCCAGCGAAGGTTTGGCGAATTGCCTGCTCCAACATTTCTCGCTCGGAAGCATATTTTTGCTGTTCGAAAACAAGCAGAGGTTTGTCGAACTCAGGACAACGCTTGGCAATTTCATTCTCCATGATCGAAACTTGGGCATGCTGGCATCCCAAGCTCAGGATCGTAATACCTCCGACATTCGGGTTGCAGGCATAGCCCGCCAAAAGCCCGCACAATTCCTTGGAAACCCCTCTTGTTTCTCCGCATCCCAAACCGTGACTAAGAAATTTTATACCGTCTACATTCGGGAAAATAGGCGAGGGCGAATGGTCCTGTTCCGCTTCGAGGGAAACGCTTTCCGGATCTAAGCCCCCATCGTAAACTTTAGCTAGTTCGCGTGCAAAGCGTTGGTATTGATTTCTACACTCGAAACCTAAGGCTTCGAGCATGGAGTTTTTCAATGTCTCCACGTTTCCATTTTCACAGAAAACCATGGGCAGGACCAACCAATGATTGGCCGTTCCAACCGAACCATCTCCTCTGTGAAACCCTTGGAAAGTTACGCCTTCCCATTTCTCGGTCGAGGGAGGTGTCCACAGACCGGTGGATTCTCCTTGTTGGTATTCGGCTGATCGATGAACGAGGTTCGCTGTGCTCACCCTCTTGCCCCGTGGGATCGGTTTTGTAGCCTCTCCCACCAGAACCCCGTACATGTAAACTGGATCTCCCACCGACAGATCGGAGATTGTGAGCTTGTGCTTGGCGGGAATCTCCTCTGTGACCGTTAGAGCTTCCTTATTCCATTCCACATGTTCTCCTTCTCCAAGATCCTTTAAGGCGACGAGCAAGTTGTCTTCGGGAGAAACTTGAAGAACTGATTTTCTATCTTGGTCGTTTGGCATTAAGTAATCAAGAAACCTCTCTGCAAACAAGAAAGGAGGTTGCAGCGTTTACAATCGATTTAAGAAGGTTTTTTGTTCCAATTAACGAGAGCTCCCTTAGCGTTCGATAAAACATCACCGCGACCGTTCCTAGTTATGGTGGCACCACTTGGAGATAGAATGACTAGGTTTGGAATTCCACTCACTTGGAATTTACTTGCAAGCAATTTTGTTAGGCTCGAACCGTGCTCTAAAGTATACCATTCCATCCCAGTATCATTCATGTAAGCAAGTTGATCTTCAGAAGAGCGGTCTGAGCTTATGAAAACCACTTCAAAATCCTTTGCATTATCATTACGAAAATTGACTAGTTTGGGAGTGAATTGCCGGCAAGGAGGGCACCATTGAGCTGAAAAGTAAAGACCCACTGTCTTGGATTCCAGAACCTTGCTCGATACTTTCTTGCCGTCAGAGTCCAAAAGAGAGTTTGCGAAAAACTGCTCTACGGTCTTCTCCAGGAGGTTTTCTCTGGGAAATGCGACTTGATGCTGGTTTTCAGAATCGGATGAAATTTCATTAGGTTCACCACAACCTAATAAAAAGAGACACAAGAGAACGGAAAAAGAGCGTGTTGTCATTTGGATTTTAATCATCGAAAAGGTTTTCTATAATGTTCTGCCGGCATTAAAATGCGAGAAATAAAATCAGATCCTCTTTTTTCTTGCTCCTTTAGAGCGATTCATAAAACTAGATTTTCTTTTTTTTTAACAACATCAACCCTTACTTCCATGAGCCTCTCATCTCTTAAACTTCACAATGCAATGTGGCCCGGTCTCGTCGGCAAAGGTGACGACGAAGGGCAGGAACCCCCCATCAGTCTCGAGGACATGCTCGACTTTTCCGCCGCCGCCGAAGTGGATGGAAGAAAGTTCGATGGCATCGACTACTTTCTTTTTCTCCCCCACACCAACCCCGAGGCTAGCGACGACGAGCTCAAGGGGATCGCCGACTTAATTCAAAGCAAGGGGTTCGATATCGGCTCTTTGGTCGCTCCGGTTTGGCCGGGTACCGTAGGGGATTCGGCCATGGGAACGGACGAGCAGCAGGAAAAGTTTTTGGACGCAGTTAAGATGGCCTGTCGTGTTGGCAAAGTCTTTAATGAACATGGGGCTCGCAAAGGTGGGGTAATCCGTATCGACTCAGCCGAGTTCGGCGTGGAGAAATGGAAGGCCAATGCTGGAGAAGGCACGGCCCGGATCGTTGATACCTTCAAGAAAGCAGCAGCAATCGCCGCAGACCATGGCGAGCGTCTCGCTGCGGAAGGAGAAATTTGCTGGGCGGGCATGCATAGTTGGAAGGACATGCTCGATTTGCTCGAAGGAGTGGGAATGCCCGAGACCCTTGGCTTTCAAGCTGACCTTGCCCATACCTACCTTTACCTTATGGGATACAATGCTCCCGAGCACGCTTTGTTGCAGGATGGTTATGCCGATGAAGAGTTTTGGCCTGCTTACGAGCAAATGACGGACAAGCTTCGTCCTTGGACGATCGATTTTCATGTTGCTCAAAACGACGGCGAAGTTCATGGAGCTGGGGATCACGACAAGACAGGAAAGCATTGCCCAGCAGACGACCCGAATGGCAAGCTCGACATCACTCGGTGCTCAAGCTATTGGCTCAAGGATTTTGAAGACCGTGGAATCAAGCACATTTGCTGGGACGGGTGTATGTTCCCCAATGCTACCCTTGAAAATCCCGATACTTGGAATGCGATTCTTAAGGCGATGATCGGAGTTGTCGACGGCTGATCCTTCTGGATCGAATAAGCTTGTTTATTTTACATTTTTACAGTCCTATGTGTCCTTTTTCACATTTTCTTGTCTGTTTTTGATTGGAATTGTTTTGTTTTGAGTAGGTTCCTACAGTTGTTGCTACTTTGCACTGTTGCTTTTTTAACAAAAGCAAACGGGCAAACGGCTGTTGATCGAAACACATCCGATGGCTTGAGCCCCTTTGAGAAGGCCGAGCTAAGAAGGTTGCTAGATCTTGACTTTCGTGATCTTTCTCGCACCCCAATCCGTGGAGTTCTTGGTTATCAACAGGAGTATTGGCGCAATCCTGCTTCGGTCCATGTTCTTCGCCCTGATGATCTTAGGCTGAACGGACATCCCCTTACGGTTGATGCCTTTAGGAATGTTTCAGGAATGTATGTCACCCGTGGAGTAGGTTATGATGACTTTGTGACCATGCGTAACTTCAGTGGGTCGGCCACCGAAAAGTTTCTCACTATGGTAGACGGCCGGGAAGTTCTCCAACTGATGGGTGGAACGATCAATTGGACGACGGAGGATCTGCCTTTAGCCATTCTTGACCGCGTGGAAATCATCCGTGGTCCAGGAGCTTCGATTTGGGGAACTAATGCAATTAGCGGAGTCGTCAATGTTGTTACCAAGCATGCTGCAGCAACTCAGGGAAACAATGTTCGCCTTCTTATTGAGGATGACGGCACATTTCTTGGGGAGTATGTCCATGGTGGTCAACTAAGCGAGGATTCCTACTACCGCTTCTGGATCAGAGACCAGGAGTATTCCGAAGGGGAGTTGGTCTCCGGAATGCCCGCCCGCGACGATGGTTATGCCCGCAAGGCTGGGTTCAGATTCGACAAGGAACTTGCAATGGATCTTGACCTTACGATTGCAGGAAGCTTTGCCACTCGACGGGTCGAACACATTTTGGACCTCACCGCCCGTTTGTTCTACTATAACGCTGCGGATCCTTCCAGTCCCATTCCCATTCATCTGGCGGGTGCTTTGAATCTTCCCAATCTGCCTTCCCCCCTCATTCCCTCTTCTTGGCAGAGTTCGGCGGTTCCTGGGCAGACGCTTTCGGCACTCGGGCTTCCTCGCTACCAAAATTACGAGGAGATGCCTCAGGATGCATCTCACCTGAGAGCCAAGTTGTCAGGCATATCGGACAACGATTTAGAATGGTCCCTATCCGGTTACGCCGAGCTTTACGACACCACTCTTGGTCATGTCGGACACAGTTGGGAACGCGAAGAATTCGACCTCGATTTTAAAGCGAATAAGCCGATTGGTGACCGGAATCATTTAGCATTCGGTTTTTCTGTGCGGCATATGTCACTGGATGTCGATGAAATTGCAACGCCACCATGGAGGTTCCCGGTATTTGATCCTTCGACAGGAACCTACAGGAGTGATATCCCGATTTTGGATTATGGCACTAGTCCAACAAGTTTCGACCGTTATGCCGGTTTTCTTCAGGATTCCATAGATCTAAATGATCGCATCGTATTGTCCTTGGGAGCCAAGTTCGAGGACAGTGATCTAACAGGCTCAAGTATTCAGCCAGGAGCCCGTTTGTCCTACGCTTTGGACGAACGGAATATTCTATGGGGAGCTTATTCAAGAGCTTACAGGCAGGCGTCCTTGGTCGAGGAATTTACCAAGGTTTCTTACGGGCGTATTTGGAATCATCCCTTGTTGCCTGGACAATGGTTACCAATGGACTTCGAGTCAGATCCCACCCTCGATGACGAGAAGATGGATGCCTTTGAGTTTGGTTGGCGAACCCGCCCGCAGGATAACCTGCTGTTCGAACTTTCGCTTTTTTATTACGATACGACGGACGCAGTTTTCTCGGGGCCACCCATCTATTCGACGAGTGATGTCAAAACGAGCGGTGGAGAACTGACTTTCGACTACAATCCCTCACATACTTGGCACCTGCAGGGTGGATATTCCTACTCTCGAGGCAAGAAAGACGGAGTTCCTCAAGAGGATTTCCCCGAATCCATGGCCAACATCTCCTCTCATCTGAAGGTTAGGGATGATTTAATTTTCTCGCAGAGCCTATACTATACCGGCGAACGTACCATCGCCTCGGCCTACAATCCGATACCCATCGACGATTACTTGCGTCTTGATCTCGGTCTGGTCTGGCGCCCGGACAAAACCCTTGAAATCGGGTTGTTCGGTCGTGATCTGCTCGATCCAGATCATGCAGAAAACATGTACAACGATCTCGACGTCGAACCCGGCAAGGTCGAGCGCACCTTCCTTATCAGCGTCACCAAAAAGTTCTAAACCAAAGTGTCCTTCATCGCATCCAGATTCAAGCAAAAGCTACGGGCTAGACGATCCTTCGTCTTACTCGGTGGCTTGGTTTTGCTTCTGGGGTTTGGAACGAGTTCTCTTCACGCTCAGTCGACTAGGGCTTCCGAGGAAGAAAGAAGAACGGCTCGGGTACAGGCCACCTATCTAACCCACTTGGTGCACTTCACCCGTTGGGAAAAAAGGCACCTCCCTGCCGAAGGCGAGTCTCCGAAAATCATTGTCGTCGGAAACGAGAGCCGAGGCTTCGTGGATTCCCTTGAATTTCTGATTCGTCAAAATGCCCTCAAGATCGAAGGGAAACTCGTCAAGTTCGAATATTTCGATAATTCTCGGCAGGCACAAGCTAGGGAAGCTTTGAGAAAGGGATGCCAATTGGTGTATGTTCTAACGAATTCATCTTTTACTCCGGAAGAAATCAATAATCTGTCCGATAGTGCTGTTGTCTTTGGAGAGGGTCAGGAATTTGTCACGGACAAGGGTGGAGATGTTTCCTTCGTTACTGTTCGGAATCGGGTGAAATTGGTGGTAAGCGAGAAATATTTCAGGAGAACTTCGCCCAAACTCAGTTCCAAGCTTGTCAACCTCAAGAGCGTGGTTGAAATCATCCCGTCGAACGGACCGAAAGGTTCTATTGGACACAGGGGACCGAATTTCCATTCGGTGGTTTCTCCCCAGTCCAAATAACATGCTATGAAGCGGTCGTTTACTGTCTTACGGGTTTTCCTTAATCAACGAATTGTCCGTTTCTTTTATATTGTTAGGTTATGTGTTTTGCCTTGCTTTATCTTGCTTTACATTACGCCTACTTCCTCTTATGGCCAGACGCAGGAAGAAAGTAACTATACCAGCGGGCTCTCTCCTTTTGAGCAGGCTGATCTTCTTCGATTGATCGAGCTAGATTTTCGGAATCTTTCAAATGTCCCGATCCAAGGAGTTCTTGGGTATGACCAAGAATATTGGAGAAACCCTGCATCCGTTCACGTAATTCGGCCCGAAGACATTACGTTGAACGGATATCTCAATTCGGTGGAAGCTTTACGGGGTGTTCCGGGAATGCATGTCACCCGTGGTTTGGCCTACGACAATTTCGCTTCCATGAGAAATTTCAGCGGATTCTCCACGCAGAAGTTTTTAGGGAAGATCGGAGGCCGTGAGGTCTCTCAGCTTATGTTGGGTAGTGCAAACTACTCGGTTGATGATTATCCGATCGCGGTGATCGACCGGATCGAGGTTATTCGCGGCCCTGGTGCTTCCATATGGGGAACGAACGCGGTCAACGGCGTGATCAACTTGGTGACCAAGCATTCGGGTGATACCCAAGGTGATTCCTTCCGTATGGTCATGCAGGACAATGGAACATTCATGGGCGATTATGTACATGGTGGGCAAATTAGCGAAGATTCCTTTTATCGTGTTTGGTTCAGAAATCAGGAATATGCCGAAGGGACTTTGGATTCTGGTTTGCCCGCCCGGGACGATGGTTATCTGCGAAAGGCAGGATTCAGGTTTGACAGAGAATTAGGCTCGGACTTGAACCTTTACCTCGCTGGGGGCGTTGCGACTCGGCGCTTGGAGCATGTTTTGGATCTTACCTCCCGTTTGTTGGTGAATAACGAGCAGCCAATAATCGTTCCCGGACAACTAGGTTTACTTCCAATTCATACAGCCAAAGGTATTGACGATTTTCTTTTTGCCTCTCCTGTCTTGATGGACGGTATAAGCCCTAACCCATACCAAGGAACAAATGCCTTCAACCTACCGACTCCGTTGATTCCCGCAACTTGGCAAACTTCGGGGGTTTCGGGCGAGACGGTTTCGGCACTTGGTTTGCCTCGATACGAAAAATATGGAGAGATGACGAATGATTCGGGGCATCTTATCACTAAGATCGAAGGCATTACCGACGGTGATCTTGAGTGGTCTCTGAGCGGATTTGTCGATAAAACCGACATTAACATGGGTCACCTCGGATTCGAGTGGCAGCAAACACAATATGATCTTTCCTTTGACGCAAACCGGCCTGTGGACGATGCTCACCGCCTGTCATTCGGAGCCTCTGCCCAGCGTACCGATTTGGACGTGGTGACACGGGTGATCGGGCCTTTTCAGTTTAGTGCTCTTACCAACCCTCTCGATCCTTTTTCGGGAAGCGATCAGATTCCTATTCTGGATTACGATCAAGGTTTCACCAGCTTCAATCGGTTCAATGCCTACCTTCAGGATTCGATTACCCTAAGCGAAGATTTGCTTTTGTCCATAGGGGCGAAATTCGAGGAAAATGATTTGGCGGGTTTTGGCTTTCAGCCCGGAATACGCGGGTCATGGATGCCGAACGAACTCAACGTTCTTTGGGCTGGTTATTCGAAAGCTCATAGGCAACCCTCGCTCCGCGAACGTTACACGAATCTTACTCCTTACAAGGTTTGGTCCCCCGTACTCAGAGATTGGGTTAACAAATCCTATGCCGGCGACGAAACCTTGGATCGCGAGGAGATGGATGCCTATGAATTTGGATGGCGCGTGAGGCCGAACAAAGACATTTTGGTCGAGCTATCCACATACTATTATGACACAAAGAATGCGGTGCGGACTGCCAGTGTCGGCTCGGTCAATGCTTACGAAGCAAAAAATGCCGAAGCCTACGGAGGAGAACTTTCCATCGATTGGAGGGTTTCTGACTTATGGCGGCTCCGAGGTGGGTATTCTCAGGCCAGAGGAAAAGTCGAAGGAGTCAGGGTCAACGATTTCCCTAACAACACCGCTAGTTTGTCATCCCATTTCAAATACTCGGATCAAATAACGCTTGTCCAAAACCTTTTCTATGCCGGAAAGACGGACATTCCGTCC
>Ga0315321_10004212_pt1 | contig 11065 bp, 6 predicted proteins | sample M180m21515metaG_FD_203464 | JGI IMG/M metagenome (GOLD analysis project Ga0315321, IMG submission 203464) | Ammonia-oxidizing marine archaeal communities from Monterey Bay, California, United States - M1 80m 21515 | ecosystem: Environmental > Aquatic > Marine > Intertidal zone | place: USA... | reverse complement strand
TAACCGTCGAGGGTATGGTCAAGGGCAACGTGCACGAACTGAAGATGCCCGGCATCCGCCTCAAGGGTAAGGATCACCCTCTTCTTCACGACGTAGCATACTACACCCTGAACGAAATTCCGAAAAACTGAGGCCGGCGGCCGCGCAGTCCGCAATTACATAAAAGGCCTGAAAGGGGGCTTCCGGGTATCGAGCTTGACCGGTTCGTTCATGGGCAGGTCGGAACGGATCAGTTCGAGTCCGCTGAGAATGGGTTTGCCGCGGACCGGGCGAAGTCTCAGGACAAGGGAGTTCTCCAGCTGAATCCCGGAAAACGTTTCGGTCGTGGAACGCATGGCACCCCCGGCGGCCTTGGCTACGTCGAATTTTGACAAGAGCTTCTTTCCCTGGTGAATGACGTCGAATATGCGTTCGCCCGGTTCGATCCGGTCCGGCTCGAGAAAAGTAAGCCGGAGAAAATAGGTTCCCTTGGTCAGACCATTGATCCGGACGTTCTCGATCCCTTCTGCTAGGGAACCGGCGATCCAGGGCCAGCCTTCGCCTCCTTCCACGCGCAGGGAGTGATGGTAGCGGTAGGTGATCTGTTCCGGTGACGTCTTGATGGGCAGGATGGGGGAGGGACCGCCCACGCTGGGCTGATCGAGCCAAAGGGTTCCGCTTTCAGTCACGCGGTCCCCGGGAGCTCCGAAGTTCAAGCCCACTCTGCGAACCTTGCCGTTGAGTTTTTCCGGAGGCATTTCTCCCCAGGACGTCCATTGCTCGTGAGTCTGGGGCATGGAGACCAAAGCCATGGCCATGGGCAAAGGATAACTACAGGTGCAACCTTCGTAGTAATAGGGGACGCTTAGCACGCCGTTGGCCGGAATGATGCTGTTGGTACAACCGGAGCGCGGACCGCTCAGGTTGATGGTTCCGCTCTCTATGCGCTTGTCGTAAAAGGATGCGGTAGCGGAACGCATGGTGTAGAGATACCCGTAGTCGAGCCCTCCGTCACAACCGTAACTCTTGGGGAAGGCGCGTGGTTCCTTTTCTCCGGTCAAAGGATTGATCCGTTCGCCTACGACTGGCTTCTTGGGCTTCCAGGCATTATCTTGCTGGGGCGGTCGGTATTGGCTCGGTTGAAGGGTTTTTAAATCCACTTTTCCATGCTTTTTACGAATTTCGGTTTCCTCGTCCGAACCCATTACGCGCCCCGTGTAGACGTCAGAGAGAAAGGCTGGCATAAGGCGGTAATCGGAGTTCCGGGTACGCTCGTTTTGGTCGATCATCCATTTTTTTGGAGTCGAGACCATCACTCCATCGACAAATTTGGGTTGAGGTGACCGTTTGAAATGACCCAATTCATCTCCGAACCACAAGACGCCGAGAGGAAAGCGCACACCCTCGTCCGGACTCTTGGCCCATTCACCCAGGTAATTGGTGGAGCCTGGCAAGGCACCTTCCTTTTTGAGTAAAGTGAATCCTTTGCCCTCGCTCAAGCTTGCTCCATCTAAGTTGCTTGCCTTGAGCTCAGTTCGAAAAGCATTCCGGAATTTTTCCGATCCCAAAACGCAGAGCGATCCGCCATAGGGTCGGAGGGAAGAAAAAACTTTGGTCAACGAGCGTCGGGACCAACTTACACCGGAGCTTTCCTCAACCACGATCAAGCTTGCGAAATAGCGGGGGAAATCCAGTTCGGATTCGTTACCGGCGAACAGCGATACCCGGTCTGCCGTGAAACCGCGTTTGTCCATTTTTTCACGAAGGGCTTGAATGTCGGCCGGTTTGCCTGACCCGACAAGTTGAGCGGAAGAACTTCGAACGAGCTCCAGCCACTTCTCCGACATGCCGAGCACTAATCCGTAGCCTTTGCTGAAATTTGTCTTTTGAATGATTTCCGAAACCAAGGGGTGTTTCTCCATGACCTGGTTTCGGTCCGGTTTGGGTTCATGAACCTTTGGGGTTCTCTGATTCTTTCCCAAACAATGAATCTCTCCTTTCAAAGTGACGACGAAAAGCCGCCCTTCCGAAAGCAGAGCTTGGTGGATTTCTCCCTTCACGCCCTTTACCCCATTGGAGAATTTGAAGTCTTTTTTACCCAACTCTATGGTCGACCGTATGCCGGGTTGTCCGCTTGATCTTTGCTTGTCCTCGTGGCGGCGGGTGTTTACCTCGCTGTCAAAGAGTAACCCTCTGCGCTGCAGTCGCTGACGTTCTTTTTCGGAGGGAGTGGATGCAAACCATCCGCCGGGCAGCCTGCCTTGAGAAGGAAGTTCGAATTCCTTTAGTTTGCCGGTAGCCGCATCAAAACGGGCGGGGAAAGCCACACTGGAAGGAACGATCAAGTCCTCGCCGTCGAGCAACAAGTAACCTTGGGGAGCAAGCCCGCCGGTGGCTTGAGCGTTGTGTGGTTGGGTTCCGTACTTGAAACCGCAGGAGTCGTTTATCCAGATTGATTTTCCGGTCTTCGCATCGAGGCAGTGGACGAATACTCCCTCCGTAGGCCACACTCCGGCTGCGAACCAGACCTTTCCGTCTTTCGCAACCGGGCCACCCCGTACCGGCCAAAGCGAAATCATCCGTCCATTTCCCAATACCTTTCTGGTCGAGGGTACTGCCCTAAACTTCCAAAGCAATTTGCCCGTGTCCGTTTCCAGGCAATAAAGAAAACCGTCGTCCGAGCCCACGAATACCCGATCGTCCAAGGCAACGGGGGCGAAACGAACGGGTCCCTCGGTCAGGAATCGCCAGGCTTGTCCGCCGGTGGCGGCATCATAGGCGGTTACTGAATCCGTCCATGAAGAACCGATCAGCAATTTACCTCTTGTCACAATGGGTTCGTAGCCTTTGTCGAACTGGAGGCGCTGATCCTTGTAAGCAGGAACCAGAGGCGGAAGCTTCAAGGTCCATTGCAAATTCAGCATCTCCGGCATGCTCTCAGGGGTGGCTCCCGTTCTGCCGGGGTCGTGTCTCCACATCGGCCAATCACCGCCCTCAACGCACAGAGCGCTCAGAAGCAAAAGCGAAAGGGTCTGGATCCAACGAAAATTCATGGCGGGTTCAGGAAGCCAAAGCCCCTTGCTCAATAGGCGCAACAAGGAAATGCCCTTGTGTAGGTTTGTCCGATTCGGGACGAGGCCTATCTCGTTTCGGGAGGCAAGACCTCTCTCCATCCACCCTTTAGCATCTTCCCCAAACGGTTGAGAGTCTTCTTGTGCTCGGGGGATGCGGCCAGGTTGACGTTTTCGTCGGGATCCTTCTTCAAATCGAATAGCATTTTCTCTCCGTCGTTGAATTCGGCGTAATTGAATTGGTGGGTGATGAGGCTCCGGGCTGGGCCGTACTTGGAGAAAGCGGCGCTTTTCCATTTCAAACGCGGGTTCTCAAGCAAGGTCTTGAAGCTCGTTCCCTCCAGTCCTTCATTGACCGACTTGAGGCCGGTCAGGTCCATAAGGGTAGGGTAGAGGTCGACGAATTCGACCAGGCGCTCGCATGCTTGTCCGGACTTGAACCCGGGAGCGGAGACGATCAAGGGGGATCGGGTCGAGAGGTGCAAGACGTTGTGCTTGCCCCAGAAATTGTGCTCGCCCAGATGCCATCCGTGGTCTCCCCAAAGAACAATGATTGTGTTTTTCCGGAGATCCAAATCGTCCAATGTTTTCATCACTTTGCCGATCTGAGCATCGACATAGCTTACGCAGGCGTAATACCCATGCAGGCATGACCGGTGCCATTCCTCGCTATTGTACTTCATTCCCCGGTCATGGTAGCTATGGATCTCGCCCGAGCCCTTGAGTGCGGAAGGGGCGTCCTTCGGGCGCTCAAGGTTGTCGGCAAGTTCGAGGGATGCGCGGTCATAAAGATCCCAGTACTTTTTAGGCGCATAGAAGGGCAGGTGCGGCTTGATGAACCCACAGGCCAGAAAGAAGGGGTCCCCTTTCTTTCTCATGCGCTTGAGGTCTAGGATCGTCTTCTCGGCGATTTGGCCATCCGGGTATGCGTTGTCGTTTACCTTGGGGCTTTCCAAAACCGGACCGCGCTTCTTTCGTCCGCCTATCATGGATTTTGACTTCGGGTCGATAAAGGAAGCTCCCCCCATATCGGGCTTCCATGGGTCCTCGCTCCAACTTCGTTTTGCGGTGTCGTTCTTGTGGTGAAAGATCTTCCCGTTGGAGATGCAATGGTATCCGTTTTTCCTTAATTCTCCGGGCAGGGTCATGGCATCGGGAGCGTCCTTTTCGGCAAAGGTATCGTACTTGAGAAAACGTTTCCAGGTGGGGCGAAGCCCGGTCATCAAGCTGGCCCGCGAGGCACCGCATACCGCAACCTGACAATAGGCCCGGTTGAAGGTTGTTCCTTGGGCAGCCAACTTGTCGATATGGGGGGAACGGACTTCCTTGCCACCAAAGCATCCAAGCTCGGGCCGGAGGTCGTCGATGGCGATGAAGAGTATGTTGGGCTTGGCCCAGACCGAGGACACAGACCACAGTCCGAAAGTAAGGACGAAGAGATTTTTCATGACTTGGGGTGTTCAGGGGGTCTGCACGGGAGGCATTTTACCGGCAAACTTGCAGTCCGTTCGTTCCAATTCGGAAATTGTTTTCTTTCGGAGCTTGCGAAGAAGATTCAAGTGCTTGTCATTGATCGCCAAATTAATCAATTCATTGGGATCCTTCTTCATGTCGTACAACTCTTCGGTTTCTCCAGGCAGGAGATTACGGATGTACTTGTAGCGGTCGGTACGCAAGGAGACCCACCAGGGAACGCGTTGCTTTTGGTAGATGGGATCGTCATTCATATCAATCACCTCGTCGCAGTCTTCCCCAAAGCTCATGCCTGTGTGGGCCAGAAGCAGGGGGCTCTTCCAATCCTTCCGCTCGGGTTTCTCCAAAAGGGGAGTCAGGTCGCGTCCGTGCATTTTCCAGGGAAGTTCAAGCCCGGCGGCCTTGAAGAAGGTGGGGACTAAGTCGGCCCCTCCTACCGGTTTGGGACAGACTTTGCCCGTTGGGAATTTTTTTGGCATGCTGACGATTAGCGGTCCACGGATGGTACCGTCATAAGGAGCCAATTTCATTTGAAACCCCTTTTGTCCCCAGGCAATCCCCTGATCGGCGCCGAATACGATCAAGGTGTTGTCGTACTGGCCGGTCTCCTTGAGTGCTTTGATCAGTTTGCCAACCCCTTCGTCGATGGCGAGAACGCCCTGGTTATACTGTCTCTCAAGGGAATGAATGTCCGTGCCGTGAATGAATTTCCCGCTTACCGTACGACCTGCGAACCGTCCAGCCTTGAGCACCGGCAATCCGTTGGGGCCGGGGATCCATTGTTCCTTGTTCCTTGAGTATTCTGGTTTTCCTTTTCTGGGAGGATAAACGTCCGCGGGAATTTTCACCTTTGCATTCGGGTAGTTCTCGAAGTGGCGCTTGGCCGGGGTGAAGGGACCGTGGACGGCACCGAAGCACACCCATAAATAGAACGGTTTGTCCGCCTTCTTCCCGTGTCCGCCCCGGATGTATTCATCGGCCCACTTGGTATAGTTGTCTGTGGAATATCCTTGGGTCATGACGGGCTTGGGTCCGTTGGTCTGAATGAGTTGTTCCTTGAAGTAGTTGCCTGCGTTTCCAGGAAAGGCGGGCCGATTCCAGACTTTCTGAAAGTCCCAGTCCCGCCCAAACCCATTGTCCGTGCCGGTGTGCCATTTCCCAACTTGAGCGGTTTGGTAACCGTTCTTCCTGAAGACGGCAGGCCAGAAGGGGCACTTCACATGATCATATGAACTACCCGGGTATTCACCTTCCATCCGCATGGACTTGACTCCGTAAGTCTGATGCCCGGTGAGCAGGGTTGCTCGGGAACCCATGCACCACGAGCCCATGTAGCAATGAGCGAAGCGAATCCCTTTGTCAGCGAGCGAATCGATGTTCGGGGTATTCACCCAATCGGGGGATTCCGGATAGCAACTGACGGTCCGGTGAGACTGATCGTCGGTAAAGATGAACAGTATGTTTGGTTTCTTTTGCGTTTCCAAGGCAAGCAAGGCAAAGGCGGGAAAAAGAAAAAGCAAGAGCTTCAGGACGTTTGTTTTCGATGTCATCTTGGGTGATGGGGTTTGGAATGATTGCGGGGCAAAAAGTTTTCTATCCCCTCAAACCCTTGCTTGTCGAAGAAAATGGTCTTTTTTCAGGCTTTGTCATAGGCAAGGCGAAACCCGGTATGTGAAGTAGACGAGTCGGGCGTGTTCCTTGTCCGGGCGCCTGGCCGGTAGCGGTTACAGTAGGAATCGTGGCAAAGAAAGGATCCTCCTTTGATGACTTTTTCGGTGCCGTCCTTAGGCCCGGTGGGATTCTCTTTATCGGCCGATTGCCGCCAAGCAGGATGAAACCAGTCGGCGATCCATTCCCAAACGTTGCCCGATGCGTTGTGCAGTCCGAAACCGTTGGCCGGAAAACTTTTTACAGGGGCGGTCCATAGGTAGCCGTCTTCGCCCGTATTATTGTCGGGGAATTTGCCCTGCCAGATATTACATTGGTGCTTTCCCTTGGGCGTAAACTCGTCCCCCCATGGATAACGCTTTTGATCGAGTCCTCCGCGGGCCGATTTTTCCCATTGCGCTTCCGTGGGCAGGAGCTTGCCAGCCCACTCGGCATAGGCGGACGCATCATTCCAGCTTACGTGCACGACCGGATGGTCTCCAAGTTTGCGAATGTTCGTGCCCGGTCCGCCAGGTTTGCGCCAATCGGCTTTTTCGACTTTTGCCCACCAATGCATCCCGACCACCGTCTCGAAACGCTTGCGCTTTCGCTGGGCCTTTGGAATCTGTCCCATGAAGACGATGGACCAACCGAAGGTTTCCGCCTCGGTTTGGTAGCCGGTTTCCTCTGCGAAGCTCTCGAATTCCGAGTTGGTGACGCAGCAACGATCGATCCAATACTCGTCCAGTTCGAATTCCCGAATTGGACCTTCGCCGTCGCTCGCCCAGCTTTCCGGACCTTCCGCACCCATCCGGAATGAACCGGGTGGAATCCGGGTCATTGCCTTGGTTGAGACCCTTTCGTTCATGGAGCAAGGGGTATCCGAAGAAGAGCTTTTCGAATCCTCCTTCCGAGCCTGCCCGAGTGTTGGGGCGCAGCATGGCTTTCCATTCATTTTTTGAGGACAGTCCGTGTGTCGTAGTCGGTCGCGGAATATTTCATCTAGGCGATAATATCCCGGACGACATGGGATTTTTCCACGCCAGTCAGTTTTTGGTCAAGACCTTGGAAGGGGAAGATGAGTTTCTGATGATCCACGCCGAGGAGGTGGAGCATGGTGGCATGAAGATCCCTGACGTGTACGGGGTTTTCGACTACGTTATAGCTGAAGTCATCGGTTTTGCCGTAGTGCATTCCACCCTTGATTCCTCCGCCTGCGAGCCAACCCGAGAAACAACGCGGGTGATGATCGCGACCATAGTTTTCCCGGGTGATGTTTCCTTGTCCGTAAACGGTGCGTCCGAATTCACCCACGAAGACGACCAACGTATCATCGAGCAGTCCGCGTAACTTGAGGTCCTTGAGAAGGGCGGAGGTTGGTTGGTCGACGTCCTTGCATTGTCCCCTCATGTTGTTGGGTAAACTGGTATGATGATCCCAACCCCGATGAAAGAGCTGTATGAACCGAACGTCTCTCTCCGCCATCCGGCGGGCAAGCAGGCAGTTCCTTGCATAAGACCCCAACTTGTTCACCTCGGGCCCGTACATATCCAAAACCTCCTTGGGTTCCTTGGAAATATCGGTCAGTTCGGGAACGGACGATTGCATGCGAAAAGCCATTTCCTGCTGCGCAATGGTTGTCTGAATCTCGGGGTCCCCGATTTCAGCAAGATGCTTGCGGTTCAAGGTGGCGAGCGAGTCGAGCATTTTCCGCCGTACCTTTCGGTCAATGCCCTTGGGGTTGGATAGGAAAAGTACGGGATCACCAACCGTTTGAAAAGAGGTTCCTTGATGTCTGGATGGTAGAAAGCCACTTCCCCAGAGCCGGGCATAAAGGGCCTGGACGTTCACCCGTCCGCTCCAGAATGCCGAGGGAAGGACCACGAAGTCCGGGAGGTCCTTGTTCAAGGATCCCAAGCCATAGCTTAACCAAGACCCCATGCTTGGTTTGCCCGGGGTTTCCGATCCCGTACAAAAGGAAGTCTTGCCCGGGTCGTGATTGATGGCGTTCGTATTGAAGGAATGAACGAGGCACAAGTCGTCGGCAGATGCGGAAAGGTGAGGGAGCAATTCACTCATCCAGACTCCGCTCTTTCCCTTTTGAGCGAACTTGAAGGTCGAGGGCGCGACTAATTGTTGCTTCCCCCGGGTCATCGCCGTTACACGCTGTCCCTTGCTGATGGATTTGGGCAACTCGGTTTTGAAGAGCTTGTGCAGTTCGGGCTTGTGATCGAACAAGTCCACTTGGCTTGGGGCGCCGGCCATGAAAAGGAAGATGATTCGTTTGGCCTTGGGCTTTGTCGCACTGTCGGATTTGGCGGCAATTGCATGTTTTGAGAACAAAGATGCAAAGGTGGCCGTGCCCAAGCCCATCCCGGAATTCAGCAGGAATGCACGTCGCGATTGGAGGAGTTCGAGTTCTTTGATTGGATCCTTCATGCTATTCACGGGTCTTGGTGATATCCAGGTTGTAGAGAGTGTTGACCAGTACGGTCCAAGCCGCGAATTGGGCTTTCTTTTTGGCGTCCGTCAGGTCGACTCCCTGACAGACCGCATCCGCCAGAGCCGGCTGTTCGATGTAGTTTTTTTCAAGAGAGCTCACGAGATCCGAAAGAACTTTGCGTTCCTTTTCATCCGGCAACTTGGAGGTTACCGTCTCGTAAGCAAAATCCAATCTTCCCGCCGAGTCCTTGGTCTGCAAGGTTTTCCCGGCAAGCTCGCGAGCCGCTTTCAGGTACTCGGCTTCGTTCAGAAGCAAAAGAGCTTGGGATGGAGTGTTCGTACGTTCTCTTCGCGCTATGCAGGCATCACGGACGGGGGCATTGAGGATGGTCATCTGGGGAGGCGGCATGCCCCTTTTCCAGTATGTGTAGAGACTGCGTCGATAAATTGCGTCTCCCGAATCCGGCTTGAACCGTTCGCCTATCATGGTGACGGATTTCCACAAGCCATCGGGTTGAGGGGGTTTTACGCTCTTGCCATACATGGCATTCACGAGCAACCCGCTGGTGGCCAAAATCTGATCGCGGATCATTTCGGCATCCATTCTGTATCGGGAGCCTCTGGATAAATTTCGGTTTTCCGGGTCCTTGACGAACTGCTCGGTCTTTGATCCGGAAGATTGACGATAGGTTCTCGAGAGGACGATCTGCTTGACCAGGGCCTTGACCTTCCATCCTGATTCAACGAAGGAAACAGCCAGGTGATCAAGTAGCTCGGGATGACTGGGGACTTCGCCCTGGGCGCCCAAGTCCTCGGAAGTCTTTACCAGACCGACTCCGAAGAATTGCTGCCAAAAGCGATTGGCTGCAACCCGGGCGGTGAGGGGGTTCCCCGGCTGGACAAACCATTCGGCAAGATCCATGCGGGATGCATTTTCTCCGGCTTTCTTGAGGGCGGGCAAGAATTCAGGTGTGTTTCGGGTAACCAATTCCCCGGGAGCGTCGTATTCCCCCCTTATCCTGATATGCGTTGGCCGGATGTCCTTGCGTTCCTTCATTACCATTGCCCTGGGAATTTCCCGATCCAGTCGGTCACGTTTGCCTTTCACTTCGTTATACTTGGCGGTAAGGGATTTGAGTTCCTGGGAATGAGCTTTCTTCTTCTCAGCGTCCTTTTCGGAAGCCAATTCCTTCTTCTTTGCCTTGAGCGCTTGATCACTTCCGGCGAGCTGTTCGTTCAACTGGGCGAGCATCTTTTTCTGCTCGGGGGTTCCCAGTGCAACAAAGGGTGGTTGGAGGCCATTCTTTGGACGCCCGCCGGTTTCGGGAGCGGCATCGATATTATTGAAAAAAGCGAACAAGGAATAGAAGTCCTTTTGGGTTAGAGGATCATACTTGTGGTCGTGGCAGGTCGCGCACTGAACGGTCATTCCCATGAAGGTAGTGCCGGTCGCCGTGACCCGGTCGAGCACGTTCTTGAAGAAGCTCTCCTCGGGCAATGCGGTACCGCGGTCAATGATCAGGTGAAGACGGTTGAACCCGGAAGCAACGAGCTGATCGTTGGTTGGTTCGGAGAACAAGTCACCTGCCAATTGATAACGAACGAAGTCGTCATAGCCCAAGTTTTCATTGAAAGCCCTGATTATCCAATCCCGGTAAGCGATGAAATTTCGGTAAAAGTCCTTGTGCATTCCATTGGTGTCGGCAAAACGGACCAAGTCCAACCAGTAACGCGCCATGTGTTCACCATATTGTTTTCTGGCCAACAATCGATCGACCAAAGCCTCGTATGCTTCAGGGCGTTTGTCTCCCAAGAATGCCTTGATTTCCTCCCGAGTGGGGGGCAGACCAGTCAAGTCGAAGGTAACCCGTCTGATCAGAGTTCTTTTGTCAGCATCGTTCGCTGGCTGGATGTCTAAGGACTCGAGCTTGGCCAAAACAAGCTGGTCGATGGGGAGCTTGCTCCAGGAATCGTTCTTCACCTTTGGAGTCTTCGGTTTCTTGGGCGGGACGAATGCCCAGAAGCGTTCGTAGGGGGCGCCTGCTTCGATCCATTGCTTGATGACTGATTGCTCTTCCTTGGTGAGCGGTTTCTTGTGCGCTTTCGCAGGAGGCATCAGGTCATCCGGATCATCCGTGGTGATCCGGTACCACAGTTCGCTGTCCTCGAGTGAACCCGGTTTGATGGCAGTGACGTCGTCATGCGTTCGGTACGCGCCGTCCGGACCATCAGCAAAATCCAGTCGAAGCTTTGCCTTACGATCATGAGCATCCGGACCATGGCATGCGAAGCACCGGTCTGAAAGAATGGGGAAAACGTCTCTGCCAAAGGATACTTCCTTTGCATGGGCGGCGAAGGCTGAGCAAATGATGCACCCGCCGACAAGTGCGATGCGAAAGACGATCCGGATCAATTTTCTTATGACAAACATTTTAGATTAACGTAATGTTACT
>Ga0315321_10004209_pt1 | contig 11068 bp, 9 predicted proteins | sample M180m21515metaG_FD_203464 | JGI IMG/M metagenome (GOLD analysis project Ga0315321, IMG submission 203464) | Ammonia-oxidizing marine archaeal communities from Monterey Bay, California, United States - M1 80m 21515 | ecosystem: Environmental > Aquatic > Marine > Intertidal zone | place: USA... | reverse complement strand
CGGCAGGAGGTAACTAAAGGAGCGCTCCAAACAGTTCCCCATTTTTTACAAATTGTTTTGCCATACTCACGGAGCCGGAGTGCAAAGTCTACGTCTTCTATAGTGACGAAATCCGGATTAAATCCGTCGATTGCTTCAAATGCTTCTCGTGTGGTCCAGAAGGCGGCAAAGGAGAGGCGATATCTGGCAAGATAGGGCATGGCCATCAAGGCACTACAAACAATGCCTAGTGACCAGCGCTCGGGAAGAACGAAGGCTCCTCCTCCAATGATTTCTTGTTCGAGCTTTTCCACGACAATTCGAAGAAAGTGTGGGTGTAGTCGTGAATCAGCGTCGACGGTCACAATAATGTCGCCGGTAGATGCCTTGAAGCCGGCGTTGCGAATACGTGCTAGGTTTTTAGCCTCCTCACGAGCGATGATAGCCCCTGCTTTCCGGGCAATTTCCTCCGTGCGGTCGTGACAGCGGTTAAGCACAACTATTATTTCAACCTCGCAGGGGCAAATTTCGGCAGATTTTGAAACTGCGGCAAGCCCACTGGGCAGGTGTTCCTCTTCATTGTGGGCAGGTATGATGACAGAGATTTTCATTCGTGATTGAGCATCGCTTCAACTGAGGTTACCTCCGTCTCATGATTCGACAAATCGTAGTTCATCCGGGCGGAGCTCATAAAGATGATTTCTTAGCATGCGCGCTTTTAATAGCAGAACATGAGGTTGCTATTTCTCGGCGTGAACCAAGTGAGCAGGATCTTTCTGATGCTTCAATTGTGGTGGTGGATGTAGGTTTGGAGTGGGATGAGGCGAAAATGAACTTTGATCATCATCAATTTCCCCGTGATGCTGAGCCTCTTTGTGCATTGAGTTTGGTTTTGAAGCATCTGGGGATTTATGAGGAGACTCGGAAATTTTGTGATTGGTTGGAGGTGGCCGAATATATTGACACTCGCGGCCCCAACGACACTGCTGAGTGGCTCGGTGTGGAGCGCGAGGCTATGTCAAAATTAAATTCGCCCCTCGATATCACTTTGCTTCGCCGCTTTGCAGCATCAAACGATCATCAGCCTGGGCAGCCGATTTACGAGGTAATGAAAATGGTCGGTGAAGATTTGCTAAGCTTCGTTCGAGGAATGAAGGACCGGCTTGGGTTTATAGCTCAACACAGCGAAATATGGGAAATGACGAGCGGTAAAAAGGCGCTCTTTTTACCCCGTACGAATCCGCTTCCTGATGAGACTTCGATGGGAATGGGTCGCTATGTCGAAGATATAGGAATGGAAGAGGAAATCGTTGCTTTAGTCTACCCGGATCGTAGAGGAGAGGGTTATGGGCTTTCTAGATTTAACGACGACAAGCGTATGGAATTCACCAGAGTCGGTGATGAGGTAGATGTTCACTTTGCGCACAATAAGGGCTTCATCGCCAAGACTTCATCTGCTGATACTGATCGTTTGAAAGTTCTACTTAATCAGTCTTGGATAGGGGCTTGATTACGTTGGCTGGTAGCTATTAAGACTACCTTGCTTCATGGTTTTAGGGTAGGTTATTTCTTTTAGCCTGATATTCGTCATTCGATTGGGTTTCGCGTTGCTATGGGCGGATTTGCCCGCAAACTTGGGCGTGATTGAGAGCTTGCGCCTCCTGGATTTTCGATGCTTCAAGCAGGTGTCGCTTGACCTCTCGAGCGCGGGAAAGATTTTTGTTGGAGAAAATGCCCAAGGAAAGACATCTCTATTGGAAGCAGTATGCCTATTGCTTCGATTACAATCTCCGCGTGCTCGTCAAACCCGACAATTGATTCGCGAAGGAGCTAATGGGTTTGGGATCTCGGGTGATGCATGGGGGCGGAATTTGCAAGTGAGAGGAGACCGAAAAGGTCTTGGCCTGCGGATAGAAGGTGAAAAGGTTCTAGCTCGTCAGGATTATCTTTCTGAGAGTGGTTTGGTGGTTTGGATGGGAAACGAGGACCTTGATCTCGTGCGAGGAGGTGGGGAGAGCCGGCGGCGCTTTTTAGATTTTATTGCTACGCAGGTTGATCCGGATTATCGCCGTCATTGGAATCGTTATCGGAAAGCTCTTGCAGCTCGAAATAAGTTTTTAAAGTCGTATTCGGCCCGCGAAGGAGTCGTTAACGCATACACACAAATGCTGATTGAACACGGATCAGAAATGATTCGTATCAGGCAAGTGCTTTGTGGGAAGTTGAGGCCTTATGCCGGTGAAAACCAAAGGGTGATTAGTGGCCGGGATGAGGAACTTGGAATCACCTATAAGGATCGGTCCAAGGGAGATCTTGAAGCGGCTTTTAAGGAGGTGCAAGATTCCGAAACACGGCGGGGGATTACACTTGCAGGTCCACACCGGGATGATGTGAAACTTGAGATTGCTAGTCGGAATGCCAAAGATTTTGGAAGCGAAGGCCAACAGCGGACGGTTGCCCTTGCTCTAAAATTAGCGCAAGGGGAGATCCTCCGAGAAATTGGAGGTCGCCCACCAATTTACCTGATTGATGATGTTTTTGGTGAGCTTGATCCCCGCCGTCGAAATGCTCTGATGAATCTTTTGCCAGCTGATACCCAAAAGCTTGTTACCACCACGAATCTAGATTGGTGGGATGGAGGGGGGCTGGAACTTGAGGTGACGACCGTTAAAGATGGTTTGCTTTTGGAGGAATGATTTGTGTCTTTGTCTACTGGTTCCAGAAGCTCAAATTTTCTTTAAGCGAGTCACACGTCCGGTTGAAACCCATTCAGCGACAAAGATATTTCCTTCATTATCAAAGCAGGCGTCGTGCGGGTGAATGAATTTTCCATCTACCCATTTATTGGGCTGACTTCGGAGTTTGTTCCTATTCGCAGTCACTTGCTTGCGCCAGTTATCATCGTTGGCGAGGTGGATGACTTTGTCATTTTTATCGAGCAAAGTTAGCCGTGCCGAGAGATCTGGAACCAACATGAGGTCATTGTGAACATCGACGTTGGCAGGTAAAATGAATGGTTCTGCTAGGGTCTTAATATGTTCCCCATTGAGAGTGAACCATTGCAGTCGGCTGTTCGCGCGGTCAGCTACACACAGAGTCGGATTCGTGGGGTCGCGGCTGTCGATCCATAGCCCATGGGGAAGGTTGAATTCTCCGTCATTTTTACCGGGTTTGCCGATGGTCGACAGATACTTGCCATTGTTGTCATAATGATGCACGCAGTGGGCGCCATATCCGTCAGCGAGGTAAATGCTTCCATCGGCAGGGTGAAAAGCGGTGTTGGTTGGCATGAATTTATTGCGCCCCCAGTCGCGTTTGGTGGTGGTATCTTCACCCTCGGAATAACGACCGGAACCCATGGGGGCACGCTGATACCAAACGATATCACCAGCCAAGGTGAGTTTGGCGAAAGATTTCACATTTTGATAAGCGGTAATGTAGAGAAATTGTTCTTTGCCTTCGGTTCTCACCTCTATTCCGTGGCCACCTCCTTGAAACTGGCTACCAAATGCTCGGATGAATTTCCCCACAGGGTCGAAAACAAAAATACTAGGATGGTCTTTTTGGTTGGGTCGCCCTTCGTGCATCACGTAGAGGTTTTGTTCTGCGTCGATCGCGACATTGTGGGTGGTTTGCCAGGAAAATTTATCCGGGAGCTTGGCGAAGTTGTGGTCTACTTCATATTGATAATCTCCTTCTCCAATAATGACCGGACCTCCGCTTTTTTTGCCAGTCGCAATGTTTGGGAAAGTGACGACTGCTCCAGCGAAGAGTGAAGATCTTTCGAGAAAGTGGCGACGTGATGTATCGGGCATTCGTAGAGCATGAAATCTTTTAGGCCGATCTGTCGAGATTTGATCTCCGAATGGACAGGGAAAGGGATTGCCAAAATGGGGGCGCAGGGCTACTGCCCCAACCCCTGAGGGCTGGTCGACAGCATTTTCAGCGTTTTAAAACTTTTTGGCTCTATGATTTTTGACCTAATTCGCAAGCGTAATGGTAATTGGAAAGATGATACCCTCTCGGGGCTGACAGTTGCTTTGGCACTTGTTCCGGAAGCGATTGCATTTTCGTTTATCGCGGGGGTTGGCCCACTTGTTGGGCTTTGGGCTGCCGTCTTTATGGGCTTAATCACTTCGGCTTTTGGTGGTCGTCCGGGAATGATTTCCGGATCCACTGGCGCCATTGCGATCGTTGTGGCAGTTGTAGTCCGCGTTGGCAATGAGCATGGAATGGCGATTGGTGTCCAAGATTTGGGAATCCAGTACCTGTTCGCTGTCATTATGATCGCAGGATTGATCCAAGTCCTGTTTGGCGTTTTGAGGCTAGGCCGATTTATTCGATTGGTACCTCATCCGGTAATGATGGGATTCGTGAATGGGCTCGCAATTGTAATCTTAATCGGACAATTTGGGTTTTTCAAGGTGCCGTTGATGGAGGATGGAGTGGCTGTAATGGAAAATGGCCGGAAGGTCATGACTTGGATGGAGCAAGAAAAGATTATGGTGATGGGGGCTCTAGCGCTTTTGACGATGGCAATCATCCATTTTCTTCCCAAATTGACCAATGCAGTGCCTTCAATTCTAATTGCAATTCTTGTCGTTGGAGGAATTAGCTACTCGGGAATGGTTGATACGAAAACGATTTCTGACGTTCTTTACGAGGGCTGGGACTCCCGGGAATTATCGGCTAGTTTGCCGGTGCTATCGCTACCCACTGATATCCCTTGGCAAAAAGAGGGAGTGTTATTTTTAATCATAGGAACTGCTTTTTCTGCAGCAATGGTCGGCATTATCGAATCCCTCATGACCTTGCAATTAATTGATGATATGACCGAGACTCGTGGCTCTGGAAACCGCGAATGCTTGGCTCAAGGAGGGGCCAATTTCCTGTCTGGGATTTTTGGTGGGATGGGTGGATGTGCCATGATTGGGCAGTCTCTCATCAATATTAAGTCGGGGGGGCGCGGCCGTTGGTCGGGTATCGTTGCAGCCTTGACTCTGGCGCTCTTTATTCTGATTGGGGCTGATCTTATTGTAGAGATTCCCGTGGCAGCCCTGGTTGGAGTAATGTTCATGGTAGTGATTGGGACTTTTGAGTGGTCGACCCTGAAAACCTGGGGGAAAGTTCCTTTTCACGATATTTTCGTGATAGTCGCGGTTACTTTGATTACGGTGTTTCTGCATAATCTTGCCTTGGCTGTTTTGACAGGGGTCGTTCTTTCTGCGCTTGTATTTGCTTGGGAGAGTGCCAAGCACGTTCGTCTGCGGCGCGATGATAGCCAAAAAGGGGTTCGGATTTATAACCTCCAGGGTGTCCTCTATTTTGGCTCGGTTCGGGAGTTTTCCGAGCGCTTGGTTCCCTCTAATGATCCTGATGAGGTGATCATTGACTTTAAAGAGGCTCGAGTGGCCGATTTCTCAAGCCTCGAAGCTTTGAACGTTCTTACTGAGCGTTATAAGATGGCGGGAAAAAGAATAAGACTTCGTCACCTTAGCCCATCTTGCGCAAAGCTGATCAATAGCGCTAGTTCGCTCGTTTCGGTCGAGATGGCCGATGATGATCCTCATTACGAGCCGGCGAATTTTTAGCCGGAGTTAATCCTCAGTTTTTAAGTTCTCAGGAGTTGGTGTCGTCTCGTTGACAAATACTTTTATAAGTTCGAGCGACTCTGGGGCTTTCGCAGAATCGGGGATATGGTCTGCAAATTTCACCTGGTCCGAAAGATGGGCGAAAGACTCAAGTTGTCCAAGATGCTGGTTGGGAATTAGGGAGTGATTTTTGAGGATCTCGAGGAATTCAGCAGAAGTCTTGGAGCGTCCCCTGAATGAAAAACGTTCGGAAGTATAATTTTTAAGGATATCAGTGAGCTTCGAATAGAAGGCTACGGGAGAATCTTGGGGATCAAGTTTTGAGAGGTTAGTGAGTGCTTTTTCCCATGGTGGCGTCGTTTTGATAATGCCAGTTCTCTTGAGTAAATGGATCACTAAAGCAATTAGAGTGAATATCCCGAGGAGCCAAATCCAAAGGTCTATCTGTTTTTCGGGAGGATTTGGTTTCTCTGAAAGGTTTTTCTTTGGCTCCTGCTCGGTAAGAAATCCCTCTGGAATTCTCGGGTTATCGGGAATTTTTTCAGGAGTTATAACCCTCAGGGGAGGGAGGTTGAGGTTGATGGTGGGAGGTGAAATCCGGTTTGTTTTTTTGAGGGGGAATGAAGCGGTCGCGCTCTTCAGATCGGTGGTGTTGGTCGCTACGAAAGGAATGCGGATGGTCCAAGTTTTTGTGCCAAGGGGGGTGAGGCTACCCTCGGTAAGCTCTGCTTGATCGATGACTGGAATCAGCGATTCGGGGTAAGATTGAGGAAAGGGGATAACTTTCCGATGCCATGGCATTTCGATCTCTAGGTTAAGAGTTGAAGCGTGGCCGAGGAGAATCTCGGTCTCCGTCCAAGAGCTTGATACGACTTTCGGTCGCTCATTTTTTTGCCACACCCGGAAAAAAAGGTATCCAAAGGTCACCCCCAGAAGACAAACTACAAGAAGCACTATTTTCAGGACGGTGAAGAAGGATTTCATCGGCGGGAAATACGCTTTTGGAAGAGCGCGATGATTGCAGGAAGATAGTCGGTGGCAGTATCGAGCGGCACGTAATCGATACCAGCCCGTCTGCAAGTCGACGCAGCATTTTCGGAAGCTTTAGCGGTTCGCGCTGCTAACTCTTGCGCGTCCTTTTTGGTCAGGCGTGTCACTTGGCCTGTCTCGAGATCACTGATTGATAGGGCCGGGATGTCTGGGAGCGCGCGCTCAATGGGATCGGAAATATGAATTAGAATAACCTCGTGTTTGCGTGCAAGCGCGCGCAGAGGCTTGTCGAAGGTCGGAGTGATGAGATCGCTGAGAATAAATACGATGGATTTTTTAAGGGTGGTTTTGAGAAGATGTTCAATCCCTCCTGCCAGGTCAGTACGGGGTGATTTTGGTTCAAAGGCAAGGAGTTCACGAATCATGCGGAGGACATGACGGTGGCCGCGTCCGGGATCGAGTTGTAGTTCCTCTTGATCAGAATATAGGAGCAGGCCAACTTTGTCCTTATTGAGGGTCGCTGAGAAGGCTAGAACAGCGGCAACTTCGGCGGTATACTCTGCTTTGGTGGTTACACCTGATCCGAATTGACCTGAGGCAGAGCGATCGACAAGGAAAAAGACATTTTGTTCGCGTTCTTCGGTGAAAAGTTTGATGAATGGTGAACCGAGGCGGGCTGAGACGTTCCAGTCAATGGCTCGCATTTCATCACCTTCTTGATATTCGCGAATTTCTGCGAATTCGATACCTCGTCCTTTAAACGAAGCATGCCACGCACCTGCGGTCATATTCTTAACGATTCGGCGGCTCCGGATCTCAATCCGCCGTACCTTTTCCATTAACTCTGAAGCTAGCATGGAATTTTAGGGGGTACGAAGGATATCCAAAAGTTGGTTAATGATGGTGTCAGCACTCATATCCTCAGCTTGGGCTTCATAACTCGGAATGATACGATGGCGAAGAATGTCAGCAGTGATGGATTTAACATCCTCGGGTAGCACGTGGGCGCGGCCTTCTAGAAACGCTAGGCAACGGGCACCGCGAACCAGCTGGATGGTGGCGCGAGGCGATGCTCCGGCAGTGATGAGAGGGTCAAAGGATGAGAGGTCAAGATCGGCTTGGCGCTCAGAAAGCTGGAGGCGGCCCTCGGCACGGGTGGCGAAAACGATATCCAAAATGTAGTCCTCAATCTTGGGATCGACATGAATTTCATTTATGAGCCCACGAGCCAAAGCGATCGAGTCGAGATTGGTGACGACTGAGGCGGTTGGAGCCGCGTTGGTAGAGGACATCCGTCGAAGAACCTCCCGTTCTTCGTCACGCTGGGGGTAACTGACAATGACTTTCATCATGAAGCGGTCCATTTGAGCCTCGGGTAATGGATATGTGCCTTCTTGGTCGAGAGGGTTTTGAGTCGCCATCACAAGGAAAGGGTCGGGGAGAACACGTGTTTTCCCACCAAGTGTTACTTGTTTCTCTTGCATCGCTTCAAGAAGTGCAGACTGCACCTTTGCAGGCGCTCGATTTATTTCGTCAGCGAGAAGAAGATTAGTAAAAACGGGGCCCTCTTTAGCTTTAAATTCCTGAGTGCCAGGGTTGTAAATATGAGTTCCAATCACGTCTGCGGGAAGGAGGTCCGGTGTGAATTGAATCCGGCCAAATTGGGCCTGAAGAGTTTGTGCCAGAGTATTCACTGCGAGGGTTTTGGCGAGTCCTGGCAATCCTTCCACAAGAAGATGGTTGCCGGTGAGAAGACATATAAGCATGCGGTCAACGAGATGATCCTGGCCAATCAGGACTCGGCCAATCTCTTGACGAAGAGGGGCTATAAATTTTGAATGCTCTTCGATGGCGGCTGAAAATTCTTCGGAAGTCATAAAGGAATTGTTTGGTTCTATAATTGTCTTGGGGAAGGGTAGCACTGTCTAAAGAAAGATCGACCTCACTTTTAATACATCCTAGGAAATTTGGTTGGGAGGCACAGGATTACTTGGATGAAACGGTATGGAGAGGGGGGCTTTTTTAAAAAGTCGGTTTTTTGAGCCTTCGAGGGATTCGGAATCATTCAGCAAGATTAAAGATCTGAGACCGATGATTTCAATCAGAGTCTTGGTGTTATGGGGCTGCTCCTTCATCCATAATGGAACGGCTGGCTGAACTGGAGTGCCTGCCGCTGAGCAGCTGCCAATCGGTTTTGCTGCCGATTGCAGGAGTGTGGATTTGAAAAATGGAGCTTCGGAGGAGGGCCTCTTTGACACATGATTTTTCGGAGGGAACTCTTTATTTAACCACACCTATTGATGGGAAGGATTTCCTGTTAGCCAACGATTTAAAGGAAAGGAAAAGATGGAGTCAGGCCCAAGGTAATCAGACCCAAATACAACCAAAAGGTAGGGAGCGATCCGAATTTGTCCCCTGTCACTGATGGTGCTTTTGTTCTCCGAAGTGTAAAGAAGCTATGAGCGCTCTTATCTCAAGGTGACACCGTTCCTTGACTGGAAAACATCCTTCTTATTTTGTTTCGAGATGGCGCAAGATTTTCCCAATCGCAGCTTCTGATGTCATCCCGTGTTTCTTACGAAGAATTTCGGGCTTGCCGTGCTCAATAAATTCGTCGGGCCAGCCAATTCGCTCTACCGGGGTGTCAACGACCTTATCGTGGAGTAATTCAATAATCGAGAGACCAAAACCATTATAGAGTACGTGATCTTCAAAAGTGCAGACGACTTTTGAGTTTGCTGATAATTTTGTGATAGTTGACGCATCAAGAGGTTTGATCCAGCGGGGATTAATCAAGGTGACGCTGTATCCTTTGTCTTCTAGATGCTCTTTGGTTTCTAGAGCAACCTCCATCATCGTTCCCAGGGGAATGAGGCAGACATCTGTTCCTTCCTGAATGACCTCGGCTTCGCCGATAGTGAGAAGTTCTGGCTGATCTTTAATTGTTGCACCGGGGCCGTTGCCACGAGGATACCGGATTGCGATTGGGCCGTCCTCGTATTTTGCCATGGTCCACAGCATATCAATGAATTCATCTTCATCTTTCGGTTGCATGTGGATTAAGCCTGGGACGTGCCGGAGGTAACCAATATCAAAAAGACCATGATGGGTTGGCCCGTCATCCCCGGATAGTCCGCCACGATCCATGCACAAACGGATCGGAAGATTTTGAAGGGCCATATCATGAAGAATCATGTCATATGCCCGTTGCATGAAGGTTGAGTATATTGCAAGGAAAGGCTTAAGCCCCTGGGTGGCGTGTCCGCAAGCAAAGAGAGCGGCATGTTCCTCGGCGATGCCGACGTCAAAATAGCGTTCAGGAATCTCGGCTTTGAAGGTTTCTAGTTTTGTCCCGCCAGGCATGGCCGCGGTAATCGCGGTAATCGATTTATCTTTCTTCGCAAAGTCAGTGATAGCGCGACCAAATAGTTCGGAGAAAGTGGGCGCGCCTGAGGCGGTCGAACCGTCTTCGACGTTGTAAGGCCCTAGACCGTGGAATTTCCCCGGCATATCAAGAGCTGGCTGGTAGCCGCGGCCTTTTTCAGTGATGATGTGGAGAATGACTGGTTCATCTTGCTCCTTGAGATACTCAAAGCTCTTGATGAGAGAGGGAAGGTCATGACCGTCAATAGGGCCATAGTAGCGCATGCCAAATTTCTCGAAGAGAACGTTAGGCAGGATCATGTTTTTGGCGTTACGTTCTATTTTGTGAGCAAACTTACGAGCACCTGGGCCAGCCACTTTTTCCACGAGCGAAGCAGCCTTAGCCCGAATGTCATTGTAAGCTGGATGTGATTGAAGGGTGTTGAAATACTTTGCGAGTGCTCCGACATTTTTATCAATCGACCACTCGTTGTCGTTGAGAACTACGATGCAGCGGTCGGTTGCTTCGGCAATATTGTTGAGAGCCTCAAGGGTTGGTCCACAGGTGAAGGCCGCATCACCTGCGACAGCGACAACGTGATTATCGCCACCTTTTAGATCTCTGGCCGAAGCCATTCCTAGAGCGGCAGAAAGTGCGGTGCCAGCGTGGCCTGCGCCATAGCAGTCATGCTCTGATTCTGTGCGGAGTAGAAAGCCATTTAGGCCCTCATATTGTCTGATGCTGCCGATTTTCTTGGCTCGTCCGGTGAGCATCTTGTGGACGTATCCCTGATGGGAGACATCAAAGAGAAACTTGTCCGTCGGGGTGTCAAAGACACGGTGCATTGCAATCGTTAATTCAACCACACCAAGGTTAGGTCCAAGGTGTCCTCCTGTATTAGAAAGCGAGGTAATGAGCCTGCCACGAATCTCGTCTGCGAGTTCGGGGAGCCTGTCCGGTTCGATTTTTTTAAGATCGTCCGGTCCTTGGATTGTGTCGAGAAGGGTTGTGCTAGAAGAGTCTGACATCGTCATCGAGTGTGTCGGAAGACTGATCAGAAGATTCATCCGAATCTTCATCATTTTCTTCCTTCTGAAGTTTAGCCTCAATCATATTGAGCCGTTTTCTTGCGGATTTTAAGGTC
>Ga0315321_10004205_pt1 | contig 11075 bp, 5 predicted proteins | sample M180m21515metaG_FD_203464 | JGI IMG/M metagenome (GOLD analysis project Ga0315321, IMG submission 203464) | Ammonia-oxidizing marine archaeal communities from Monterey Bay, California, United States - M1 80m 21515 | ecosystem: Environmental > Aquatic > Marine > Intertidal zone | place: USA... | reverse complement strand
CGACTCCAGTCTTGGCCCTCGCTGGATCGGTGCCGGACTGGCCGTCATGTTGATGCTGGCGACGGCTTGGGGCGCACTGGCGGAGGTTCCCGTTCGCGTGGCCAGCGTGCAGGCCGAGGTCCGCGCCTCGGATGGACGGCACGCCATCGATGCGGCGACGTCGGGTCGCCTGATGTCACTCCCAGCACTGGGACGGACCGTGTCTGCCGGCGAGATCGTCGGGACACTCGATCAGGACGACATCGTCAATGCACTCGCCTTGGCCGACCGGGAGACGGAAGCGCTCCAGGCCGCAGTGGTCGCAGCCAGTGCCTGCTTGGAGCTCAAGGCACGCTCGGGAGCACTGGTCGAGGATGCATCGGTGTTGGAGGCGGCTGCCCGAGAGGCACTGGCTGTGGCCGGGGTTGCCCGCAGGGCCCTCGCGGAACGAGTCGCGGAAAGCAGCGCGCGCTTGGTGGAGGAGGGCGCGGTGGCCACCGCGGTGTTGGACCGAGACGCGGCATCGTCAGACGACGAGAGCGCGCGTGCACTGGCCGAGTCGCGCCGCGCTCGGGTGGCCCGTCTCACCGCATCTCTCGCGTTGCTGGAGCAACAGACGGGTGTTGAGCAGCTCCGGTCCACCCTTCGCCAGCTTGAAGCGGCCACGGCGCGGGCGGAGCGTGAACGGGCCGATGCCCGGGCCATCTGGGAACAGCATCAGCTTCGCGCCCCCGTGGACGGCACAGTGGCCTGGGTCGCCGATCACCCGCCCGGACGCGCGGTTCGTATCGGAGAGCCATTGTTCGCGGTCTTGGAAGACGGACCTCTCAGAGTAGTGGCGTGGTTCGAAGCGGCCCGCGCACTCGGTCCGGTCACGGCCGGCGAGGAGGGCGAGCTTCGGCTCGATGCCTACTCGTGGACCACCTGGGGCGCAGTGCCGGTCGAGGTTTTCGCGGTCGCGGCCATGCCCTTAGATGGTCGCTTGCGGGTCGAATTGGTGGTCCCCGAGCCGCTCCCCGACCGCCCAAGGCTGGTGCATGGGCAGTCCGGAACCGTTCTCGTAGAAGTGGAGACAGCAGCGCCCTTGACCTTGGCATTGCGCTCTCTCGGCGGCGCAGAGTAGTCGATGGCCGAGCGCAGATGGTGGGTGCCAGAGGTCGTGCAGTCGTCGGCCATGGACTGTGGGCCGGCTGCGCTTGAGGCACTTCTGCTGGGGCACGGAATCTCGGTCAGTGGGGGACGGCTTCGAGAGGCGTGCCAGACGGACGTAGACGGAACGTCCATCGACATGCTGGAGGAAGTGGCCATCCAACTCGGCCTGGACGCCGAGCAGATCGTCATCCCAGCCGACCATGTGCTTGAGCCCAAGGCCCGCGCCCTGCCCGCGCTTGCGCTGTTTCGACTGCCCGATGGGGCATCGCACTTTGTGGTGCTCTGGCGCCAGGTGGGCCGCTGGGTCCAAGTCATGGACCCGGCTGCCGGGCGTCGCTGGCTGACCCAAGAACAAGTCGAGCAGGACCTCTACACCCACGAGCAGGAGGTGGCGGCGGAAGACTGGGCCGAGTGGGCCGACACCGACGAATTTCGCGACCCGCTTGCCGACCGCCTCTCGGCGCTGGGCGTGCGCCCGTCACTCGCACACCAGACCCCGACCGGCAGCAGCCTGGCAGCCCTCGATGCATCCACGAGAGCCACCCGAGTCGCGTCGGCCGGCCAGCAGGTCAGCCCAGTCGCCCTTGAGCCCCTTGTCACCGCCCTTGCGGCCCGCGCGCAAGCCTTGCCTGCGGCGATTCCCGACTCTCTGTGGAGCGCCCGCCCGGCCAAGGGAGACGGCACGGAGGACGGGCCTCAATTGCTGCTGCGGGGCGCGGTGCTGGTGCGGGTCCTTGGACGCCGTGCGCCCGCGGAGGAGCTGTCCGCAGAGCTGCGCGCGTCTCTCGACCAGCCGTCCATCGCGCCCCTTTCCGCTCTCTGGCACCGAACCGAAGCCCCCACTCGCCGCCGCACAGCCCTGCTGGTCGCTGCCTCTGCGGTCGCCGCCACCGCCACCGTCGTCGAGGCGATGCTCCTGCACCTGCTGCTGGATGTCGAAGCGGCTCTGGGGCCGGGCTACCCACCGCGACTCATCGGTGCCGGCGTGGTGGGCTGGCTCACCGTGACGCTGGTGCTGGAGCTCGCGCTGGCAGCGGGGCTCCAGCAGGTTGGGCGCACCATTGCCGTTCGGCTGCACGCCGACTTTCTGGCCAAGCTGACCCGCCTGCAAGATCGCTATGTTGCCTCGCGCCTCGTCGGAGACATGGCGGAGCGGAGCCACCACCTCCACCGCATCAACGAGCTGCCACAGCTGGGGGCCGACATCGTGCGGGCGACCACAGGCTTGGCACTGACCGCCGCGGCCCTGGCCTGGCTCGACCCCTCCCTCCTGCCCGTCGCGGTGCTCGCAGCCCTCTCTGCTGTGGCCGTTCCCGCTGTGCTTCACGCCCCCTTGTCGGAGCGAGAGCTGCGCGCGCGCACCGCCGCTGGGGGGCTGGGTCGCTTCCTGATTGATGCGGTCGCTGGCGCCTCGGCTCTGCGGGCGCATGCAGCAGGGGCTGCCCTTCAGCGACTGCAGGAGGCCCGACTTGTGGACTGGGTCCGCGCGCGAAGAGGCGAGCGAGCCATCACGCTCCTCGCCGAAGGGGCTGCCCTGGCACTGGGAACGGGCTGGGCAGTGGTCTTTCTGTTTCTCCACCTCCGCGACGGGCAGCCGACGGGAGCAGCCCTGCTGGTGGCGTGGTGGGCGCTTCGCTTGCCGTCCTATGGGCAGGCGCTGAGCATCCAGGTGCGCCAGGTGGTTCCCCGGGCCAACGCCGTCCGGCGGGTGCTGGAGCCACTGGGTGCGCTGGAGGCCCCCACACAGCTCACGGTCCAGCCCCCGACCGGAGCCGTCTCCATCTCCCTGGACAAGGTGAGCTGTGTGGCCATGGGGCGACAGCTGCTCATGGATGTCTCTCTGTCGATTCCGGCCGGAGAACATGTCGCCATCGTGGGCCGCTCGGGAGCGGGCAAGTCCACACTGCTCGGGCTTCTGCTGGGCTGGCATCGCTCCAGTGACGGCCACCTCCACGTCGACGGCGCCGAGCTCACCCCGGCGCGACTGCCCACACTCCGCGCGCGCACGGCATGGATTGATCCCACCGTGCATCTCAAGCGCGGCAGCTTGCTGGAGAACCTTCGCCTCGGCGCGAGTGGGCCGCTGGGTCCCCAGCTCACGGGCTCCGGGCTGGATGCGCTCCTGCAGACTCTCCCCGACGGCTTGGCGACCTCGTTGGGCTCGGCCGGCGACCTCCTGGTCGGGGGGGCAGCCCAGCGGCTTCGCATCGCCCGCGCGCTGGGCCGCCCAAGTGCCGGTCTCGTGCTGCTCGACGAGGCTTTTCGGGGTCTCTCGCCCCCCCTACGCCGGGACCTGCTGGCCCATGCCCGCGCCACCTGGCGAGAGGCCACCCTCCTCTGCGTCACGCACGACCTTCAGGAAGCGGCCACCTTCGACCGCGTCGTCGTAATCGAAGACGGTCGACTGGTGGAAGAAGGCTCGCCCGCAGAGCTCCGCGCTGCGCGAGGCGCCTTTCACGAGATGTGGATGGCGTGGGCCGACCGCGAAGCGTGGTGGACGCGCACGCCGGCTTGGTCGAAGCACCGACTGGAGGCGCCATGAGCCTTCCGCTGTGGCCGCGCGAGCAGCTGGGGCACGCGCTTGCCCACTTGCTGGAAGAGACCGGGACTTCGCACCGGTCCAGCTCTCCGCTTGACCTGCCCACCCAGCTCTCCATCTCGACGTGGATGTCGTCGACTGCGCGGCATCTCGATGTGGAGCTCTCTGCCGTGGGACTGTCGGTTCCCACGCTGCACGACGCGCTCCTTTCCGTGGGGCCTGCTCTGGTTCCCGTGGACGGGGGCTACCTCGCCGTGGTGGGCAGCCGGGGCCGTCGCCTCATGGTTCTAGAGCCGGGGGGCAAACGGCGCACTGTCTCCAGCGACGCTGTGGCGGACCGCCTCGTAGCGCCTGTGCGCGTGGAGGCTCGGGCGACCATCGGGGCATCGGTCCACGCCGCAATGGCGGATGCAGGACTCGACGCCGACGCACTCCTGCGTCCACTCCTGGCAGACACCTCCATCGACGGCATCGTGGTGGTACAGCCGGGCGCCACCGCTCGGGCAGCCCAGCTTCGACGGCGGGTCGTGCGAGATGGCGTCGCGCTGTTGGTCGCTCAAGTCGTTCGCACAGCCGTCCTCGTCGCGAGCTGGATGGTCTTGGGCACCGCGCTGCTGGATGGGGCCACCGACCGAAGTCACTTCCTCGCTTGGGGGGGGCTTCTGGCGCTGGGGGTGTCCCTCGCGGTGGGCTCTCGATGGGTTCAGGTCACACTGTCTCACCGCATCGGCACCGCGCTCCATGGCCTGATTCTTCGGGAGGTCCTGGCCCCGCATCCCCGCCACACCGGCCGGGTCCATGGCCCCGCCCGCGCGCCAGGCGACGTCCTTGGGCGGGTGCTGGAGGCGGAGTCTCTCGACGTCGTGGCCGTAGAGGGCGGTCTGTTGGCCGGTCTGTCTCTCGTCGATCTCGCCGTGTCAGTCTGGGTCTTGTCGCAGGGGCCTGCCGCCTCCCTGCAGCTGCTTGCGCTTGCGGGCTGGTGTGGGTGGATGATGTGGGGGGCCGCTCGGCAGGTTCAGGAACGCCGCAGGTGGTCCGCTGCCCGCATTTCCCGAACGCAGCGCACCGTCGACGCGCTTCGGGGCCACCGCACCGACCGGGCACTCGGACTGGGTCCCGAGAGCCTTGCGCACGAGGACAGTCAGCTCCGGCGTGAGCTGGTCCATCAGCAGACCGTAGACCGCCTGGAGCGCCAGTTCAGCATCGGCTCGGAGCGCGGTGTTCTGGTGACGGGGGTGCTCCTCCTCCTGCCCCACCTTGATGCCGGGGCGTCGGGCATTGCGATCGCAGTGGGCGGACTTCTCTTGGCCGCCGAGGCGCTGGGAACCATTGCGGAAGGGGTGGCCGGACTGGCCGATGCCGACGCGGGCGTCCAAGCCATTCGACCTCTGTTGTCGCGCACTAAAGCGAGCGAGCCGACCTCAGTGGCGCGTCCGGCCGAGCTTCCGGCAGACGCGCCAGTGAAGGTGCGTGGACTCCACCTCCGCCACCCAGCAGGAGCACTCTTCGAGGACTGGAGCATCGTCCTTCACCACGGTGGCAAGGCTCTTCTCGTCGGTCCCTCTCGCAGTGGAAAGTCCTCTCTCGCGCGCATTGTGGCGGGACTGGAATTCCCAGACTCCGGCATGGTGCAGTGCGGTGGACAAGACCCCCAGAGCATGGGCTCCGCTGCTTGGTCGCGTGTGGTGGCCCTCGCGCCGCAGTTCGACGACAACCACATCTTCACGGGAACCCTCGCGTTCAACCTCTTGTTGGGGCGCCACTGGCCACCTCGACCCGCCGACCTTGTGGCAGCCCAGGCCTGCTGCAGTGCGCTGGGACTTGGTCCTCTCTTGGATGCCATGCCCGGAGGCCTGGAAGAACAGGTGGGCGAGAGCGGATGGCAGCTCAGTCACGGAGAGCGCAGCCGGGTCTTTCTGGCACGCGCTCTCCTCCAAGACGCCCGCCTTGTCATTGCCGACGACTCGCTGGCTGCACTGGACCCCCAGACCGAGACACAGGTTCGAGCCCAGCTCTCCGACCACGAGGGCGGGGTGCTGCTGCTGTCGAAAGATGAGGTGCGCAGAGTCTGAGAGACTCTCCCAACGGTCTCTTGGCCGCCTCACTTGGGCGGGCGACCCGTCACTGGGAGTCCCAGGAAAGCCCGGTGTACGCATCGGCGTCAGCCAAGGCCTTTCGGTTGCGGACCATAGTTGATAGAGTCTTACCGTTGGTATCCCCAACAGGAGGTCATGATGAAGCTCAAGACAAAGAACAAGGCGGGGCGACTCGCCGCGAGCCGACGCTTCTAATTCGTCAGCTATCTTCAGGTGTCCGTGGTCCCGCATAGGGTCGCGGGCACCTTTCATATGCGGAGCTGCATTGCTCGCCGAAATCGCGACCTGCTTGAGCCAAGCCCGGGTCGGCTGCTGGACCGCCCCCTCCTCGGTAATCGCAGTTCCATCGGATGCGGCCGCTGTGTTGAAGGGGGTGGCACGCCGCTGGGCCGAGGGCACCTCGAATTTGGTGCCCCGCCTCTTTGAGGACGGGCAGCCGGTTGGCTTTCACCCGGAGCGTCACCTCCCGCGCATGCAGGAAGACCTGGACGACTTTCTCCGGCGCCTCACCCGCGAGCGCACAGCCGCAGACACCGGCATGGTCGTAGAGGACGCGCCTGTCTTTGCGCCGGACCTCTTTGTCCGCGTGCAAGCCTTTCTTCGCGCCCTGTACGCGCACACGGGGATGCCGGCGGGGGGCGTGCACAGCGAGCTCTTCCTCGGCGACTATGCGTCCAGCTTCTTCTCGATTCACAAAGACAGCCTGCACACCATCACCACCGTCCTGCGCGGCCGCAAGCGCTTCCTGCTGTGGCCCGCGCACACCTTCGCGCACGTGGATGAGGTCAGCGGGGTCGGTCCGGGGCAGGCGACCCTCCCAGACGAGTACGACACACCGGAGCTGCGCGCGCGTGCCATTGTTCTTGAAGGAGGCCCCGGAGCCGTCTTCTTTTGGCCCGCGTCGTGGTGGCATGTCGCCGAGCAAGTGCCAGGCACAGACTTCGCGGTAACGGTGACAGTGGCCCTCTCTCCCGTGGTGGCCAAGGCGCCTGGCGCGTGCTTTCGGATGGTGACCCGCGGTCTTGAAGACCTCTTCGACGAAGGCTGGAGTCCACTGCCCGAGCCGCTCCCGCCGGCCCGAAGCGCCGACGCAACCGATGCCATCGAACGAATGACCCACACCGCCACCGCCCTCTGGGACACTCCAGATGTACGCGAGGCCTACGCCGAGCGTGTGCTGGCCTGGCTGTCTGCAAGTGGCTTTGAGCACGTGCCAGATCCGCGCGAGGGCGTCGAGCTATCTGCCTCCGACATCGTCGTCTGCGACGGCGTTCGTCACATCCTCTGGCGCCCCCAACACTTGCCGGGCCTCCCGGTCTCCGACGCCCCGGATGCGCCCATCGCGGTTGCAGCCAACGGACACATCTTGACCAGCACCCGAGCGTACCTGCCGCTCATCGAGCTGCTCAACCAAGCCGGGGAACATCGTGTGGCTGCGCTCATCGACCGCTTTCACAGCCGGCTGTCCCAAGCCGATGTCCTCGATGCTCTGGCGGCGCTGCACTCCGTCCGAGCCTTTGAGTGCCGATTCTCTCCAGGGGTCGATGCGCCCTGACGCAGAAAACACGCGTCGGCCCGGGCGTCGCTCTACGCCTGGGAGACCGACGCGCTCGCCACCGGGGCTACGGGGAGCGCCCACGCAGGCAGCACCGGGCCCGCTCTACTCCTCGGTCGGAAGGCTCATGCTCCCCTGAATGACGTAGGTTTCGTAATACGTTTCGTCATCCCACTCATACACGTAGTCCCAATAAGCGTAGTCAAGCTCGACCCGACCGTCCGACACAGTGCCCCCATAGATGGGATACCACCCATAGTACCCATAGTACCCATAGTAATAGTATACCTGCGAGTACCGGCCCGAATAGAACACTGAGAGATCGAACACACCGACCGGTGCCCAGCTGCAGGCACGCTCGCCATACGAATCTGGCAACAGGTCACCCACCACCTCGATCGCGAAGTCACATCCATCGCACTCCACGTCCGAGAAGTAGGTCTCCACGTCGTATGACAGCATACAGTCGTAGTCTTCGGGACTTTGGGACCAACCGTACACGTACATGTAGGTTCCATCCCCTGGGATGACGACCGGGTCGGCATCGGTGTCGGTGTCGGTGTCGGTGTCGGTGTCGGTGTCGGTGTCGGTGTCGGTGTCGGTGTCGGTGTCGGTGTCGGTGTCGGTGTCGGACTCTTCCTGCGCGGTTCCCACGCTGCCTGACTTCGACTCGTCGTCGTCGATGCTGGGCGCACAGCCTATTGAAGTCAGAACCAAGCAAAGTGAACGAATTCTCATCATCGGCACACCTCCGGAAGCCCCTAAATGTAACCGAATTACCCTGGCATCAATGTGTCGTCTTGGACAGTTTGTCGCCGCTCCCAGTCAGGTCGGGTGATGGCGACCATCCACTGATCCAACCAGACCCCGCCCGTCGGTATAAATTCCCGTCCCAACCGCTTCAGCTCAGGACGCCAATCGATGACGTGTGCCTATTGTGGACAGCCTCTCTCCCCTCCGGGTGCCTTCTGCGGCAGCTGCGGACGTCCGCAGCCCGAGCCATCCCTTCCCGAGCGGTTGCACTACTCCGGTCCGGGACATGCGCAGATCGAGCGCGATCTCGCCTCCATCGTCGCCAGCATCGTCGCGCAGCCTGGCGCGGACCACCACCTCTGGATGGAGGGCTTCGACGACTGGAAGCCCTGGCACGCCCTTCCACAGCTCTCCGAGGCGGTGGAGCGCGCGCAGGCGAAGCAGGCCGAAGCCCCAGAGAAGGTGGCCCGCTACGTGCAGACAGTCGAGGAGCTCCTGGGCGATGGCAGCCACGACGAGTGGAAGCTCTCGGAGCTCCAGGAGCTGCGCAGCCACCTCGGGATCACTGAGGAGACCCACTCGGAGATCCTGGCCCAGCTCGCGGCTTCCCAGAGCACCGACCTGAGGGTGCAGGTCGACCAGGCTTCCATGCGGGCTTTCCGCGCCGGGCAGTTCTGTGTGATCCAGCTCCGGCTCGCCAACAGCGGCCAGAAGGGGATTCGGTCGGTGCACGTGGAGGTCGCCACCTCCTCCACCGTGGGCCTCGTCGAACAGGACAGCCCCTACATTCCACCGGGCTCCGACGAGCTCGTCACCCTTCGGCTGAAGCCAGATACCGCCGGCCAGCACGAGTTCCGAGCCCTGCTCACCACCACCTCCTTCACAGGCCACACAAGCCACTTCCGCACCCGTCCCCTCGTCTTCGCCGTGGCTCGGGCCCACCAAGCTGGCGGGGCCCAGGTCTACAACATGGACCTCAGTGCCATGCAGGTGGGCAAGATCGGAAACCTGGGGATGAGTGAGGGCGGGCAGGCTGGCCTGGGCGGGCAGGCCGACTGGGTGGCCGTGCCGCTCAGCGCCATCTCGGAGGCCGCGGCGCAGGGGTGGAGGTCGAAGCATGGCGGTGCGCCCAAGGGACCACCACCCGCCCAACCAACGGCTTCGTCCGCGCCAAGCGCACCTCAGGGCCTCCCCGATCTGTTCCACCTGGGTCCCGACGGCACCTCCGACGCCGCCCTCCCCGTGAAGGCAGTGGTGGCAAAGATCCTCGCCGCTCCAGATGCCGTCCACAACGTCTGGCACGACGGCTTTTCAGCCTGGAAGCTGTGGTCGGATGTGCCCGAGCTCACAGCTCTCGTGAAGACGGCTCGGCAGGAGACGGACGCGCGCCGTGCCCGCTTGGATCGCGCCAAGCAGGAGGCCCGGCGCGAGGCGGAGCAGGAGGCCGCCCTCAACCGGCTGCGAGCCGAGCGGGACCGGGAGGTGGCCCAGATCCGCGCGGAGGTCCAGCGAGAACGAGAGCAGGCCGAACAGCAGGCCGCAATGGCCCGGGAGAAAGCCGAGCGGGATGCCGCTCAGGCCCGGGAAGAAGCCGACCGAGAGATCGCCCTCGCCCGCCAGCAGGCCAGCGGCCTGACCCTGCGAATGCTCGACTTCGGCCAGAAGAAGATCGCCGTCATCAAGGTCGTCCGCGCTCTCACAAGACTCGGCCTCAAAGACGCCAAGGCTCTCGTCGAGAGCTGTCCTGCGGTCATCAAGCAGTGGGATGCCCCTGCTTGGGGAGATCACCAACAGGCCGAGCAGGCTGCCGACAGCTTGCGCGCGGCCGGCGCGCAGGTGGAGCTGTCGGATGGCGGCACCCGATCTGTGGCGCAAGCCGAGTCCTCCGTCGTGCTGCGGCTGCTCGACTTCGGCAGCTACAAGATCAGGGTCATCAAGGCCGTCCGCGCCATCACCAGCCTCGGGCTCAAAGACGCCAAGGCGCTCGTCGATAGTGCTCCCTCGGTCATCAAGGAGTGGGATCCCGCCAAGGACCGTCGACTGGCGAACCAAGGCCTCGAGAGCTTGCGGCAGGCCGGCGCCCAGGCAGAAGTCATCGAGAGTGAGGCGGGGCCCGTGCTTCGGCTTCTCAACTTCGGCTCGTACAAGATCAGGGTCATCAAGGCCGTCCGCGCCATCACCGGACTCGGGCTCAAAGACGCCAAGACACTCGTCGAGAGCGCCCCCACTCGGGTCAAGGAGTGGGACTTCAGCAAGCAACGGCGAGGTCTTCAGCTGGCGGCCGACAGCTTGCGCGAGGCCGGTGCGCAGGTCGAGCTCGACAGCTGAGCGGATGCAGAGGTCCGTGTCCCCAGCGACGACTGCTCACTGGCCCTACCGCAAGCCGATGCGCTAGCGCGCGCGCTCCTCCGGCCCTCCACCGTTGTCTCCAGGGCCCGGCTTTCTTGCCGGGGGGTCCCACTCGAATGCCGAGAGGTCTACGCCCGCCTTGAGGTCCGTGAACAGTGCATTCACGCAAGCATGGGCCCCGGGAATGCGGGTCGACCTCGTCGCGGCGTCGGTGACGTAGACTCCCAGCTTCTCCGCCTGCCCAGACCAAGGGTGCCGCCAGTCCGCATCGGGCGCAAGCGCGCTCGGCGCCACCCCCAAGACAAGCAACCCCAGCACGCCGGCGACCACAAATGGCCGTGTGCCGCGTGGCCCCCGCCCCACGGATGGAATCCATCCACCGAGACCGGAGACCGCCGCAGCCACCAGCACCGCAGCCGCGGGAGCCACCAAGCCCAGGTAGTGCTGATTCACGCTCCCAAGCATCACCGTGCCCCGCAAGGAGGCCGCGAAGGGCACAAAGACTGCCAAGCACGCGAGCCGGCGCCACCGACTCCAGCCCCCACCGCGCAGACCAGCCAGGACCAGGAACAGGAACCCGATCCCCACCAAGGGCACCCACGGCTCCACATGGTACGCCCAAGCCATGGGACGCCGGGCGACGCCCACGAAG